>ERZ1740070.665-NODE-665-length-22862-cov-4.843031_pt1 | contig 22862 bp, 25 predicted proteins | sample MGYA00581734_ERZ1740070 | MGnify/ENA primary metagenome ERZ1740070 (study PRJEB43018, sample SAMN04849744) | marine metagenome | isolation source: floating plastic debris | place: Pacific Ocean | collected 2008-09-01 | study: EMG produced TPA metagenomics assembly...
CGTTGAGGTCGTTGTGGGCTAACGCCCGTGGAAGTTCGAGTCTTCTCGACCGCACCAAGCAGTCTCTGAGAGAATTGAAAAACGCCGCCCAGGCGAGCACGGCGCTGGGAATCCCGCAGTTCTGCGGGATTTCACAAACCTTGTTTCGTGAACGTGGGTCAGAGCCCCTCGGATCGGCCGCGTCTCAGCGCCCATTTCGGCCGATGTCTCTGTTGGGATTTTCCTCGCCTCACTTGGCGAGATGATGTTGCGGGTTGCGTTGCGGCTCAGTCCGCGAGGCCAAACATTTCTTCCTGCTCGGGCCAGGACAGCGGAAGGTCTGCTTCAAGCAGTCGCTTGCGGGAGAGCCGCATTGGTGTCCTGCCATCGACGATCGCCTCGATGATGCCCGGGCTCAGCGAGCTCAGCCGCACGAGCTTCGTTAGCTGCTTGCGGCAGCGGCGATCGCGCTTCGCGACCTGGTTGATGCTGAGTCCCGGGCTGGCAATGATAAGATCACGTGCCTGCAGGGCATCGCCAAGCAGTGCGATCATGGCAGCGTCGACTGGCCTCGCGTTGGCATCCTGATCGATCCGCAGCTTCGCTTCCCGGAATGGCTTGCGGACTGGCGGCGGAATGCTCCAGCTCCAATGCGGCCCGTTGCTGCAACCGAGCGCTTCCGCGTTGAGCTGAAAACCGATGCAGTCGTGGTGCACTTGCATCGACGTAATCAGTTGCTTGACGATGGTCTGACGTGGAGCATCATGGGCCAGAGCGGATGCAGTTTGTTTGCCCTTGGCAAACATGTCACGAAGCACGCCTCCTTCTTTCTCACCTGATATCCTCCGCAGCGCATGCTCGTCCTGAAGCAGCAAAGTGAAGTGGACGATAAGATGCCGCTCAAGCTGTCCTTGTCCGATGCGAGTTGCTGGAACGTCGTATGGTCGCGCCAGATCCTTTCGGGTCTCGTAGTAGGCATAGCGCCGTGTTCCCTTGGTCGCGTAGGTAGGGACCATCGGGCGTGCCTCAGAATCGGTCAGCAGGCCGCGCAGCAACGCTTGCTGCGGATTGTTCTTGGATCGCCGGCGCGGCGGTGACTTTTCCTTCAGTCGTCGCTGCACTGCTTTCCAAAGGTCATTCTCGACGATTGCCTTATGCTCTCCCTCATAGACCTTGCCCTTGTGCGCGATCTTGCCGCGATAGATCGGGTTCTTGAGCAGATGGAACAGGCTGCCACGCCGGAACGGGATACCACCCCTATGTGGTCCGCTTGTGCGCTTCTGCACCTTGGTGCGGATGCCTTCGACCTTAAGTTGCGCAATGAGTTCGTTGGCAGAGCGTGAGGCGAGGTAACGCCGCATAATTGTGCGCACGCGTTCGGCTTCTTCCGGGACTGGAATGAGCTTGCGATCAATGACCTCGTAGCCGAGCGGCACCGGGCCTCCCATCCAAAGACCCTACTTCTTAGAGGCGGCGATCTTGTCCCTGATCCGCTCCCCAGTGACCTCGCGCTCAAACTGGGCGAATGACAAAAGCACGTTGAGGGTCAGCCGGCCCATGCTGGTCGTGGTGTTGAACGCCTGCGTGACCGATACGAAGCTGGCTTCCTTGGCGTCCAGCCGCTCGACGATCTTGGCGAAGTCAGCAAGGCTGCGGGTCAGGCGATCGACCTTGTAGACCACGATGACATCAACGAAGCCGTGCTCAATATCTTTTAAGAGGGCTTTGAGGCCGGGTCGCTCCATGTTGCCGCCAGAGAACCCGCCATCGTCATAGTGAGTCTCGACCAGGCTCCAGCCCTCGTGGCGCTGGCTAAGGCTATAGGCCTCGCAAGCTTCACGCTGGGCATGGAGGCTGTTGAAATCCTGTTCAAGTCCATCCTCGGTCGACTTGCGGGTGTAAACCGCACAGCGCAGCGTCTTGGCGCTGCTCATCGCGCGAGACCAAAGAAGCGTGGCCCATTGCGGTGTGTGCCAGTGATGGCACTGGCGATCGCGGTCAGCGAGCGCCATACTTGTCCGTCATACTCGAAGCCTTTCTCGCGCACCGTGACTGTGTGTCCGGTCCCATGCCAGTCGCGCACCAGCCTTGTGCCAGGCGCGAGTTTGCGCCGCGGTGGTGAGGCGGAACGTTTGCTGCCCAACGTCGCTGAGCGGGACGTCTGCAACAGGATACGCTTCGTCTCGCGGCTTATGCCGCCATGGCGCTTTTCCTGCAGCCGGTGTGCAATACCGAACCTCAGCAGGTCCGCTGACAGGCTCGGAGCAGGCGCGCCATGGCAGCGCGCCCACTCTTCCCTCAGTTCAGCGATCAGCAGTTCCTCGAGGCGATCGAGAGGCAAGCGCTGCGGGCGTCCCATTAGCGAGCCTTCGCAGCGCAGTTTGCGGAACCGAACCGATAAGTGCTCTTGCCTGCTTTGCCGGTCTCCCGGACAATATCCTGACCCTTCTTACGCAGTCCGCTCATGAACGCTCGGCAGCTGTGTGCCTGCCAGCCGGTCGCCTCGCACATCTGGTCGAGCGTGACGCCGGACTTGCGCGCGAGCAAGGCTTCGAATTGCGCTGCTTTGGTCTGACGCTTTTCTTTGCGTGTGGGCTTGGCGGTCGCTAAATCAGTCATGGGTGGTTCTCCTTCATCGGAACAGCGCCTCTTGCTGCCCCCACCACCCTGCGCCCCGCTTTGCGCGCCGCATCGGGGCCACGGCCCACCTCGGGGCCGCAATTCATTGAACACACCAATGCTTCGTTTGCCGCAGAAGTCGAGAGGAACCTGTTTTCACACGCGACGGCAGCATTGCGCCCCAGTTCAAGACATAGCGATCCGAGATCTTAGTGCCCGAAAGCGGACATTCTCTTCGGCCATTCCGGCCAAGGAGAATGACAATGACCTACTCACATTTTGATCCGGCTGCTCAGAACCGAGTGCCATGGAACTTTGGCGCGAAAATCGGTCCCAAGCGTCCATTAAACCAAAAGCAGATATGGGCGATCCTGTTCTTCCTAGATCGCGAGAAGCGCGTTCGTGATCGCGCGCTGTTCGATTTGGCGATCGACAGCAAGCTGCGTGGCTGCGATCTCGTTGAGTTAAGGATTGGCGATCTGGTAAGCGGGCCAGAGGTCAGGACGCGGGCAACTATCACTCAGCGCAAGACGGGTAGGCCAGTCCAGTTTGAGATAGCTAAGGACGCCAGAGAAAGCTTGTTTGTATGGCTCGAACTTCGTGAGGGTGCGGTTGAGGACTTTGTGTTCCCGAGCCGGGTCGATGCCTCGCGCCATCTGAGTACTCGCCAATACGCCAGACTCGTTGACGAATGGGTCGAAGCCATCGGCCTGCGGCCAGAGGAATATGGAACTCACTCGCTGCGTCGGACCAAAGCCTCGATTATCTACAAGGCGACCGGCAACATACGTGCGATCCAGATACTTCTAGGCCATTCCAAGATCGAGAACACGGTCCGATATCTAGGCGTCGATATTGAAGACGCCCTCACGCTTGCTGAGAAGACGGAGATCTGAAGCCCAGGCGGTCGCCTGGCAGCCCTAGGCGACCGCTATCGCCTAGCTGAACCAGACGCAATCTGTCCTGTTGTGAGGGTGACCCTGGCCGCACCGGTCTTTTGAATCGGAGAGAATCCACGAGGCCCGCGAAGCGTGAGCCTCGCCGAGTATCCTCGCCAATTTGAGGCCTAGGCGCGCGACTGAACCATATCGAGAGCGATATCGACGATCATGTCTTCCTGGCCTCCCACCATTTTGCGGCGACCGACTTCGGCAAGGATCGACCTTGTGTCGAGGCCATGATCCTTGGCTGCTTTTTCCGCGTGTCGCAGGAAGCTTGAATAGACCCCGGCATATCCAAGGGTCAGCGTCTCGCGATCGACCCGAACCGGGCGATCTTGCAAGGGGCGGACCAGCTCTTCTGCCGCATCCATCAGCGCGTACAAATCGCATCCGTGCTGCCAGCCATAAGAATCAGCGGCGGCGATGAACACTTCGAGCGGCGCGTTGCCCGCGCCCGCTCCCATACCGGCAAGGCTCGCATCAACGCGTAGAGCGCCATTCTCGACCGCGACCAACGAATTGGCGACGCCCAAGGACAAGTTGTGATGCGCGTGCACCCCGCGCTGCGTTTCGGGCTTAAGTACCTTGTCATAGGCCGCCAGGTGCGCGGCGTATTGCGTCATGTTCATCGCCCCGCCGCTATCGGTGACATAGACGCAATGCGCGCCGTAATCCTCCATCAGCTTTGCCTGCTGCGCGAGCGGTTGCGGCTCGCTCATATGGCTCATCATCAAGAACCCGGATACATCCATGCCCAGATTGCGCGCCGCCTCTATGTGCTGTTTTGACACGTCGGCTTCGGTGCAGTGCGTGGCGATCCGAACCGAGCGCACGCCCAGCTCAAAGGCGCGTTTGAGATCGTGGACCGTGCCAATACCGGGAAGCAGCAGAGTGGTCAGAACCGCATGATCGAGCACCTCTGCGACCGCTTCGATCCAGTCCCAATCGGTGTGCGCTCCAAACCCGTAATTGAAGCTTGACCCCTGCAGCCCATCACCATGCGCCACCTCGATCGCATCCACCTTGGCCGCGTCGAGCGCCATGGCGATCGCGCGCAAATGGTCGAGCCCGTATTGGTGGCGAATGGCGTGCATGCCATCGCGCAAGGTGACATCCTGAATGTAGAGCTTGGTGCTTGTTGGATCGAAGGTCATGCGACCTCTCCCAGTTTGAGGCGGCTTGCCATTTTCTCAGCGGTCGTCAGCGCAGCGGACGTCATGATGTCGAGATTTCCGGCATAGGCGGGAAGGTAATGCGCCGCTCCTTCAACCTCGAGGAACACACTCACTTTTAGGCCGGTGAACTCAACTTGCCCCGTTTCCGCCATCTCAGGGATGCGCAAGGGACGGTTGGAACCGATGCGTTCAAATTGCGGCTCCTGCTTGAGGCGAAAGCCCGGCACATAGCTCTGCACCTCGATCACCATCGCCTCGATGCTTTCGCGGATCGCGTCCGGGTCGGCGTCCTCGCAAAGGCAATAGACGGTGTCGCGCATGATCAAGGGCGGCTCGGCGGGATTGAGGATGATGATCGCTTTGCCGCGCGCGGCGCCGCCGACTGCGACGATGGCCTCGCTGGTGGTTTCGGTGAATTCATCGATGTTGGCGCGGGTGCCGGAGCCAGCGCTCTTTGACGCGATCGAGGCAACAATCTCGCCGTAATGCACGCGGGCAACCCGGTTAACGGCGGCAACGATCGGGATCGTCGCCTGCCCGCCGCATGTCACCATATTGACGTTGGCTGCATCAAGGTTGGCCTCACCGTTGACGGGCGGGATCGTATAGGGGCCAATCGCAGCCGGGGTGAGGTCGATTATACGCTTGCCCGCGGCGATGATGGCCTCGCTATGCCGCCGATGCGCGCCTGCGCTGGTGGCGTCAAAGACGAGAGCGATCTCTTGAAATTCGGGCATGGCCATGAAGCCATCCAGCCCCTCATGTGTCGTAGCGATTCCCATGCGGGAGGCGCGTTTTAGACCATCGCTGTCTGGATCGATGCCAACCATGGCGGCGACTTCGAGGCTCTGGGAAAGGCTTATGATCTTGATCATGAGATCGGTGCCGATATTGCCCGAACCGATAATGGCGACTTTGGTTTTGTGGGTCATGATCCGTCTCCAAATCGGAAACGGCACGCTCCAATCCCCGATATTGTGGTGACCACTTCCTCACCCGGCGCCAGCGTGACCATCGGACCAAGCGCGCCCGCCAATAGGATATCACCTGCCTTGAGCGGATCACCGCGTTCGGCCAGCGTCCGCGCGAGCCATGTCGCCGCGTTCAGCGGATTGCCCAAAGCCGCCGCGCCTACACCGCTTGAAGCAACCTGGCCATTGACCCGCATCTCCATCGCCGCCCCTTCAAGGTCGAGGCCGTCCAGCGGGAGCCCTTCATCGGCGATGACAAAAAAGGCAGAGGAGCCATTGTCCGCGACCGTATCGGCAAACGTAATCTTCCAGTCGGCGATCCGGCTATCAACAATCTCGATGGCTGCATGGGCTGTGGCGACCGCCGCGTGCACTTCATCCACACTGACCGTGGGAGAGGGCAGGTCAGCGCCCAGAACGAAGGCGATTTCGGCTTCCGCTTTGGGTTGGATGGTGCGCGCGGGGTCTAGCGCGCCGCCATCGGCGATGCGCATATCGTCAAACAGGACCCCGAAATCGGGTTGGTCAACGCCCAACTGTTCCTGGACGGCTTTGGCTGTGAGGCCCGCTTTGCGGCCAACCACCACGCGGCCTTGATCGCGCCAGAAGCGTGTGTTCGCCTCCTGTACGGCGTAAGCGCCAGCGGCATCCACCGGATCGAGCGCGTCGCGCAAGGGGGGAAGGACCGCTCCCGAATAGGCCCCTCGCAATCGCCGCGCCGTCTCTTCAATGTGGCTCGTCATGTCAGCGCCTCTCGCTCCTTATAGCTGTCGCATGCCGCGCGACTCATCAGGCCGCGCAAGCCGCCATATACATTTTTAAATTAGCTTTGTCTAAGAGGTATTTTGAGTGAGCGAACCTGCTTGCGCGTTCAGCAGCTCAAGATGGACGATGCACTGACGCTTCAGGTGTCGCCGATCTTGGACAGGTGTCGCAACAAGGACAGGCCTGCGTCCGAACTCGTCACCAGCTCGGGCATGACCTTGCGCAACGTTTCGAATTCCTCGCGGCTAAGCGAGCCGAAATGAATATTGTTCACATCACGCTGCACGCTGTTCAGCTTGGTGAGCAAAGCATCGCCGGCCGCCGTGGTGCGCAAGGAAACGCGGCGCTTGTCGACTGTGCCTTTGGATTTGGCGACCAGCCCGGCATCCTCAAGCTTGCGCGTCTCGGTCGTCACAAAGGTCCCACTCAAGCTAAGATGGTCTGCAATGCGCTTGATCCCGATGTCTTCGACATCCTGCAGGTGCTGGATTGAGACGAGGATCGTGTATTGCGGCCCGGTCAGCCCGACATATTGCGCGTAACCGTCGCGGATTGATGTCAGCCTGGCTGAAAACGCCAGCGCGGCGTGGACCATGGCGCGAAACGCGTCGTCGCTGCCGTCAACCAGCAATTCCTCACGGGTAACGGTAAGCGGGGCTTGGGTGTCGGGTTTGACGTTCATTGAGCTTGCGCCTCATGCTCTTCGAGCGCCTTACGCAGATGTCGCATCGCCTCGATACCGGCGGGAACACCTGCGTAGATCGCTATCTGGAGTACAACTTCGCGCAGTTCATCCGCCGTACAGCCGTTGCGCAACGCTCCGCGCAGGTGGATGGCTAACTCGGCAGGACGATTAAGGGCGGACAGCATGGCAACGTTAAGCAGGCTGCGGGTCTTGCGGTCCAGTCCTTCGCGGGTCCAGACGCTGCCCCAGCAATACTCAGTCACCAGCTTTTGAAGCGGTTCGCCCAGCTCGTCCGCGCCAGCAAGAGCGTGGTCGACATAGGCATCACCCAATACCTCGCGGCGGACCGCAAGGCCGTCTTCATATCGCGTGTTGCACTCTCCCATGAACGCCGCTTACTCCCCAAAGGCTTCGTCGCCAAGCAAAGTTCGCAAGCCATTCATTGCATGACCGATAAACTCAAGACGACAACGTTACGACTTGGGGGATGTTTCGAGCGAATAGCTATCGAGCTGCGCGTCGAGCAGATCGGTCGCCGCGTCCCAGTCATAGGTGCGAAAGGCGTGGCCGCGCGTGACAAATTGCGCACCGGCGTAGAACGCTTCGTAATGCGTATGGCGCCCTGCGAATTCGGAACCCAGAGCGTCCCAGGCGAGCTTGAAGAACTTGACGCGTTCGCGCGAGGAACCGTGCGAGCTCGATTGCACCTTGTCGATGATCGCAGCCTCTTCGCTGTTGGCGTAATCCGCCACCGATGAAGGCAACATAATAAGCGCGCCGCCCGCCAGTTCGCGGATCGAGTTGACAAAGCCTGCGTAGACTTCCTGCGAGAACACCTGAGCGGCGTAGAGGGTCTGCTTGCACGGCACCCAAGCGCCGTTCACTTCGTGCCCACCGATTTCCATCGCTTTGACATAGGCCTCGATCGTGGAAGCGTCCGAGGCCAGCTTGCCCAGCGCCGCCTGCACTGGCGGCATCTTGATTGTGCCGATCGTTTCCGCAGTCCGCCTGGCGACACCGAGGAGGAATTTTAGCTTCACCATCAACCGGATCTGGGCTTGATAGTTCTGATACACATGGCCCGGCGTCTCGTGGAACTGCGCGCGAGCCATGCCAACATCCTGATTGACGAAGACGCGTTCCCACGGAACTTTCACATCGTCGAAGTAGATCACAGCGTCGTTTTCATCGAAGCGGCTCGAAATCGGGTTGTCGAACGTGCTGACCGCGTGCGCTTCAAACGATTTGCGCGAGAGCACCTTCACGCCTTTGGTCGACATGGGCAAGGCGAAGCTGACCGCGTAGCGCGGTTCTTCGGGCCGCAACGGCTGAAGATTGCCGACGAAAACCTCGTTGGCCATGACAGAGCTTGTGCCCATCATCTTGGCCCCGCGCACTGTGAGGCCTTCGCTATCCTCGTCCACCACGCGCATGATGACATCGCTGTCTTCCATCTCGCTGGCGTCTTTGGTCCTGTCGATCTGCGGGTTGATGATCACATAGGTAAGGAAGTGATCGTTATCGCGGGCGAAGTGGAAATAATCCCGGAAGCTGCCGGCGAGTTTCTTATCGTACTCTTCCCAGCGCGGCATACCGATATATTGGCCCATCAACGCTGAGGCGAGGTGATCGGGCGAACGCCCCATGAAACCGCTATGCGTTTCAGCCCAGGCCACAAGCGCTTCGCGCCGGGCGACCATTTCGGCATGGTCCTTGGGGACCTGCCACGCCCGGCTAACCCGAGCGCCATTGGTCGGGCTTTCAAAGGTCATCTTCTCGACCATGTCGGGCTGCGCCTGCAAATCGTACATGCGCGCTGCGCTCGCCACCGCGTTGCGGTAGGCCGGGTGCGTCGTCACATCGCTGATGACCTTGCCATCGAGATAGACCGCGCGGTCATCGCGCAAGCTGGCAAGGTGGCGGGCGCCATCCTTGACATCCGATGATGGAGATACAGGGGTTTCCAACGAATCCTCAAACGATGCAGCCTGATCAGCCAGCAAGCTTTCCATAACGGCCTCCGAAATAAACTAGGGGGTCAGCAAAAGGGTCATGATCGCAATCGATCAATTCGCCGATGAATAGAGAATGGTCGCCAATGGCGACGACACTGTCGCGCCGACACACCATCCAGGCGATCGAAGAAGCGATGACGGGCACGCCGCACCGTTCGTTGAACTGGGGTTCGAAATCAGCGTCCGGTGCACCGGCAAAATGGGCCGAGACCGCCGAGTGGTCAGCGCTCAAGACACTCAAGCCGAACACGTCGGCGCCCGAGAGAAGCGCGTGCATGCGGGCCGCTTTGCGCACCGATACGAGCGCGCGAGCGGGATCAAGAGAGACCGATATGAACGAGTTAGCGGTCATGCCGTGCGTGGTGTTTCCGGATCGGCAAGTGATGACCGTGACCCCGCTGACGAAGCGCCCGAAGGTGCTACGAAGAGCTTTCGGATCGGCCACACGCTCGGATACGGCGAGCGCCTCGGGGGGGTACGCTTCATTGACGGGGGACATCAGCATTTCGCTCTCCTGCGACTCGATATATACCTTTGTAACAAAGGTAATTGAAGAAGTCAATTGCGGTGCGATTCAAAACTTCTCTCAAGCCGGTTGGCGGCAACCTGGACCTTGCGTGTGGGCGGCGGGGTGTTGCGGCTCTTGCCAACAAAGATCGGCTCGCCCGCCGCGATCACCGCGCCCAGGCCATAGATGTCTCCATGCGCCAGCGAGGACAGCATGTCGGGTTGGCTGCCACCCAGCGGCTGATCGGCGATCAGGATATCGGCGATGCGCCCCACTTCGATCTTGCCGGTATTGATGCCATAGATTTCGGCGTTGTTGCCCGTAGCCGCCGCGATCCAGACCTCCGGCGAAACCGTGTTGCGAAGCGCGGCGAGGTAGGTGAGTGTGTAGACCATCCCCAGGGGCATGATCCCAGAACCGGTCGGCGTATCGGTCGCGACCAGAAAGCGGTCATAGGCGTCGTGCTTCCAGCACAGATCCGATGTCATCAACATGGTGCGCAGATTGCCTGCGATGCACACTTGCGCGGCAATGTCCGTCTCCGCGATGATCGGTTCAAAGTCCTCATCCGGCATGGCGACAGGCCCACCATTGATGTGGAAAGAGACATGCGGGTTCATCGCGCGCAAATGCTCTCCCTTGATCACTGGAAGTGCGTCTGGGATCGAAGCGCCGCCTGTGTGCACATTGGTGATCATCCCCGCCTCGCGCGCGGCGTCCATCAGCGGCGCGTATTCGGTCGGGTCTTTGAACGCGCCAAAACCCGCTTTGGCCAGCCGAACGCCGGCTGCGGCAACTTCGCGAAGATCATCGGAGGTCAGCGTTGGCTCGAGAATGATCGAGCCACCATGCACCTTGATCCCGCCCGGCTTGTAGTTTTCCCAGTGCTTGTGTGCGCACACCGCTAGCGCTTTGACACCAGCGGCGTCCTTCGGACGGCCGGGCAAATGCACTTCAGAAGCGCTGATCGCGGTCGTCACCCCGGCGTGCAGATAGGATTCAAGGAAACCCACCGTCTTTTGCCGCGGCGTATAATCGCCAAAGACAACGTGAACCTGGCTGTCGATCATACCGGGCAATACTGTCGCGCAGCCCGCATCGATCACCAGATCGCACGCTTCAACTTCTTCAGCGCTGGCTGTTCCAACGCGGGTGATGAGGTCACCTTCGCAAAGAATCGTATCTCCGGATCTTAGCGGATCACGCCAGTTCCCGGTTACGATAGTCTTGATGTTGACGATCGCAATTTTCATCGCAGGCCATCCTTGCCTTCGGCCTCGTCCTTTGTGATGCCACCGACCCGGTGGTTCAAACGTCCGCGATTGGCGCCCGCGCAGATGATCGCGATTTCATCAGGCATAGGCGCGCTGTGCAAGGTGATGGCAAACGCGTCGTAGTGGGAGCGCACAAACAGCGCGTCCTTATACGCCAGCGGCAGATCAATCGACGTGCCCGGCCCGCCCATTTTGGTCGCAGACGAAATCCAGGCTGAGCCGCCGCCAACCGCTTCCCTCAACGCGTTTCCATAGACCGTCGTCAGACACGCGACGCCGTGTTCCTGTTCGCCAGCGAGGCCAACGACCGCACCTTTACCATAGCTTTCGACATGCCCGCCCAACATGGTGGAGACTTCGCCTCCAAGGAAGGTTGCAAGCGCCGGGCTGCCATCGATCAATTCAGACAGGTCGTCCTGGTATCCCTGACCCGCAAACGGGTTCTTGATAACGGCGACGGCTGCAACTTTAAGCAGAGGGGTATCGCCGCGCTGACCCGCTTCCTCGCGGATTTCCTCGAGGAAGCGGAACGTCTTAACAATGTTCATGGTCTTGAATACTCGCTCTTGCGATTAGAAGTTCTTGCGGACGGTGACCGACCATTGCCGACCGCGATCGAGCACCGCCTCGGAGAGGCCCAGGCTGATATCGTCCGAGAAAGCGCCGGTGATGAACCGTTCATCCGTGATGTTCGCAAGGCGCGCGATAATCGCCAGCCCGTCGCCGTTATCGAAGGTCACGCCGGCATCAAGCCGGTGGAAACCGGGCTGCGAGATCTGCGGAGAATTGATCGAATTGTTCTCGGTGCGCGAGCGATACGACCAGTCCACGCGCGGCGTCATCGACCAGTCCGATCCAAAGAAGAATTCATACGAAGCGCCGCCAGCCAACGTCCATTCGGGCGTCTTGATGAACTGATCGGTAACCTGAACTTGCGATCCCGGGGCCACTTCTTCAAACTCGGCATCAATGTAGCCGACCGAGAAATTGATCGCCGCGCCCGGCGCCGGGACAAGGATCGCCTCTAGCTCGCCGCCAACAATCTCGGCTGAAGCCGCATTGAGGATGATCGGGGCGACCGACACGTCCTGCACAGTAACTTGCACACCGGTGTAATCGGTCCGATAGATCGCGCCGTTCAGACGCAGCATCCGGTCGAACAGGTCGGCCTTGAAGCCCCCCTCGATGACTTCAGCAACCTCAGGACCAAAGCCCAAGACATCGCCCACCGTCTCCCCGGGAGCGAGAGTTATCGGCGGGAAGACACGCTGCGTGAAGCCGCCAGATTTGCACCCTTCGGAATAGCTCGCGTAAAGCAGCACGTCGGGCGAAACCTTGTAAGACAGGTTCACCATTGGGGTCCAACGGCCAAACGTCAGCTTGTCCTCGGGCGCTTGAACAGGAACTCCGTTTTCGATCGTGTTGATAATCGGAAGGCCGACCGGAATGCCAAGGCCGTTCTCGCGGATAGACTGGTTGGGCGCGAACCGCTTCTGATCGCGCGTATAGCGAATACCGCCCGTGATGCTTAGCGCATCGGTAAGGTCGAAGGTCGCCTGCGCGAAGACGGCGATACTGTCATTGTCGGTTTCGCCCCCGCTCAGGAAATCGACCGGGGAGAACGTCACATTCTCAACCGTGAGAGCGGTTTCCTTGAAGTAGAAGGCGCCCAGAATGTAGTTCAGCCGATCATCGAAGGCCTGACCCAGCAACTGAAGTTCCTGCGTAAACTGCTCCTGGTCGTTGATCGAGTCCACCTCAGCGATAAGGATCGGGCTGTGGTCCTGGTCGAGATTGTAGGCTGACGTCGTCTCGCGATAGGCGGTGATTGATTTGAGCTGCACAGGCCCAAGATCCCATTCCATCGTTGCCGATACACCCCAGATGTCTAAGTCAGAGAAGTTGTCGAGATCCGAAAAATCAGTGTCGAGACCCGGCGAGACGAATTGCTGGCCAAAACAATTGGGTGTTTGCGGCGGGTTCGAAACCGGCAGGTTTGGCGGCGGTGGAAGGCTGCCACACTGCGCTGCATTGATCACTTCGTTGAAGAAGAACGGGAAAAGCCCGGCTTTCTGATCCTGCGGAAAGGGCGTGTTGCTGCCATCGGGAAACACCGGGGCGAGCCCAGTGACGTTAGTATCGAGCAGAACATAGGCTGCGCCATTTGTACGCTCGCGGGTGTAGTCGCCGATGATATCGACTTCGAAATTGGACGCAGGTTCCCAATTCAGATGGGTGCGCAGCGACAGGCGATCCTGGTCGCCGGTGTCACGGCCATTGGCCGGCTTGTCGACATAGCCATCCTGATATGTGTAGGCGCCCGAGGTCCGCAAAGCCGCGTTTTCAGCCAGCGGCGTGTTGATCGAACCGCGCAGCACGACATTGTTGTCCGTGCCGTAAAGCGCGCTGACCTGCCCGCCCAGAATGTCATCGGGTTTCTTACTGGTGATCGACACCGCGCCGCCGATCGTGTTGCGGCCGAAAAGGGTGCCTTGCGGTCCGCGCAAAACCTCGACGCGTTCAACATCGACAAGATCAAGCACGCCCCCGACCGAACGCGCCAGATAGACGCCATCAACGTAAAGACCCACGCCAAGGTCAACGGTGGGGATCGATTCCACCTGTCCGATGCCGCGAATAAACATCACCGCGACGGCGCTGTTGCCTGAAATGGGCGCGGCCTCTTCAAAGGTCAAAGCCGGGGTCGACTGCGCGATGCCGGCAATCTTCTGGATCTGGCGCGCTTCGAGGCTGGCCTCCGACAAAGCGGTGATCGAAATCGGAGTGTCCTGCAGGCTTTCTTCGCGGCGGCGGGCGGTCACAACGATGTTCTCAACACCGGTGGACTGCTCCTCCGCGCTTGCGGGTGGCGAAGCGGCTGAATCCTGAGCGAAGGCGGGCGAAGCGAAGAGCGCGAAACCCGCGCAAGAGGCCATCATCGCGGTTTTGCCCACTGGGGACGAGAGGGCGGCGAATGAGAAGAAAGTTGTGTTCGGCAAGGTGGTTCCCCTTAAAAAATATCTATCGCCTAGCTTTTTTAATTAGCTTTGTTACAACGCTAGTCAAGCGCCAGAGTCATGAAACTTGAAATTGCTCGGAAAAACAGCGCAGAGTGCGTTCTCAGAGGGGTCGGAAATCGGGGAATCGAATGGAATTACAGCCCGCAACCTCTCTTCTGGCGAATCGCCTTGCTTTCGAATCGCGCGATGTTGACGAAGTTCGGCATCAAGTCGGACGCTATTTCAAACCCCACACGATTCGCTTTTTGGATGAGCGAAAGCGCGGTTTGAACGCTAGCCTTTATCGCTCGCACATTGGGTCGATTGCGGTGAACCTGCTCGAATACGGCGCCAATGTGATGATCGATCCAGGTGCCCTCAAAGACTTCTATCTGGTTCACATCAACATAGATTGCGCGTGCGAGGTTACCTATCGGGATGGGCACCTCACTACCGACAAATCGATTGGCGCGGTGTGTTCGCCACACCGGCCGTATCGCTTCTGGTGGCAACCGGGCAGCCGGGTTCTTGCCATCCAAATCCCGCGCGCCAAACTGCACGCCCATCTGCGCGATGTGACAGGCGTTGTGCCGCGCCAAGAGATCGATTTCGACACGATCCTTGACCTTGATCGATCAAGCTCGATGGCGCTGGTCAACCTTGCGCGGTACCTTGTTACGGACGCTTGCAACGAAGACGGTCTGGCGAGCGACCCGCTCACCGCCAAATCGCTTGAAAAGGCGCTGATGACAGCGCTCTTGCGGACCCAGCCAGGCTCGCATCAAAGGTCGATCGAGGCCGCCGGAAACTGCGCGGCACCCGGCTATGTAAAACGCGCCGAGGCGCATATGCGCGCCAATCTTAACCGCTCTTTACGGCTGAGCGAACTCGCGAGCGTGGGCGTGATAAGTGAGCGATCTCTAACCGAAGGGTTCCGACGCTTCCGCGGTGAAACGCCCGCGCGCTATTTCCTTGCGTTGCGGCTCGCGCAAGCGCGCAAGGATCTAGAGGCAGCCGGCCCTGACGCCACAGTCGCCGATATCGCCTTCAATCTTGGTTTTCAGCATCTCAGCAGTTTCGCCTCTGCTTATCGAGAGCGCTATAACGAATTGCCATCGCAAACCTTGCGGCAAGCGATGGCCCCTAAAGGAACGTAGGGGCCTCCAGCCCATCCTGGCTGTTTATCAAATGCGATCGCTTCACACGTATTTTCCAGCTGCTCTCGTCTGAACGCGCAAGCCAATAGTCCAGCCCGACCACGAATTCGCTGCGCGGCTTGGCGTTGCGCGCTTCGAAGACATGAGCGTTGGCCATGATCCGGCGGCTCAGGCCGTCATCAGCCTCCCACGCTTCCACGTTGCTGACAATCCGGCGCAACCGGCGACCGGGCTCCTGATTGTGCGCGAAACCGGTTTCAAATCGGATGATACGATCCTCCAGACGCCGATGATCGTCGAACGAAACGGTCACCTCGCGCCGAGGATCGCCATCAGGCGCTGCGGGAACCCAATAGACGCAATCGAGCGTAAACAGATCGAGCCAATCCGCAAAGCGACGCGTGTCGAGCAGGCGCGCTTCGTAATTGAGGAAGCTCGTGCATTCGGCGACCACATCGGCTTGTGTTGCCGGGCCATAAGTCGCCGCCTCATCGCGCCAGGCGATAAGCTCGCTGTAATAGGCATCGGTGAGGTAGGTCGACGGGCGCGGCCGAGTGATCTCAAGCGACGACGTTTCATTAAGCGACGACAAGGGGCACCTCTTTTTCCATAATCTCGCGATAATAGGCGAGGTAGTTGCGCATCGGCGCTTCGTCGGTGGTTGGGACCTTGGTCACGCCATCCTTACCCTCGACCCGCTCGGGCGGGTTTTGCAGGCCGCGATGCATGAAGATCCATTCGGCTTCGGGGGCTTGCAGCCCTTCCCAGCAGCGCTCAAAACTTTCCATATCGTCGATCTCGCCGAAATTGGGAAAGTCCTCGGCGATCCGCATCCGCAGCTGGTTGACCTCGTCCGGCGCGCCCAAGAGAGTGGTCGCGTACCATGTGAGCTGCGTCTTATCGTGGGCTAGGGGCTCGACCACAAGGATCTGGTTCCCGATAATCAGGAGGTTGGGAAAGATGTTAAGGTTAAGGCCCGCACCCGGCGCGCCTTCGAGCGCTTCGAAGGCAGCCTTTTCGCCAACATTTTCAATCAGGCTTTCCTCAAGCACTTCGCCGCCCGGCGTTGGCCGCACGCGCTCCCACAAGGATTCGCCCATGCCGGCGCGCTGGTAAAGCAAGCCGTGCCCGAACGGGAAGGTTTTGCAATACATCGGGCTGTCATCGGGATCGCGCGAGAAGTGCGTGCCCCCCTTGTCGCCGCCATTACGCAAGCGGGTCATTTCGAAAAGCGAACGGTGGCCAAAAGCCGGGTGGTATCCATCCGCCGCGTTGTCCCAGCAGATCTTCCAGTTTCCGTGATAGACCCCGCGATAGGCGCCCGACTGAACGATCAGTTCCTTGCCCGGCGCGCGGTCGATGAAGTAATCGAGATAGTCCTTGGCCGCTCCGAGATATTCGTCGAGCGGAGGCATCTCGGGATTGAGCGTGCCAAAGATAAAACCGCGATATTCCTCGACCTGCGCGATCTTCTTGAGGCCATGGTCGCACTTCTTGAAGCCTTCGCCATAGCCCTTGGGATAGGCCGCCGCGAGCAGCTTGCCATCATTGGTGTAGGTCCAGCCATGGAACGAGCAGGTGAAGCGCTTGGCTCTACCCGATTCCTCCTGACACACGGTCGCCGCGCGGTGCGCGCAGCGGTTGAAAAGCGCGTGATATTCGCTTTCGCCCGTGCGTGTGACGATCAGCGGTCTCAGACCCATGCGAACGCGCTTAAAGCTGTTAATCTCGGGCAGTTCGCTGGCATGGCACAGGTAGGTCCACACTCCGCCAAACAGCTTGCGCATTTCTTCTGGGAAGAGAGTGGGATCGGTGTAGACCGTGCGGTGCACACGGTCGTCCTGAACCAGCTCGTCCCACGGCAAATCGCGATAGGACAAGGCGGTCATTCGAACTCCGCTCCTTCTTCGTCCTTCAACGGCACACGAGCGGCGATCTCTTCAGATAGCCCCATATGTTCAACAAGGAATTCCGGAACCCGCGCGTCGTCCATCGGCTGCGCGGTCAAGTTGCCTTCGGTATCCACGCGCAAGACATTGCCACGGCCAAAGGTCAGAATCCCATCATCGCGGTTGCGCCGGATGTAGAGCGCGGTGTTGAAAAGACTAAACTCCTTCGTTTTCTCATACCGGTCGGCGAAGAATTCATAGGAAAGATCGCGCAGATCCATCACCACTTCGATCGCGCGGCGTGAATGGCCCGGCTGCCACCAGACATGGCCATCGCCCTTATCCCAGATGCCGAACGCCTTGCTGGCGGTGCGGTTGGGCTGACCTGGGATAATTTCAAGAGCCTCTTCAGCGGCGACACCCGGATCCACGTACAAACGACGTCCATCAAGATGCACGATCAACGCGCCATGATTGGGGTCCATCGGATCGTTGCATTCGAGCATCTGCCCCGCCACGCGTTCGGGCGTGAACCCGGCGTGGACCAGCACGCCATACAGCGCCTCGCTTGATGGCCAGCAACTGCCCGAAGTGCCGTGCTGCATCCAACTCTCGATAAAATCATTGGGGTCCATCACAGGGAAAGGGCCTTCATGCCCTTCGGCGATGTAAATGCGCTTGAGCACATTGTCGTATCCCACATCGCGCGACCAGAACTTGTAAATGCGATTGAGCGTTTCTTCGGTCGGTTCGGGATCGCTGGCGAAACCCATCCTTTCCATCAGGCGTTCATACACTTCGCGGCGAAGGACGGTCGAAACTATCGGCAAGGGGGCTGCGGCTGTGGCCATGATCGTATGGACCTCTTCTTAAGTTGGTCGGTTGCGTTCGAATCGTTGGCCCAGTCACAAACAGCGTCGTTTCGCCGGGCGTGGCATCGACATAGACCGGCGGGGCCTGAGCCCCTTAACGCGATCCGGAAGCCAATATCGTGATCCGGAAGCGAAGTGATCCAAGTGTCCGATTCGAGCCTCTATGCCCCTTGTTCACAGGTCCGCTCGCTGACATCTCGCCGTCCATTCGCCGCCCCCAAGTGGCCTTACGACGGAGAACATCATGGGCGTTTCCCAACTCGCATATGTCGGCATCGACAGCACTCATGTTGACGCGTGGCTAGAAACCGCGACTGAGATTCTTGGGTTGGAAGTGCGCTCCGAGGTCGAGCCGGACGGGACACGTTTCCTGCGCATGGATGAAATGCATCACCGCCTTGCAATCCACCCTGCGCAGACCGATGATGTCGCCTACGCTGGCTGGCAGGTCGAAACCGAACCCGAGCTTGATAGGATCGCCGGCGTCATCTTGGATTTGGGTCTCAAGATCGAGGAAGGCAACGCCGATCTGTGCGCCCAGCGTCGGGTCAAACGCCTGTTCCAGTTTCAAGATCCCGAGGGATACCGCAACGAGCTGTTCACGCATCTAAGCGCGGACTGCGCCCCGTTTTCGCCCAGCCTGCCCATTGCCGGCTTCAACACCGGGGCTATGGGCATGGGCCATATCGTGCGTCATTGCCGCCAATATCCCGAGATGATCACGTTTTATCGTGATGCGCTGGGCTTCAAGGTTTCGGACTGCATCGTTTGGGCGGACGCCGACGCCACATTCATGCGCTGCAATCCGCGCCATCACAGCGTGGCGCTGATCAACGAAGCTTTGGGTCATGAAGGTGGCCAGACCAATCACATCATGGTCGAGATGCAAAGCCTCGATGATGTCGGACGCGCCTATGACGAGGTCAACCGGCGCAAGCTTCCGATCATCATGACGCTGGGTCGGCATAGCAATGACCTTGCCATCTCATTCTATTTTTTAAGCCCTTCCGGCTTCGGTGTCGAAGTTGGATATGGCGGGCTCGAAATCGACGACACCACATGGTCTGTGAAGACCTTTAACGACACCCGGCTCTGGGGGCACCTGTTGCCTCACGAGCGCGAAGAGGAGAACCTGCAATGACCGATCAAGCTACCCTGACCCGCGCCCGGAAGATCGAAATTCCGAACAACTCGGTGGAGGCGGAGCGCCTGCCAAGCCAGTATCTCGATGCTGGCGGGATCCTGACGCACTATATCGAAATGGGCGAAGGGGTTCCTACGATCCTCATCCACGGTGGCGGAGCCGGTGCTGACTGTTGGGGCAATTGGCGCACATGCCTGCCGATCTTCGCGAAAGAATGCCATGCGATTGCAATCGACTTGGTTGGTTTTGGCCGGTCCGACGTGCCAGATCCAGCCGGATTCGTATATTCGCAGGACGCCCGCGACCAGCAACTTGCCGATTTCATCACCGCGCTCGATTATGACGGCAAAGTCAATTTGGTCGGAAACTCGACTGGCGGTCTTACCGCTATGGGCGCTTCCATGTTGGTCCCTGACAAGGTCGAAAAGCTGGTCCTGATGGGTTCGGCCGGCATTGAGACCGGTGTCAACACCCCTCTAAAGGCGCTGACCGAGTATGACTTCACCGAAGCTGGCATTCGACGCATCATCAGCTCGCTTGCCAACCCCACTTTCCAAGCAAGCGACGACTTGATCGCTTACCGTCACCAGCTTTCCATCGATCCGGAAACGCGCGCTGGTTACTCGGCCTTCATGAGCTGGATCGGTGAGCAAAAAGGTCTCCACCGCCCGGAAGAATTTATTGCTAAGGTCACGCATAAATCGCTGGTTGTGCACGGCAAAGATGACGCCGTGGTTCCGCTGTCGAGTGGGCTGCGCTTGCTCGAGCTGATTGAGAACAGTTGGGGCTATCTCGTGCCGCATTGCGGGCATTGGGCCATGCTCGAATACCCTGAAGAATTCTCGCAAGTCGTTTTGGAATTCCTCTACAACGACTACAATTGAGCGGCGCGCAATGCCCTTTCTCAAACCGCTGAAGCGCGCGTCAAAACCGGGGCTTGAGGACACCTTCCGGGAAACGGAGGGTTTCCTTGGCTTCCTGCCGAACGATGTGCTTACCATGGCGCACCTCCCAGAGGCGACGAAGGCCTTCATGGACTTTTGCTTTGCGCTCTATGGCAACGCGACGCTCCCGCCGGTGTTGCTTCACATGGTTGGCATGATGGCGAGCGCGGGGGCGGGCTGCAACTATTGCACCGCGCACACCGCCAACAAGCTGTTCGAAGAAAGCGGCGATGCGGCAAAGGTCGCCAATATGTGGTCCTATGCGAGCGCGCCTGAATTCAGCGATGCCGAACGCGCCGCGCTCGACTTTGCGTTATCAGCCGGACAATCGCCAAGCGCTGTTGCACCAGAGCATTATGTCGCCTTGAGCAGGCATTTCAGCGAGAAGGAGATTGTCGAAATCCTCTTTGTGATCTGCCAGTTTGGTTTCTGGAACCGCTGGAACGACAGCGTCGGAACCGTGTTGGAAGACACACCACGGCAGTTCTCGGCTCAGAACCTTGATCCCTCGCGCTGGAAGCTTGGCAAGCACGCCGCCTGAGAGGCGTGGCTTAGAGGCACTCATGGACCACACGCGAGACCCTAAAGGCTCAACACTCGACACCATCCGAGGTCGCCTGCTCGAGAAGGGTATCGATTGCGCGCCGACCGACTTGCCCGAGGTCGCGCGACATCTTGGTGTGTTGGAGGACATGGTTCGAGAGCTGTCCAGCGACCTGTCTGGTTCAAGCACATAATGTCGCAATCTCCGATTCAGATTGCGCGCGAGAACAATTGGCTGGCGCGCGAGATTGCCCGGCCAGCGCTAACTTCGAGCGGCCCACTTGCGGGGATGACCTTCTTCGCCAAGGATCTGTTCGCCATCGCAGGCGAAGTCACCCGCGCAGGAAGCGCCTGTTTTGATGAGGATCCCCCCGCGATCGAAGACGCGGTCCTGGTGCGCCGCGCGCGCGAAGCCGGAGCGACTCTGCTGGGCACGACAAATATGGACGCGCTTGCCTATGGGTTCGTAACCAACAATCCCGAATATGGCCGGGCTCGGCACCCTATGGATCCCCGGCGATTGTGCGGAGGGTCATCGGGTGGATCAGCAGCAGTCGTTGCGGCGGGCCTTGCAGACTTTGCGCTCGGTACAGACACCAGCGGATCGATCCGAGTCCCCGCAGCCTTTTGCGGGGTGGCAGGCTACAAGCCAAGCGTCGGGATGCTCGAAAACTCCGGAATCCAGCAGCTTTCTCCCACTTTCGACAGACCAGGCGTCCTGGCGCGCGACCTCGCAACGCTTCGCCAAGTCGCGCAAGCAATCGGCCATCATTCACTCAGCGAGACTGACGATGGCTTGCCGGGCAACGCATTGCGCGGCAAGGTCGGTTTGCTCGGCGGCCACTTTCAGCGAGGCATCGATCCAGCGGTTGAGCAAGCTGTCTTGCAGTTTTCAATCCAGCTAGGTGCAAGGACAGGGGTGGAGATTTCAGGTGCAACCGCCGCCCGCGCGGCTGCCTATGTCTTGGTCGCGTACGAAGCCTTCCAAGTGCACGCCAAGCGCCTCCGCGAATCTCCAGATGCTTTTGATGCTGAGACACGCCATCGGCTCTTTGATTCAGCCCTGATCAGCGAAGAATGGCGGGCCAACGCAATCGCTGTCCAAACCGACTTCAGCCATCGGTTCAACATGCTCTTTGATGAGTTCAGTTTTCTTGTCTCTCCTTGCGTCCCCATGCTGCCGCCGCTCAAATCCGAATTGGATACCGCAAGGCCCGGCCAGACGCCGCTGCGCGCAAGCCTTGGCCTGTACACCCAACCGATTTCCTTGGTCGGCTGCCCCGTTGTTAGCGTCCCGCTTTCGACGAAGGCCGGCTGGCCCACCGCAATTCAGCTTATAGGCCCAGTGGGAAGCGATACCAGGTTGCTGGAATATGCAGAGTCCTTATCTTCATGAGTTCGCTAGACGCCTTCAATCCCGCCACTGGGCAAATAATCGAAACGCTCGGCGAAGACCCGCCCGATCAGATCGAACAACGGATTTGCGCTGCTCATGAAGCGCAGCCAGTCTGGGCGCAGAGGACCGCTGAAGAAAGCGGCGAGATCCTGTATCGGTGGCATGGGTGTTGTCAGACTAACTGGGATTTGCAGCTATGGGCCGTCATTCTTTTTCTTTTGCCTCATAGATTTTGGCAAAAGAGTATTTTTTCCGGACCGCGAACAGAGAAAAGAGTTAGACTGACAGCGTCTGCATTCTAGCAGGTGCGGTTAGTCTGACAATGCCCTCCGATAGCTTGCCGAGATTACTGAATCAGCAGGTTAGCCAATCTGCAAGCGAAGTTTTTCAAAGGAATACACCCAGTTCCGGACCTCTAACTTCGATCGTCGTCCCGCCTAATTAATGGTCAACCGATTCAGTAGATCGCGAATTTGGCCGTTGATCTCCATCAGTTCATCCATTGTCATCCCGGACTTCGCGATCATGGTCTCGCTGACGCAGCCCGCACGATTGCGCAATTGTGCTCCTTGCTTCGTGAGGCTGATGAGGACCTGTCTTTCGTCCTTGGGATTTCGTGCACGCTCCACTAACCCGGAGGTCTCTAACCTATTTAGCAGCGGCGTGAGGGTGCTTGGTTCGAGATCGAGCTGACCCGCTAGATGAGAAACTGTCTGACCATCACGCTCCCACAGCAAGTTGAGAACCAAATACTGAGGGTACGTGATCCCGAGTTCATCGAGGACAGGCTTGTAAGCGCGCTGAACCGCTAGATTCGCCGCATAGATCGAATGGCAAACATGCTGATCGAGCGGCGGTGGCAGGCTGGTGGGTGACTTATTCATCGTTTGCCTCAAAAAAGTTCGACTGAGATTCAATAGCTTATCGCGACATTATATATCGCGATAAATATAATCGTTGACTTGGGAATTTCAAGGGCCATAACA
>ERZ1740070.666-NODE-666-length-22850-cov-4.922922_pt1 | contig 22850 bp, 19 predicted proteins | sample MGYA00581734_ERZ1740070 | MGnify/ENA primary metagenome ERZ1740070 (study PRJEB43018, sample SAMN04849744) | marine metagenome | isolation source: floating plastic debris | place: Pacific Ocean | collected 2008-09-01 | study: EMG produced TPA metagenomics assembly...
GATCGGTTTCGATATCTCCTACGAATTGGTATATCACAGTATCAACCGCCGTGCCGGGCTGAGCCTGCAGATCATCCACCATCGTAATCGCGCCTTCATGGTGCGCAATCATGAGTGTGAGGAACAGATTGTCGAACTCGACACCGGAAAGAGTCGCCAGTTTTGCCATGTCCTCAGGTGAGGCCATACCAGCCATCGTGGAGTGATCGATCATAGCGTGCTTGGAATGGTCCATCTTGGAATGGTCCATGTTCGAGTGATCCATCATGCCGACCATGACGGTTTTCTCGCCGCGCTCTTCCAGCCAGTTGTTCATGAATTCGATTTCGTCGGCTTGGCTGGATTCAATCCGCCCACCGATCGTCACGATCTCTTCGCGATTGGTGCGCCCCTTGATGAGCTCAGCCATGTCAACCGCCTGGGCATGGTGTCCGATCATACCCTGCATGAACATAACGTCCGCTGGCGTGTATTTTGCCGCCGCCAACGTGCTGGCCTCTTCCGCGGTCAAGGTTTTGCTGGCCTGGCCCGGCGCGCCCGGTTGCACGATGGGTGCGGCTTGAGCCAGAGCGACGCTGGACGTGCCCAGCAGCAAGGCTGAAGCCGTGGCGCGAGCGAGTGCAATTCGAAGTGTGTCGGACATTAAATTCCCCAGTTTGGTAAAATCCCTTGCCCGCAAAGTGCCTCCGTTCAGCCTCCAGTCAAGGGTTCTGCGCAATATAATGCAACGACGCGCCGGGAACACGCCGCGCTTTGGCCGCTTGTATCTAGATAAGCGCGTGATTTGAGGCACGAAGACCAGCGCCAACTGATCCGGTGAAACGAAGCCGGTCGTTGAAATGGCACCACTGATCGCAACCGGCCAGCCGTTCGCTTGTCGCGGCGAATCGAGGCCGACTACCTTTCCGCGTTAAGCGCGCGCTAACTTGTTTTGGAGACACTTTCGACCATGGTTCGCAAACACTCGGTTCTGACAGGCTTCATAATGCTCACCGCGTTGGCGATGCCAGCGCACGCCGATCCGGTCGATCTGAACGCAAGCTTCGACGATGCTTTTGGCACCGACACCCGCGCACCAACTACATTTGAGGCGATTTACGAAAAGACCTTCGAGCAGCAGATCAACGAGTTAGCCGACGCGTCGAATGGTCGTATTGGGGTCTACGCCGTTGACCTTTCGACGGGTGAAGACGTTTCGATCTTGGCGGATATGCGGTTTCCGATGGCATCAACCAGCAAAGTCGCGGTGGCCGCTACGTTTCTGGCTGGAGTGGATGAAGGCAAGTATAGCCTCACCAGCGAATATCCGCTGATGATCCCAATTCGCTCAAAAAAGTTTTCCAGCGAGGCGGCGCCGGTCAAGAAAGGCAATTACGTCCCGGCTCATGAGCTGATCGGCCTGATGATCTCGAAAAGCTGCAACAGCTGTACAGACGCGCTGTTGAAGGTCGTGGGTGGTCCTGATGTGGTCAACGGATGGATGCGCGACACGGCGCAGATTGAGGATTTCCAGCTGTCGCGCGATATCGCCACACTGGTGCGCGACGATGGTGAGTTTGACCCGGTTGAATGGGTTGATCCGCGCGATTCGGCGACGCCGCGCGCGATGGGCCAATTGCTGGCAGGCCTCTATCAGGGCCAATGGCTAAGCGTGGAAGGCCGTGCGGTGCTTATGGCCGCGCTTGAGAAAACCACGACAGGACGCCGTCGCATGACCGCCGCACTTCCGCTTGAGGCGAGCTTGGCGCACAAGACCGGCACTCTCAGCCGCACGGCAAGCGACATTGGTATCTTCCGCCTTGCGGATGGCCGGGCGATTGCCGCGGCGATTTATGTCACCGGTCAAAGCGCCAACCTGATTGATGAACGCCGCAACAAGCGAGCGGCGCGCAAGCGGCGCGACGCGCGCATCGCGGACATTACGCGCGCGCTGTACACCGGTTTCTCAGCCAAAGCGGGGCTGCTCGATGACCCGACCAGCGGCTGGACAGCGGCGCCAACGGGCGACATTTCAACCGGCGGATAATCTTGGCACAAAAGAAAAGGCGACGCGAAAAACGCGCCGCCTTTCTTGTTTCTTCAGGTCACCGATAGCGCGACCCGAAAGGGTAGCGAATTACTCGCCGCCCATCATTTCTTCAGCCTTGGCGGTCGCTTCTTCGACAGCGCCTTCAACAGCGTCAGCGGCATCACCAGCGGCTTCGGCGGTCGCGTCAGCAGCGCCTTCAGCGGCTTCGGTGGTGGCGTCGGCGGCTTCACCGGCCATTTCGCCAGCGGCTTCAGCGTTGGCTTCGGCGTCGGCAGCCATCGCGTCGACGGTTTCGCCGGCGCTGTCAGCGGTTTCCGAGCAAGCGGCAAGGCCAAGAGCCGAAGTGGCGATGGCGGCAGCCAGAACAAACTTACGCATAATGCAAAATCCTTTTTCAACGAGTGAAAAGCGTGGGTATCTATGTTGCCTGATCCACGCGAAGTCGGATTAGTTGACCCCCGACCTCTGGGCTCGCTAATAATGGCAGAAATGTGGCACATCAAGGCGCAAAAGAATCTGTTCGTCGCATTTTGCCGCTATTTCGCCACAATCGCTGATTCACAGAGGCCGTCAAATAAGACACCTGAAACGACGGTTTCATCAACTTAGTCGAGCGAAAAGCTACCTTGCGAAGGGCCGGGCTGCTAGCAAGCGAGCATGTCTGAGCAGAACCACCTCTACCTCGTCGATGGGTCGTCGTACATTTTTCGCGCGTATCACCGGCTACCACCACTTACCAACCCTGAAGGCACGCCCGTTGGCGCTGTCTACGGCTACACCACGATGCTGTGGAAGCTTGCAGACGATCTCGATCAAGCCGAGGGGCCCACGCATCTCGCTGTGATCTTGGACAAGGACTCCAAGAGCTTTCGCAACGAGATATATCCCGAGTACAAAGCCAATAGGCCCGAGCCGCCTGAGGACCTTCGGCCGCAATTCCCTTTGATTCGCGATGCCACGCGCGCCTTCAGCTTGCCCTGTATTGAAGAACAAGGGCTCGAAGCCGACGACCTGATCGCGTCATACGCGCGCGAGGCGCAACGGCAGGGTTGGAACGTCACGATCGTCTCGTCCGATAAGGACTTGATGCAGCTCGTCGGCGAAGTCGATGGCGCGCGCATCGACATGCTCGACACAATGAAATCGGCCCGCATCTATACCCCCGAGGTGGAAGAGAAGTTCGGTGTCGCGCCGGAATTGGTAGGGGATGTTCTCGCGCTGATGGGCGATAGCGTCGACAATATTCCAGGTATTTACGGCGTTGGTCCAAAGACCGCATCCAAACTGATCGCCGAGCACGGCTCACTCACCGCAGCGCTCGACCAAGCGCCGGACATGAAGAAATCAAAGCTAAAGGAACGGCTTATTGAAGGCCGCGAAGATGCGGAAATGAGTCGCGTCCTTGTGACCCTCAAAGAGGACTGCGATCTTCCTGTTGCGATAGCGGATATGAAGCTTCAGGCGATCCCCGAAGAACCTCTGGCCGAGTTCCTGCAACATCATGGCTTTAACTCGTTGCTAAAGCGCTTGGGTACAGGTTCGGGCAGTCCAGAGCGCGCAAACAACCTTCATCCGGCCAAGGCGGACACCGCTGGCGACGCCGGCACCGCCGCAGGCGCACGCCAACCTTTGCCTGAAATGCCAAAGGTCGATCGCTCGGCCTACGTCACGGTGCAGAAACTAGCCGATCTGGAAGAGTGGATCAGACGCGCACGCGCCGCACGGTTGGTCGCGGTCGATACCGAGACCTCCTCGCTCGACGCAATGCAGGCCGACCTTGTCGGTGTCAGTCTGGCCCTTGGGCCCAATGATGCGTGCTACATTCCGCTGGCGCATGGCGGGACCGATCTGCTGGCTGAAAAGCCTGAACAGATTGATCTGGACGACGCGCTGGCCGCGTTGAGGCCGCTTCTTGCCGATGACGCGGTTCTGAAAGTCTTTCAAAACGGCAAGTACGATTTCAACGTCCTCGCCCGCTACGGGGTCGACGTTCACCCCATTGAAGACACCATGGTGATGAGCTTTGCTCTCGACGCTGGACGCGGAGAGGGCATGGGAGGCGGCCACGGGATGGACGAGCTGTCCGAACGGCATCTCGGCCACACTCCCCTGTCTTTCAAGGAGGTGTGCGGGACGGGCAAGAAAGCGATCCCCTTTGGTGAAGTCCCCCTTGACCGGGCAACCGAATACGCCGCCGAAGACGCAGACGTCACGCTGCGGCTCTATCGCCATCTGAAACCGCGCCTTGCCGAAGAAGGCGGGACGCGCGTCTACGAACGCGTGGACCGCCCGCTCATACTCGCGGTCGCCCAGATGGAGCGCGAAGGCATCAAGGTCGACCGCGCTCAACTTGCGCGGCTGTCTGAGGAATTTGCGACCACCACCGCATCTTTGGAAAGCGAGATCCATGAGATCGCGGGTCAAGAGTTTGCCGTGGGCAGCCCCAAGCAGCTTGGCGAGATACTGTTCGACAAGATGGGTTTCAAAGGCGGAAAAAAGGGCAAGAGCGGAGCCTATTCGACCGATCAATCGACTCTCGAAAAGCTAAGCGCCGATCCCGAAGCGGCGCCGATCTCGAAAAAGGTGCTAGAGTGGCGGCATCTGTCGAAACTGAAGTCGACTTACACCGACGCGCTGCAGAACCAGATCAATCCGCAAACGGGGCGCGTGCACACCAGTTATTCCTTGGTCGGCGCGCAAACAGGGCGCTTGTCCTCCACCGATCCCAACCTCCAAAATATCCCGATCCGAACGGAGATCGGGCGCACAATCCGGCAGGCCTTCGTGCCCGAGAAAGGAAACACGCTTCTTGCCGCGGACTATTCGCAAATCGAACTGCGTCTGGCGGCGCATATGGCGCAGGTCGATACGCTCAAGGAAGCCTTTGCAAATGGTGAGGACATTCACTCGCGCACCGCGACCGAAATGTTCGGAGAAGTAACCAGAGACACACGCGCACGCGCTAAGACGATTAACTTCGCCATTCTCTATGGCATCTCGCGCTGGGGCCTAGCCGGGAGGTTGGAGGTGGAGCCAGATGAGGCGCAGGACATGATCGACACCTATTTCCAGAGGTTTCCTGGGATCCAGCGCTACATTATGGAAACCTTGGAGACCGTGCGCGAGCAAGGGTATTCACAGACCCTGTTTGGTCGAAAAACCTGGTTCCCCCGCATCAAGTCCAAAAACCAGGCGGAACGGCAAGGATCTGAACGCGCCGCTATTAACGCGCCTATCCAAGGGACCAGTGCGGATATCATCAAGAGGGCCATGGCGCGGATGCTACCAGCGCTTCGCGACGCGGGGCTTGGCGATGTGCGCATGCTGCTGCAAGTCCACGATGAATTGGTGTTCGAACTTCCCCAAGACGATGTCGCGGCTGCGTCGCCGATTATCGAGCGCGTGATGGCCGAAGCCGCGCTGCCATCCGTGACACTCGACGTCCCTCTAGGCATCGATATCGGTACCGGCGAAAGCTGGGACGCGGCTCACTAGCCCTCGTGCTTTTTCGCGTTCTCCGGCGTCAGGGTATCGGGGTCGAATAGGCCTATGGGGTTGACTTCAACGGCGCGCTTTTTGAGCTCGCCGCGCATCGCGCGGTATTCAGCTTCCATGCGCGGCGTCACCGTTGCGCGGCTATCAGTTAGAGCTTCTTTAAAATCGATGGCCGAGACTTTGACCACCTTACTGCCAAGGCGTCTCAAGGCTCCAAGACCAGCGCGGCGAACAACGTCTTCTAGGTCGGCGCCGGTGAAGCGCTCGGTCTGAGCCGCAATCGCACTAAGATCGACGTCATCGTCTAGAGGCATGTTCGAGGTATGGATTTTGAGGATATGCGCGCGGCCTGCGTGATCCGGGGTACCCACATACACGAGTTCATCAAACCGGCCTGGGCGCAAAAGCGCAGGATCCATCAAAGCTGGACGATTGGTTGCGCCAATAACCACAACGGACTGAAGCTCTTCGAGCCCGTCCATTTCAGCCAGGATCGTGTTGACCACACGCCCTGTAACCTGCGGCTCGCCTTGGCCTGAACCGCGCGCCGGGACCAGGCTATCAATTTCGTCGATGAAGATAACGCATGGCGCCACCGCTCTTGCCCGCTGAAACATGCGGGCAATCTGCTGTTCGCTTTCGCCGTACCATTTGGACAGCAAATCGGAGCTCTTCATGGAAATGAAGTTGGCCTCGGCCTCTTTGGCGACCGCTTTAGCCAGCAGCGTCTTGCCGGTCCCGGGAGGACCATAAAGCAGGAAGCCTTTCGCAGGGCGAATGCCCAAACGCCGGAAGGCATCGGGGTTCTTTAAGGGAAGCTCGACGCCTTCCTTCAGCTTTTCGATCGCATCACTCACACCTCCAATGTCGGACCATGCGACGTTGGGCATCTGCACCATGACTTCTCGCATGGCAGACGGTTGGATACGCTTAAGAGCCGACAAAAAGTCTTCGCGCGTGACGCAAAGATCCGCAAGAACCTCTTGCGGAATGGTCTGCTCCTCAAGGTCCAGTCTCGGCATTATCCGACGCACCGCGTCGATCGCTGCCTCGCGGGCCAACGCGGCAAGGTCCGCGCCCACAAAACCGTGCGTGACTTTGGCGAGCTCATTGAGGTTCACCGCTTCCTCTAGCGGCATGCCGCGCGTATGTATGGCCAGGATTTCACGGCGCCCGCCCGTGTCCGGGACACCGACGACAATCTCGCGGTCAAATCGTCCCGGTCGGCGCAGAGCTTCGTCGATGGCGTCAGGACGGTTCGTCGCGGCAATGACAACTAGGTTTGTGCGCGCTTCCAACCCATCCATCAGTGTAAGCAGTTGGGCCACTAGGCGTTTTTCGGCTTCCCCGGGTACTTGCGTACGTTTGGGCGCGATCGAGTCAATCTCATCGATAAAGACAATAGCGGGAGCCGCGCGGGTGGCTTCTTCAAACACCTCACGTAGGCGTTTTTCGGATTCGCCATACCCTGAGCCCATAATCTCAGGCCCGTTGATGGTGAAAAACTCCGCATCGGATTCGTTAGCGACCGCTTGAGCCAGTCGCGTCTTGCCGGTGCCCGGTGGGCCATGAAGCAACACACCTTTGGGCGGGTCGACCCCAAGCCGTGTAAAAAGCTCGGGGTAGCGAAGGGGAAGCTCAACCATCTCGCGAAGCGCGCGGATGGTCTCTTCCATGCCGCCCACGTCGTCGTAGTTCACACCCGCTCTGGGGTCGCGCGGTTCCTCAAACTCTGTGCGCAGCTCGACTTCAGTGTCTTCATCGATATGCACAATGCCTTTGGGAACAGTCGATGCGACTGAGAGGCGGATCTGGGTCAAAGCGTAAGCTGGCGCGCGCAAAAGCTGGCGCACATCGCTTGGCATGTTTTGAACAGGCTGTTGACCTGTGGTCGCGACCAAATCCCCTGCCACAAGAGGCTTTCGGAAAAAGTTGCGTTTCAACGCCTGCGATGGGCCTTGAAGTCGCATCTCCCTTTGCGCGGGAGCGAAAACGACGCGCGTCGCCGGTCGGGATTGGACCGCACGCATTTTGACATGCTCGCCAGATGCGGCCTCCGCGTTGCCTCGCTGAAGGCCATCAAGCCTTACGATGTCCAGCGTATCATCCTCAGGGTAAGCCGCCATCGCGATCGCAACGGTCGCTCTTTTCCCCTCGATTTCGACTACGTCGCCTTCGGTAATACCAAGCCGCTGAAAAATGGCTCGAGGTATGCGTGCGATCCCCTGTCCCGACTCTTCCTGTCTAGCCGGGGCCACTTGGAGGCGTGCAGAATTTGTGTCGTTAAGATCATCAGCCTCTGCCATTCAAAAAGCCTTTCCGTGCATTCGCGTTATCTCGCGTTGCTAGGCTAGCTAGGTTTGAAGTGACCTGAACGCAATCAAGCAGCGATCTGATACGCGATCAAACTGACAATCGCACAAAAAAAACCCGGCACGAAGGCCGGGTTTGAAAGTTTGGGAGAGGATGCCTGAAAGGCACGAGAGGGTTATGCTTTCATCCAAGCTGTTGTGCAAGTGCGAATGGCGCATAAAAAGTTGTTATTTTTGCATTAACAGGCCGGTATTGTTCATTTTCACTCACACTGAATACCATTTTTTGCCTATTTTTTGCCCATATGCATATTGTTTGAGCAAAAAATCGATCTTCCGATGCTGCACTGCAGCAGGATTCGAGGCTGCACCGCAAGTCAATTCGACCTTCCGACTATATTGCATCCAATCGCAGTCGAAGGGCCGGGCAGTCCGCTAGTGACAGGCCCTCAGCAAGAGACTAGTCAGCATCCGAACAATCTGTCCGGCCGCTGCTTGGCGGCTTAGTTGATCCTAGGCCTACGCATCATGTCAAAGATTTACCCCAACGCTCGGTCCGCCCTTGAGGGGGTTCTGACCGATAACATGCTGATCGCCTCAGGAGGGTTCGGGCTTTGCGGCATTCCCGAACGCCTGCTCGACGCGATCCAGGAAAGCGGGGTTTCCGGCCTCACCTTTGCGAGCAACAACGCCGGCGTTGATAATGAAGGTATCGGCAAGCTGCTGCGCACGCGCCAGGTAAGCAAAATGATCAGCTCTTATGTTGGCGAGAACAAGGAGTTCGAGCGGCAATTCCTGGCCGGTGAACTCGAAGTAGAATTCTGCCCTCAAGGCACCCTGGCGGAGCGGATGCGCGCGGGCGGAGCCGGCATTCCTGGGTTCTACACCAAGACAGGTGTTGGCACAGAGGTGGCCGACGGCAAAGAACACGCAGAGTTTCCAGACGCGGACGGTGTAACTTCGACTTACATTTTTGAACGCGGGATCTTTGCCGACCTCTCGATCATCAAGGGCTGGAAAGCCGATGAAACAGGCAATCTGATTTTCAGAAAGACCGCTCGAAACTTCTTTCAGCCAGCCGGCTCATGGGTACGCGTTTGCTTGGCGGAGGTGGAGGAAATAGTTCCGGGCGTATTGCTAAAACCAGTTGAGATTCACCTTCCAGGCGTGTTCGTCAATCGGATGGTTGTCGGCGCACCCTATGATAAGAAAATCGAGTTTCGCACCACACGCGAGCGCGCTTAATCAAGAAAGCTCAAAGATCATGGCAGACACTGTCGCTCAAGCTGGATGGACCCGCGATCAAATGGCCGCCCGCGCTGCGCGCGAGCTGGAAGACGGCTATTACGTCAATCTCGGGATCGGTATCCCGACTTTAGTCGCGAACCACATTCCTGATGGAATGCTAGTCACCCTTCAAAGTGAAAATGGAATGCTGGGGATCGGGCCCTTCCCTTACGAGGACGAGGTAGACGCGGACCTTATCAACGCTGGCAAGCAAACCATTAGTGAGCTTCCCCACAGTTCTTACTTCGACAGCGCCACCAGTTTTTCGATGATCCGCGGGGGGCATATTGACCTAACCGTTCTCGGAGCGATGGAAGTCGCCGAGAATGGCGACATCGCCAACTGGATGATCCCCGGAAAAATGATCAAGGGTATGGGCGGCGCGATGGATCTTGTCGCTGGGGTAAAAAAGATCATCGTCGTTATGGATCACGCCAGCAAAGCGGGTGATCCCAAGTTTATCCCGTCATGCACCTTGCCACTTACCGGCGCGGGTGTTGTCGATATGGTCATCACCAATTTCGGCGTGTTTCAGCGGCCCGAAAAGGGTAGCCGATTCCAGCTAATTGAGCTGGCTCCTGGAGTAACGATCGGAGACATCGCCGCTCAGACGACCGCCAGCTACGACGTAGCAGTCTGACACCAAAGGCAGTTAAGAGCCTTTGACACACTTTCCGTCCAGGCTAGACTAACAGCCGGATGGGATGGCTCTACACTTTCAAATTTCTCCATTATCTGGGGATCATCCTGCTTGCCGGGAATATCACGGTAACAGCAGTCTGGAAGGTTTTTGCCGACCGGAACGGGGATTGGCGCATTGTACAGTTCGGCCAGAAGCTCGTAACCGGGACGGACTTCGGGTTGACGATCCCGGGGATCATCTTGACGATGATAGGAGGCTACGGCACCCTATGGGTGTTGGGGTACTCTCTAGTTGAACCTGCCTGGCTTTTATGGAGTCAGGTTATGTTTGTTCTTGCTGGTCTCATATGGCTCTTCATCCTTGTACCTATTCAGATCCGCCAAGCGCGTTTGGCGAACGAGTGGACTGAACAAGACCATCTTACCGATGAATATCGAAGCCTCTCGCGGCGTTGGATCACTTGGGGCCTGATTAGCACCATACCGCTTTGCGTTGTGCTCTGGCTCATGGTCGCAAAGCCGCTATAGCGGCGCCCATGACTGATTGGCTGGAAGCGCCGAGGAACTCAAATTCTCCTCTTGCCGGAATACGAGTGCTTGAACTCGCCAGGGTCTTGGCCGGCCCTTTTGCAGGGCAGATACTGGCGGACCTTGGCGCAGACGTCATCAAGGTCGAAAGCCCGGAAGGCGACGGCACTCGGCAATGGGGGCCGCCCTGGGTTACCCGTACGTCTAAGGACGGAAGCCAGCACAAGGAAGCAGCCTACTATCACGCTTGCAATCGGGGAAAACGTTCAACCGTAGCCGACTTTAAGTCTAATGATGACTTGGCGCGCATCCGATCCTTGGTTGGCGAAGCCGATGTTGTCATTGAGAATTTTAAGACAGGGACCCTTGAGAAATTCGGCTTAGACTATGTTTCGCTGTCAGCCATTAACCCCCGCTTGGTCTATTGCTCAATCACTGGCTTTGGGCAGACGGGACCGCGCGCGCATGAAGCTGGCTATGACTTCGTGATCCAAGGGATGAGCGGCTTTATGTCTCTAACTGGCGAGCCCGAGGGTGAGCCGGTCAAAATGGGAATATCGATATCCGATCTGTCGACCGGACTATGGGCGGCGAACGCTATCCAATCCGCGCTGTTCATGCGCGAGCGAACGGGAAATGGCCAGCGTATCGACATGAGCCTTTTGGACTGCTCCATTGCGCTTTTGGCAAATCAGGCGACCTATCAATTTACAACGAACGAGAATCCACCCAGAATGGGGAACGCTCACGCGCAGGTCGCGCCTTATGGTGTGTATCCGGTCTCTGACGGGCACGTCATCCTCGCACCGGCCAATGATCGCCTGTTTGGTAAGCTCATGAGGGTCTTGGACAAGGAGACGCTGTGCGAAGACCATCGTTTCACAACGAACGCGGGCAGGGTCGATCAAGTGGAGCAGCTCGATGCCCTTATCGCAGAAGCGACAACAGAATGGTCCAAGGAAGAGCTCCTCAGCGCTTGTAAAGCAGCGGGCGTTCCGGCTGGGCCGATCAACAATCTCGACGAAGTCTTTGCCGATCCGCAAACCTTGGCGCGCGAGATGCGAATTGAGGTTGGAGGACTCCAAGGGGTTCGAAGTCCTTTTCTGTTTTCCGAAGCCGAACTGGCGCTTGATAGACCCTCGCCGATGCTTGGGGAGCACGACTAGGAAAGTCGTCTAGCCGCCCCACGCCACAATCGTTCGAGGGGTCCTTGCCCAAACTTTGCAAGCCAAATGGGCGACCAAATGATCATGGCAGCAATTGGCAAAAGACTGAGCGCGAAGGCTTCGGCACGAGATACCGAGGCGAACAAGCCGAAGCCCCAGCTGGCAAAAAGGGCGGCGAATATTCCACTGGTCGCGATGTAGTTCGAGAGCGACAATCGGCCTACCGCCGCGCAAATCTGAATAAACCGCTGATTGGATTTAAAAAAAGCCATCATAGCGAGCGCGTAAGCAAGGCCCAATAGGGTATCGAAAGGCGCGCTCAAGACCAAGGCCGTCGCGCCCACTAAAGCTCCTGGGAAATTGGCGGCGCTAACCCACCATGCCAGCAGGAAAAGCGCTGGCAATGAGATCACACAGCAAAGCGCGGCTGTCCGCTGCAATCGAAAAGTGCGCCATTCGCCGCTCAACATGCGATCTCGCCAAAGGGCCATACCCAACACCATGGCCGCCAAATTTAGGGGTAGCGAGCTGGCAACCACGCTAAGCTGAGGAATGATCGTACTGCTTCGGCGAATTATGCGCTGAGTCAGATCTTCCTCTCCGAGTCTTAGCGAATACGCGATCGCCGCCGGATCGGTGCCAAAATTCCTCTCAGCAAACAAAGACGCATCGCTGTTCACTGCGCCTTGATGAAAATCCAAAACTGACAATCCGAAGGCGACGACGCCCAAGCCAAAATGCACCGTCAAGAGACCGATTGCTATCGCGTACAAGGAATACGACTTAAGAAATCGAAAGAAAGGCAAGAAGAGCCCCGCCATTGCGTAGGCCCGCAAAACGTCGTTGTTCGCGAGCACAACCGAGTGCGCCAGTCCGATAGCAAAAAGCGTCGCCATGCGCGCAAGGTGAGAGCGCCAGAGTTTGGTCGAGCTTGTCTCAAAAAGTATGAGGCAGCCGGCCCCGAAGAGCACGGCGAACAAGGTGCGGAACTTGTCTTCGATGAAAAGGAAGCTGAATAACCAAACCCAGCCATCCACTGCGCTTTCAAGGCCGTAGGCTGAAGGATTGTAATACGCTTGAGCCGGCAACGCGAAGGCGTACACATTCATCAAGGCGATGCCCATCACGGCTACACCTCGAACGGCGTCAAATTCGACAATTCGCGCTTGTGGCCCTTCGTACTCGCTCCTGAGCAAAGCTATCACAGGCTTCGGTCGCGATCCGCCAACGCGCTAGGCCAAGGCAGCCTTGAGATCATCGGTCAGATCAGTGCGCTCCCAAGGGAAAAAATCGCCCTCGGCTGTGCGGCCGAAGTGGCCATAGGCGGCGCTCTTGCGATAAATCGGTTTATTCAAACCGAGGTGCATGCGGATGCCGCGCGGCGTAAGTCCACCAAGCTTGCTGATTGATTGGATCGCCGCTTCGATGCCAGCGTCGGTGACACCCTCAGCGCATGTACCGTGAGTGTCGACATAAAGGGACAACGGCTCGCTTACACCAATAGCGTATGCAATTTGAATGGTGCAGCGCTTCGCAAGGCCAGCTGCGACCACGTTCTTGGCAAGGTACCGGGTGATGTACGCCGCGCTACGGTCCACTTTGGTGGGGTCTTTGCCGCTAAAAGCGCCGCCACCGTGGGGGCTCGCGCCGCCATAAGTGTCGACAATAATCTTGCGCCCAGTGAGCCCTGCGTCACCATCCGGACCACCGATTTCAAAGGCACCTGTTGGGTTGATATGCCACGCGGTCTCTTCGCTGAGAAAACCCTCGGGAAGAATGCCGCAAACGACCCCTTCAAGATAGGCTTTGAGCTCCGCCTCTTTTTCCCCTTGGTGATAGCCTGGTGCGTGCTGGGTTGAGACGACCACCGCGGGGCACGAAACGGGTATTCCGCGCTCATACTTCAAAGTGACCTGGCTCTTTGCATCGGGTTCAAGGAAAGGAGCCTTGCCGGATTTGCGATCCTCAGCAAGCTGCTCAAGGATCTTGTGGCTGTAATCGAGGGTGGCCGGCATCAGATCCGGTGTTTCATCGCAGGCAAAACCGAACATGATGCCTTGATCACCGGCGCCTTCATCCTTGTTCGAACCGGCTTCTCCTGCGTCTACGCCCATGGCGATCTCGCTCGACTGTCCGTGCAGGTGGTTTTCGAAGATGAGCGTTTCCCAATGGAAACCGCTCTGTTCATAGCCAATCTCGGCGACTGTACGACGGACAGCGCTTTCAATCTCGTCGCGCGCTCCTGGCGCCCAGTAGTTGTTGTACTTCCAATCCTCACGCGTCGTGTCGTACATTGGGATGCAACGGATTTCACCTGATAAAACAACGCGCTGGGTGGTCGTCATGGTCTCACAGGCAACGCGCGCTTCGGGATCTTTCGACAGCATCAAATCGACGATGGCGTCGGAGATCTGATCGGAGACTTTGTCGGGGTGTCCTTCGGAGACGCTCTCAGAAGTGAAGAGGTATTCTTGGCGCATGGGCAGTCCCGATTCATAATTGGTCAAAGAGGCACCTTATGCACATATAAGGAAACCTTTATGTCTGTATTGCGCTCTAGCTGCGTGGTCGCACGAGCGCAAGCAGTCTTGGCAAGCAAAGACCAACGAGAATCAGAAGCAACGCCCAGCCCAGAGGCAACGCGTTCCCAAGCCCTGAGAAAAGCGTGGGGCTCTTAGCCGCCGGTATCTTGCCTTCGAGTGCGGCGGCTTTGCCCGTCGCGATATGCTTGCGAACGACACCATTGGCACTGATTACAGCGCTGATACCTGTCGTAGTTGAGCGCAGAACCGGAAGGCCTTCTTCAATCGCGCGCAGTCTTGCCTGCGCAAGATGCTGTGGAGGCCCCCAAGACCCGAACCAGCCATCGTTGGATGGATTAAAGAGGAAATCCGGGCGATCATCTTGATCGACGACGCGACCCGAAAATACGATCTCATAGCAGATTTGCGCGCCGACTTTCCCGAACGCTCCTAAGTTGAGCGTTTGTGGACCCGGCCCCGACACATAGTCGACCGACCCCGCAACCAGCCGTGAAAGTCCGAGCGGCTCAAGCAAGCCTCGCATCGGCAAATATTCGCCGTAAGGGACCAAGTGGGCCTTTGCGTAGTGGTGCGTAATTGTTCCTTCGCCATCAATCCCAATCAGGGAATTGCGGGCGCTAACAGCCCTTCGCCGTCCTTCGACAACGCCAATATCAAGGTTGACGACGCCGGTTAGCAGGATCGAATCGTCCCCGATAACGCTCCCGATCCGCGTTCTTGCAAACGCAGGATCCCCGCGTCGCGTGACCGGATTGAGCGTTGTCATGCTGTCATAATATGGTTGAGGATAGCCGTCCTCCAGATAGTCCGGAATGGCGCTTTCCGGCCAAAGAACCACGCGAGGCGACGCTTCGCCCGCCCCCGTCAACTTCGCAATCCGCGCGAATTGCTCCTCGAATTTGGAGCCATCGTTGATTTCGTCCTGGGTGATCAGAGGCTGGACAAGCGTAAAGGCGATATCGCTTTGGCGCTCAGGCGCGGGCGGCAGGCCATGCATTGCGAGCGCAACCAACCCGAAAGGAAGCAACGGCTGCCAATAGGATCCAGCCTTCGCTCCGACAGCGATCCACAGCGCCGACACGATCACCAAACCAGATAACGCATAGGTACCGACCCATGGCAGGATTACCGCCGCTCCAGGCGTTTCCCACTGGCCTAACAGCAGCAGACCTAACGGGGGCCAGGGATACCCTGTAAACGCCCAGCTGCGGGTCCACTCGAAAACGATCCACGCGCCGGCCAAAACCAAACCGAACGAGGCGAAACCCAAAAGAGGTCTGCTTTCAGAGCGAGGCGCCACCGCCCAAGAAACGAGCGCAGCAAGAGCAGGGTAAACCGCAAGGTATACACACAAGAGCGGCACAGCCAGCCAGCCAAGCGCTTCGGGCATCCTCGCCTGATAGGTAAAAGCGGTCGCGATCCAGTTGTTCGCAAGAGCAAGATGCGCCCACCCGAAAAGCCAGCCCAACCAAGCCGCTGACCGCCAGCTTCGTGCCTGATGTACCAAGGCTATGAAGGCCGCCAAAGCCGGTAACGAGAGCCACCAAAAATGGAGCGGCGGATAGCCGCACGCGGCCACCAATCCAAGGACCAAGCAGGCGGCTGTTGGACGACCGCTCATTGCCGCCCATACTTCGTAGCCCAGCCTAGGCGTTTGCCGCTCGAAAGTGTCAGCGTTCATCCCTTTGCGCTCCAATGGCGACTGGGAAGCACTGCGATACCTAGTTTACCGCTTCCAAGGTATCTCCATCATCGTTCCCTGATGAAGAATCAGCACCGATTGCAGGCGGCAAAACGGACGAGTCAATCTCTGCGGGCTCCGGGTCTGACTCATCGCCCTCTTTCGACTTGCGCGAGCGGCTTGTCCGAGCTTCGCCCTTCACCGTTGAGCGACGGCGACGAGGCTTGCGTTCGCTGGCCTCCGTTTCTTGGGTCTCGTTGCTGCTGGCATCAGATTGGTCATCTTGCTGAGCGGCTTCGCCTTCGACACCGGGTGCGCCTTCAAACTCACCCGCGTCGTTATCGTCGCGACGACCACGACTGCGCCGGTTGCCGCGCCTATTGTCGCTGCGACGGTTGTCAGCGTCGTCGCTGTCATCACCGTCTTCCGAACTCTGCTCGCGGCCCTCGTTGCGCTTGGCGCGCGCCTCGTCCTGCCGCGCCTTGTTGTCCGCGATCACACGGAAGTAGTGATCCGCAAACTGAAGGTAGTACTCAGCCTGAACGCGATCGCCGTTATGTTGCGCATCCTGAGCAAGCTTTTTGTACTTATCGAGCAGTTGAGGAGCGTTACCGCGCGCCCGGCTGTCGATGCGGTTAAGCTGGTTGCCTCCACCGCTCTGATTGCGGTTTCCGCGTCCACGACGGCGATTGTTGCGATTGTTATTCAAGGAAAGTCTTCCTCACTTGCGGCCTGTGCCGCTGAACCAAGCGCTGAAAATATGCAGCGCGCTATGGCGTCCGGATCCCTAGGGGCCCCCAATTTAATTGCGCCTCATCACAAAACGCGGCTCACACCCCATCTCGCATAGACACATAGCCACGGCCTAAGCGGCCAATAAAAGCGAAAGTTCGGAGCTAGACACTGCGAAAGCCTCATTTGCTTTTCGGTGCCTGATTCGAGAGCTAGCGAGCCAAAAGCGTTTTGCCAAGCCCTGCTTGCTTTTTCCTTACGATAGAACCACCGCGCGTGGCCGATTTGCAAGATCGTGGCGTAACTCCACGGCGAAGCCTGCCTTTTCAGCCAGTTCGGTGACCGCTTGGGCCTGAGCGAACCCAATTTCGAAGATCGCGATGCCGTCTTTTCTCAACATGGCGCGCAGTTGAGGGAACAGGATGCGATAATCGTCGAGCCCTTCGGGCCCTGCAAAAAGTGCGGATTCGGGCTCATAATCGGCCACATCGCGATCCAACTTGACGCCTTCTTCGACATAAGGTGGATTGGAGACAACCAGATCAAAACGAAAGAGCCCATCCATCCAGCCCTCTTCACGCCAGTTGCGCTGAAGTATCGTGTGTCGGCCGATCTCTCGGCCAATCGTGTCACGAGGCAGCCATCCATTGGCATCAAAGACACGCGCGTTATGGCGCGCAACACTCGCCGCAGGGGCACTCGCTTCGATACCAGTACCGATAGAACCGGGAAGTTCGGCCAGTAGAGTCACCAAGAGAGCCCCGCTGCCTGTCCCAAGGTCCAGAATTGAGAGCCCGGTTTTTTTTCCCGCCCACTCAAGCGCGGTTTCAATCAAGGTCTCACTATCGGGCCGGGGGATCAGCACATCGCGCGATACGGCAAATTCCCGCCCGTAAAACTCCTGAACACCCGTGATATATGCCACCGGTTCAAAGGCGACGCGGCGCTTTACAAACATATCGAACGCTTCCGGCACATCTGCATGCATAGAGCCTAGAAGCATCCGCGAACGGCTTACGCCGAGGGCATGCGCCATCAAAAGTTCAGCATCAAGCCGCGCCGTGTCGCTGGTCGCTTCAAGACGGTGCGTGGCGTTGCGCAGAGCCTCTGTTACGGTCACTCAGAAAGCGCCGCCAGACGCTTGCCCTCATCTTCCGCGATAAGAGCGTCGACTAGTTCGTTAAGACCCGGCCCAGCCAGAACTTCATCGAGCTTATGAAGCGTCAAACCAATGCGATGATCGGTCACGCGGCCCTGGGGGAAGTTGTACGTGCGGATGCGTTCAGAACGGTCGCCGGAGCCCACCATCGCCTTGCGCGCTTCGGCTTCGGCGCCTTGAGCCTCGTCCCGCATCTTCTCAAACAGCCGAGCGCGCAAGACCTGCATCGCTTTGGCCCGGTTCTTGATCTGAGAGCGTTCGTCTTGCTGCATCACGACTAACCCTGTTGGCAGGTGCGTGATCCGAACAGCGCTATCAGTCGTGTTTACGTGTTGACCGCCCGCGCCCGAGGCACGGTAGGTGTCGATCTATATGTAGCCCGTGTCAATCAAAACATCAACCTCATCAGGCTCGGGCAGAATCGCAACGGTAGCCGCAGAAGTGTGAATCCGCCCGCCGCTCTCGGTGACGGGGACACGCTGCACCCGGTGCACGCCGCTTTCAAACTTCATCCGCGCAAACACCCCTACCCCCGTCACGTTGGCGACGATTTCTTTGAAGCCGCCCACTTCGCTGGCGTTCATGCTGACCGGCTCAACCCGCCATCCCAGTTCAGCGGCGAAGCGTTCATACATGCGATACAGATCGCCCGCGAATAAAGCGGCTTCATCGCCGCCGGTGCCAGCGCGGATTTCGAGCATCGCTGGTTTGCTGTCCGCGGCGTCACGGGGAAGCAGAGCAACCGCCAGCGCGCGTTCTTGCTCGGAAAGGCTTTCGCGAAGCTGGGCCAGCGCTTCCTCAGCCATCGCCTTCAGCTCGGGATCGGCCAGCATGTCTTCGAGGCCGGTGATCTCCTCGCGCGCGGCTTTTACCTCCGCAGCGATCTTCGCAACCGGCTCAAGTTCAGCGTAATCGCGCGAAGCCTGCACAAACGCGTCACCCTCAAGCGTGCCCGAAGCCATACGCGCTTCGAGCTCAGCGAAGCGGTTGGCAATCTGATCAAGGCGTTCAGCGGGGATTTTCATGGCGTTTTGGGCGACAAAGGCGACAGGCTGTCGCTTTCGCTGGAGATGTTCAACCTTCTGAAATCACGAAACAAATAACGGTCAATCGCATGTAAGGCGACACTTGCAGGGCTAGGGCAACTGTCGCCTTTGCCCCGCTTTCCTTCAAGGGCCCATAGCCAGACTTGGCCGGAGTAGGAAAGGTCGCCTCCAAAGTCGAGGCCCCACACAGGCGCTGATAAAGCGGCTTAATCCTAGTGGTTGTCTAGAAACGCCGCCAAAGCGGGTTCAAGTTCATCACCCGAATGACCGTTATAGCCTGTCTCGTTGCACCGCAAGATAGCGCGCGGTTTCTGCTTCACGGCCTTATCGTAGCGTTTCTTTTTCGAGCCAGTCGCGATGATATCCGCGACAAAGCCTGCCTTTCTAAGCTTGCTCAGCAACTCCATCCCGCTGGCCAGCCCGGCGTCATCCTCGACCAGAACCATCGCTTCAAGGTCAGGCGCGTTCTGGTCACCGACCAGCATCATCAAGCGTTCGATACCAGCCGCCCAGCCCACAGCCGGCGTGGCTGGACCGCCCAGGCTTTCCATCAGGCCGTCATAACGCCCGCCGCCCAGCCCGGTGCTTTGCGCACCCAGCGCGCCCGCGGCGGCTGAGCCTTCGTCGGGAATAAACTCGAAGGCTGTGTGCCGATAGTAATCAAGGCCCCGCACCAGACTCTGATTGCGGGTCCAGGCGACGCCCGCCAAGTCAAGGCCACGGGTGACGCTTTCGAAGAATGCACCGGCTTCGCCCGACAGGAATTGATCAATCGTGGGGGCATCGGCCACGAAGGCGCGATCACGCGGGTCCTTGCTGTCGAGGATCCTTAGCGGGTTTTTGTCGAGGCGTTCTTGCGATTCCTCGGAAAGATCGCCGCGCACTTTGCCAAAATAGGCGATCAGGCCCGCTCGCCACGCATCGCGGCTTTGCGCGTCGCCCAACGTGTTGAGGTGCAAGGCGACGCCTTCGATACCCAGCTCTTTCAAAAGCTGGGCCGCCATGGTCAGCAATTCGACATCGGCCAAGGGGTCTGGCGCACCAATGATCTCGGCGTCGATCTGGTGGAACTGGCGGTAACGGCCTTTTTGCGGGCGCTCATACCGGAACAGCGGTCCATGGGTGGCCACCTTAAGCGGCGCGTGCTGCTGCCAGCCGTTGGTAAGATACGCGCGCGCGATGCCAGCAGTGAATTCAGGCCGCAGGGTCATGGATTCGCCGCCGCGATCTTCGAAAGAATACATCTCCTTCGAGACGACATCGGTTGTCTCGCCAAGAGACCGGGCAAACACCTCGGTTTTTTCGAACACCGGAAATTCCGCGCGCCCGAAGCGGTACAAGCGCCGCACGCGCTCAAATGCGGCCACGACAAGGCTGAAAGCTTCGGCCTCGCCGCCAAAGATATCCTGTGTTCCTCGGATGGCTTTTGGGGTCTGTTTGCTCATGATATCTCGAATCGGGTGTACCGGGCGCGCCTAGGACTAAGGGAGGCCTTTCGCAATGCCCCGGCTCGCGCTAAGGGCCCGCCAGGTATCAAGCCACAACACAAGCGCCCGGCCAGCAAGGGCGTATTTGAAGACTAGGAACAACCCTCTCATGCGCATCGACAAGATTCCAACAGGCGTAAATCCACCCGACGATCTCAACGTGATCATCGAAGTGCCCACAGGCGGCGAACCGGTGAAGTACGAGTTCGATAAGGACAGTGGCGCGCTTTTTGTCGACCGGATTCTGCACACGCCGATGCGCTATCCAGCAAACTACGGATTTGTGCCCCACACGCTTAGCCCCGATGGCGACCCGCTGGACGCGCTGGTGATCGCCCGTTCGCCTTTTATCCCTGGCTGTGTCGTTCGCTCGCGGCCCATTGGCGTGCTCAATCTCGAAGACGAGCATGGCGGCGATGAAAAGCTGGTGTGCGTGCCGGTCGACACCACCTTCCCTTACTACTCTGATGTTGGCGAAACGAAGGATTTGCCGTCAATCATCATGCAGCAGATCGAGCACTTCTTCACTCACTACAAAGATCTAGAGGCTGAAAAATGGGTGCGCATCGGCAAATGGGGCAACCGCGCGGAAGCCCGGTCCATCGTACTTGAAGCGATCGAGCGCGCCAAGGGCGCGGCCTGATCTGTTACAAAGGCTGGGAACGGGCCAGCGCCTTCGGCGCTAAGCCTAGTCTCATGCGATGGCAAAGACACCTTTGACCATGGCGGTCAGAGCGAACGGCAAACCAATCGCAAGAGCCCAAAGGGCGATGGTGTCGCGTCGGAAGTCGGACGCGTGCTCCGGATTTGAGGCCTCCTCGTCGCTCAAATGAGTCCAACGCCGCTCAAACCAACGGCACGCCGGTATGATGGCGGCGACAAGAATAATGAGGGCGGCGTATGGAAGAATGGAGGATGAACCCTCCGCAAGGGCTTTGACGGTCACGAAGATTTGCAGGCCGGTGTAAACCAGCAACGCGTAGGCAACATGGTTGCTCATCGCCCGCCGCCAGTCAGTCGGAGTGAGTGGCTGCGCGAATTCGACAGCGTCCTGCTTGCTCGAAAGATCGTTCATTCTTTTCCGCTCCCCAACGGTGTTCCCCTATCGAGAGTATTCCAGAGGTGCGCTTGGCTTGCAAGCTCCTCAGTAAATTCGCGCGGCATCGAAGGAACTCGCTCTCAAATCAGGCGATGCCATTGAATTTATGGACATAATCGCGCCTCCCTTGACCATCCGGCATAGGTTCCTCTGAGCTTTCAAGAACAGACCTGGGGTCAAAAGCTGCAGAAAACGCAGCCGAATCGCTCGCAAACGGATGTTTGGCTGGTGGTCGCTACACCTTATCTGCAAAATTCCTGCCAAAACTCACACTGGGCGCCAAATCTAAGGTAATCTCCTCTTTTCTGTAAATCTCACAATGCTAAGGCATGGGTGATGACCGAAGACGCAACCCTCCATCAAGAAGCGGGAAACCAACCGCAGAATGCGCAAACTGAGCCCGCGGCCCTTGAAGAACCACGTGCATTAGTCGGCGGTTTGGAAGTGATTTCCATCGCCAAGAGCTATGATAAGCGCGCAGTGCTGACCGACATCTCACTCAGCGTCGCAAAGGGAGAAGTCTTGGGTCTGCTGGGTCCGAACGGGGCCGGCAAGACCACGTGTTTTTACTCTATCATGGGACTGGTGAAGCCCGATTCCGGCCGTATTCTAATGGACGGTGAGGATGTCACCACCCTGCCAATGTATCGCCGCGCGATCCTGGGGCTTGGGTATCTGCCTCAAGAAACAAGCATCTTTCGCGGTATGACGGTCGAGCAGAACATCAACTGCGTCCTTGAGATGATTGAACCGGATCGCGAGACGCGAGCGCAAGAGCTTGAGCGGCTGCTTGGAGAATTCGGCCTTACCAAGCTGCGCGACAGCGCGGCGATGGCTCTGTCAGGTGGCGAACGGCGGCGGTGTGAAATCGCGCGCGCGCTGGCTGCCAAACCTTCCATCATGCTGCTTGACGAACCCTTTGCCGGTATTGATCCCCTTTCAATCAACGACATCCGTGATCTTATCAAGGATCTGAAACAGCGCGGCATTGGTGTGTTAATCACCGATCACAATGTTCGCGAGACCCTGGATATCGTCGATCGCGCTTGCATTATCTATGGCGGGCAGGTTCTTTTCGCGGGCACTCCCCAGGCGCTCGTCGCTGACGAGAATGTGAAAAGGCTCTATCTGGGAGAGAGCTTCACGCTCTAAGGTGCCAACGCATGGCTCTCGGCCCCCGCCTAGACCTACGCCAATCGCAATCGCTTGTGATGACGCCGCAATTGCAGCAGGCGATCAAGCTGCTGGCAGCCTCAAACCTCGAGATTGAGAGTTTCATTGGCGACGCCCTGGAAGCAAACCCTCTTTTGGAGGCGGGCAACACTTCATCAGAAAATATGGGCGAGCCTGGGGAGCCGGATGACATTCCGCGCGAGGAGTTCACGGCAGACCAGTTGATGGCGCAAGGCACAGGGGAAGGAGACGCTCCGCTTGATCTGGATACAAGCGCGCTCGACCGCGACCGTGATACCGGTGATGGCAGTTCTCTCTCTCGAACAGCAAGCGCCGAAGACTGGGGCGGCGGCGTTAGTGCAGGCCAAGGGCAAGACGCCTTCGACTTCGAGGCCACTCGCGCAGCCGAAATCACACTAGGCGATCATCTACTCGGCCAGATTGGCGCGGTCGCAAGTAGCGATAAAGAAG
>ERZ1740070.667-NODE-667-length-22842-cov-16.319568_pt1 | contig 22842 bp, 21 predicted proteins | sample MGYA00581734_ERZ1740070 | MGnify/ENA primary metagenome ERZ1740070 (study PRJEB43018, sample SAMN04849744) | marine metagenome | isolation source: floating plastic debris | place: Pacific Ocean | collected 2008-09-01 | study: EMG produced TPA metagenomics...
GCGCTATTCGTGGACAAGCTCCCCTCCTTGACCTAAAGAATTTTCAAGTGAGTCCGATGTATTACTCTTATAAAATAGTCTTTATCTGAATTATACTCTCATACTTTCTTAAATTATAACCTCTTCATCCCCTTCGTCTCACTCCCGTAGCACAGAATTGGGAGAGTTTGGATTTACTTGTTACCACATTCTCATAAGCCTGCGGATTGGTTTTGTATGTGCATCTTTCTTATGGCTGTGAATGGTAGCTATGTAGCGCCTACCTTCTGGTAGAAAATTAAAATTTATCGTAGAGGTTCTGGCAGTTTCGTCGTTAGTCCGCCCCATAAAAACCAATTCTCACTTCCTTTTTCCATCCTGGCGTAGGTGACGCAATCATCCGGTTCAGCCTCCAATACTTTTGTGTCATCCCCATCAATTCCTACATCTTTAATGAACGGGAAGGCATTCAAAAACTTCCCATACGTCTTAGGTAGATCTGCTACCATTTGAAGCGGGCTGTACATAGTAATGTAATGTGCCAGCTACTGAGCAAGCGTAGAGTTCACGTGTGCTAAATGTACCTCCATTTCATCATAATGATTCCTTTTTTTCGTTTCACCCCAAACCGGTTCTCAGATCTCGTCAAAAGAGCTATTCTTGGTTTCTTTTATACTAAATCCTGTCATCAGATCAGCCGAATCCTTAAGATCCAACTCTAGTGAACTTTCAGTGATTACCGCATTCTTGTTAAGTAGCAAAACCATCTTTTAATTCGAGGAAAAGTGAAAATTTCCATTAGGTGACTTTTGCTCCTGGGCCTTAGCGTTGAATAAACTAAGAAAGCAGATTAGATAGACCAGTATATTTTTTATTGGAGTTATACATTCCCGAAACGTTATTATACACTATTTTCTAATCCAGCATTTAATGGATATAAAAAAGCCCTGACGGTACCGTCAGGGCTTCTGTCTGAGTAATACTTAGTTTTACTTTACATCAATAACTTCATTGAATGACTTACCAGCGGTTCTCGCTACCACAGTATATCTGCCCCTATCAAATTTTGAAAGGTCATACTGCTTCATTATTACCAAGTCTTCAGCAAGTTCTTCAGTAAAAATTTCCTCATTCCGATCATTCAACACACTGATCTCGAGAGTTTCATTGGTTTTATTAAAGAATGAAATCCCGAGAACGTTGTCTTTTTCAACGATTTGAGGCTTGAAGAATTCTTTCTTAGCGTTAAGATCAACAGAAAGTCCTTCAGAAGATAGTTCAACAGACCAAGTGTTAATTCTTGTGTCCTCATCTACTTCAAGAGTGTATGAACCAACCGGTAAGGCTGTAAGATCATACAATTTTGAGTACTTATCTTTACTTAACAATACTTCTTTATATAATGTATTGCCACTGATATCTTTTAAAGACACGACTACGGCAGGTGCATTTACTTCATTAATAAACAACGTAAATTCTTTATTACCTGCTGCGCTCACCTTTACAAAGGGCTCAGATCCCATAGCGAATGTTGACACTCCCATCAACATCATTGCTACGACTACTCCGGTACGAATGATTTTTTTCATTGCTCTAGAATTTGTTTTTAATTATGAGACAAAGCTATGCGGTTCTTGAATGCCGCTACTACTCTACAATTCTCAACTTCATGTGGTATATTAACGTTAATATTAAATTAACATTGGCCTTGTGATAATTTAGAACATGTTTTCGTTAAATTTGTAGAAATCTTTAAGTTAATAACAGATGATAAAGACAAAAGAAAAGGCAGGGAATATGAGACTTAAAGGAGCTCCGACTTTTGAAAAGATTGATCCGGGTTTTGGAAACTCAATTAAGGTAAGGCAATACGCAGACCCTTGCCGTGATAAACAACCGTACTGGCATATCCATCCTGAAATGGAATTAATATATGTTAACGGAGGGTCGGGTAAGAGGCATATAGGAAATCAGCTCTCTTATTATAAGAATGGTGATTTATTGTTAATCGGCTCGAATCTTCCTCACTATGGTTTTACAGATCGATTGACAAGAAACAAATCTGAAACCATTGTTCAGATGAAAGAAGATTTTCTCGGACCTCATTTTTTTGATGTACCCGAGATGATTGCTGTGAAAAAACTATTACAAAGAGCAAAACAAGGAATAGCTTTCACTGGAAAAACAAAAAGTAAGGTAGGTCAGAAATTAGAAAAACTTCCAAAACACGACCCGTTTGACAGGCTATTGAAAATATTAGCGATCTTAAAAGAGTTGGCTAAGTCTGAGGAGTATACTGTATTAAATGTAGACGGATATGCGATGGAGATTGAGCCCAGGGATAGTAAGCGTATTAATAAAGTATATGATTTTGTGAGAGATAATTTTCAAAGACAGATCTCTTTGGATGAGATTGCTGATGTAGTAAGTATGACAGAGCCGGCGTTTTGCAGATATTTCAAGAAATTGTCAGGTAAAACTTTTACGCAATTTGTAAACGAGTATCGCCTGGTTCACGCTTCAAAGCTTCTGTCCGAGCGGCCTGATAATATTACGGACATTTGTTTTGAATGCGGGTTCAATAATTTTTCACATTTTAATAAATTATTCAAAGCCTTTACCGGAAAGAGTCCGTCTCGTTACAGAAACGAAATGACCACTATTGTAAAGTAAATGAGCTTTGGTACGCTTTACTTAATTCCTATTTCAATCTCAGAAGGAGAAGTAGCTGGTATACCCGAACAGGTACGCACCCGGTTAAAAAGACTGGATTACTTTCTTGTTGAGAACGCAAGAACGGCTCGAAGATATATTAGTAGCTTAAATTTAGGACTTACAATAGAAGAGCTTGATTTTCAGGAATTGAGTAAAAAAACCTCTAACACCCAGGTGGAGCGCCTTATGATGCCTGTTATGGAAGGCAAGAGTGTAGGGATACTGTCAGAGTCTGGTTGTCCCGGTGTTGCTGATCCTGGTGCAAGAGCCGTTGAGTTTGCTCATAAACGTGGCATCAAGGTGGTTCCATTAGTTGGACCATCATCTATTTTACTGGCGCTGATGGCTTCCGGACTTAACGGACAGAAATTTGCATTTCACGGATACCTACCAATAAAGACGCCAGAACTGCAGCAGGTGATAAAAAGCCTTGAACGATCTTCCGTAAAAGAAGGCTATGCCCACATTTTTATTGAAACGCCCTACAGGAATAACCAGCTTCTGGAAAATCTAAGTAAGATCGCTCATCCTGAAACAATGCTATGTGTAGCTAAAGACTTGACTGGGCCGGCGGAGTTTATCAAAACCCTGCCATTAAAAATATGGAAAAAGGAAGAGGTTGACCTTCATAAAATACCTTGTATCTTTATTTTACAAGCCGCCTTAGTCTCTTAGCCTTTTTCTTCGTGCAGACTTTCAATAATAGAATCATAACTATACCTTTGTGCGCTAAAATTACGACATAGACAAATACTTATGCCATATTTATTCACTTCAGAATCAGTGTCCGAAGGACATCCGGACAAAGTAGCAGATCAAATTTCTGACGCGTTAATTGATAACTTTTTAGCCTTTGATAAGAAATCCAAAGTAGCATGCGAAACATTAGTTACAACGGGTCTTACCGTATTGAGTGGCGAGGTAAAATCAGACGCTTACTTGGATGTTCAAAAAATTGCTCGAGATGTCATCAACGATATTGGCTATGTGAAAGGGGAATATATGTTTGATGGCAACTCGTGTGGTGTTATTTCAGCCATTCATGAGCAGTCGCCTGACATTAACCAAGGAGTAGATCGATCAAGCCCTGAAGAGCAGGGAGCCGGTGATCAGGGGATGATGTTCGGTTATGCTACAAATGAAACTGAAAATCACATGCCGTTGGCTTTGGATCTTTCGCATAAGATACTCATAGAACTTTCTAAGCTAAGAAAAGAAAACAAAGACATTACTTACTTGCGCCCTGATGCTAAATCACAGGTCACAATCGAGTATTCTGATAATGATGAGCCTCAACGCATTGATGCTATTGTCGTTTCCACGCAGCATGACGATTTTGATATGGAAGAGGCCATGCTTAAAAAGATCAAAGAAGATATTGTAGATATTTTAATCCCGAGAGTGATAAGCCAGCTGAAGCCTGAATTACAGCAACTTTTTAATGATGATATTAAATACCATATCAATCCTACAGGAAAGTTTGTAATTGGTGGACCTCATGGAGATACGGGTCTTACAGGCAGGAAAATTATCGTTGATACGTATGGTGGAAAAGGCGCTCATGGCGGGGGAGCGTTTTCGGGCAAAGATCCTTCTAAAGTTGATCGTTCTGCGGCTTATGCTACCAGACATATTGCTAAAAATATGGTAGCTGCCGGTGTCTCTGACGAAATCTTAATTCAAGTATCCTATGCAATTGGTGTTGTAGAACCTATGGGGATATTTGTAAATACCTACGGCAAAGCAAATGTGGATTTGAACGATGGAGAAATAGCTGCTAAGGTTGCTAAAATTTTTGATATGCGACCTTACAGCATCGAACAGCGCCTGAAATTAAGAAATCCGATTTATGCTGAAGCTGCAGCCTACGGTCATATGGGAAGAGAAAATGAAGTAGTAAGCAAAAAATTCACATCTGCGGATGGAACAATCAAAGAACTTGAAGTAGAATTATTTCCTTGGGAGAAACTTGACTATGTAGACAAAGTGAAGAATAGTTTTAATCTATAAAAAAAGGGACTTTTAAGCCCCTTTTTTGTTTAAAGTCACTAGTTAATACGCAGCCTTCTTCATTTTAAATTTTTTAATCTGTCTTCGCAGTGCATCGGTGGCCATGTCTGCAGCTTTTTCAAATGAAACCGCTTGTTCTTTTGCAAACAGTTGATCACCTGGAATATTGAGCTTTATTTCTACAGTCTTATTTTCAATATTATCATTATTCAACCTGAGAAAAACTTCTCCATCTACCATCCTGTCGTAGAATGTCTCCAACTTATCTACTTTCTTTTGAATAAAATCTAACAGCTTCTGATCGGCATCAAAGTGAATGGAGTGCATTTGTAACTTCATAATCTATAAGTTTAAATAGTGATAAATATATTAAGCTTTGGGGTGAGCTTGATCAAATGCAGATTTTAGTTTATCCATTGAATTGTGGGTATAAACTTGTGTAGCTGCTAAGCTAGAATGTCCCAGCAAATCTTTGACCGCGTTTAACTCAGCGCCCTTATTAAGGAGATGCGTAGCGAACGTATGCCTGAGCACATGTGGACTGCGTTTCTCGATTGTTGTAAATAAATTAAGATACTTTTTAACGGTTCTGTAAATCAACATTGGATAACACTGATCACCTGTTTCTGTAACGATAAGAAATTCGTCATCATTTTTTGAAATTGATCTTTTCTTTGAATTTTTATACCCGTCAATGACAGCCATCATACTTTTTGAAAGTGGTATGATCCTCTCCTTATTTCTCTTACCTATTACCTTAATGGTGTTATTAACAAGGTTAATATTATTTTCCTTCAGGTTTATTATTTCAGAAAGTCTCGTGCCAGTACTATATAATAGCTCAAGAATCAATTTGTCTCGCCAACCTGTAAAGGTATCCTCAAAGACAGCGTTATCCAGAAGATGGTTAATGGTATTTTCATTCAAAAACTGAGGAAGTTTTTTTGACGTTTTAAGCGCCATTACCTTCCTCATTGGATCCACGCTTATTACTTCTTGTTTTAAAAGGAATTTATAAAAGCTACGTAGGCAAGCCGTTTTTCGATTTACGGACCGTGAATCAAGCCCTTGATCCACCAGTGAAACCATCCAACTCCTGACCATGGCATGGTTGGCTTCCTGCAAACTATCAACTTCAAAATCCGAAAGAAGAAAAGCGTCAAATTGGCTTAAGTCATTTCGATACGATTTTATCGTATGAACACTATATCGCTTTTCAAACTGAAGGTATTTTAGGAAAGTTTCCTGCATAAAAAAAGTATTGACCGACTTAACACGATCAATACTAATTTAATGATTTTGGTAGGAAACTACAGATAGATTAGTAGTTTTCTTCAGCGTATTTAGACTGACGATATTTTGCTTTGATGATTTCAGCTCTACGAGCAACCGAAGGCTTTTCGAAAGCTGTTCTCGAACGAAGCTCTCTGAGAACACCTGTCTTTTCGAATTTCTTCTTAAATCTTTTAAGCGCCTTATCTATTGATTCGTTTTCTTTAACGTTGATAACTATCATTGTTCAATCCTTTCAAATGGAGTGCAAATTTAGAATACTCCCTTTAAAAATCAAAAATATATGAGAATTAAACTTACTTTAATATCGCCCTGGAAATGACTAATTTCTGAATTTCAGAAGTGCCCTCTCCTATGGTACAAAGTTTTGCGTCCCTGTAATATTTCTCCACAGGGTAGTCTTTCGTAAAACCGTATCCGCCAAAAATTTGTACTGCTTCGTTTGCTGTTTCCACTGCCACCTCAGAGGTGTAGTACTTGGCCATAGCAGATTCTTTGTTAACGCTTTTACCTTTGTTTTTTAGGTTAGCCGCCTGATGTGTTAGCAATCTAGAAGCTTCGATTTTTGTAGCCATATCAGCTAGTTTAAATGAAATGGCTTGAAATTTGGAAATTGACTGATTAAATTGTTCGCGCTCTTTAGAATACTGCACAGCAGCCTCGTAGGCGCCCTGTGCAATTCCAAGCCCAAGAGCAGCGATTGATATTCTTCCGCCATCCAGCACCTTTAAAGACTGGACAAAGCCTTTACCAACTTTCCCCAGAATATTCTTTTTAGGTACTCTGCAATCTTCAAAGATCATCTCTGCAGTTTCAGAACAGCGCATTCCCAGTTTATTCTCTTTTCTTCCACCATAAAACCCAGGTGTGCCTCGTTCCACTATAAAAGCGGTCATACCATGACTATCTCCGACCTTTCCGGTTCTGGCAATTACTACCGCTACATCCCCTGAAATGCCATGGGTGATAAAATTTTTCGCTCCATTCAAGATATAAAAGTCTCCATCCTCAGTAGCAATAGTTTTCATGTTGCCTGCATCAGACCCTGTGTTAGGTTCAGTAAGCCCCCATGCGCCTATCCAATCCGCTGTAGCAAGTTTGGGAAGGTATTTTGATTTTTGCTCTTCATTTCCGAATTGTAAGATATGTCCTGTACATAAGGAATTATGAGCGGCCATACTCAGACCTATTGAACCATCAATCTTGGACAGTTCTTCTATGGCAGTAACATATTCATGGTAGCCAAATCCCGAACCACCATACTCTTGGGGTACTAGAACGCCCATAAGACCCAACTCGCCCAACTTCTTGAACACCTGTATAGGGAATTCTTGTGATTCATCCCATTCCATCATATGCGGTTTGATTTCACGATCGCCAAAATCACGAATCATTTGTGCTATCATCACCTGATTTTCATTCTCATCAAAACCAAAAGAGGTTTGATTTTCTTCTAATACTACTTCCATGTTTTTATTGCAAACGTTTCCGGCAAATATAATTACAATACCCGAACGAATGTTAGTTTGGTTAAAATTTGATTTAATAAATAACCTCAGTTTTCTAGGTTATTTTATTTTATTTTTAACCCGCTTTTATTCAACCACAAATTAATTACGCTTATGAAAATTGCTGTTGTTGGGACAGGTTATGTAGGATTAGTTACCGGAACATGCTTTGCAGAAACAGGTAATAATGTTACGTGCATAGATATAGATAAGGATAAGGTTAAGAGCCTGCAAAATGGGAAAGTAACAATTTATGAACCTGGCCTTGAAGTTATTTTTGAGAGGAACATAGATCAGGACAGATTGCACTTTACTACCGATTTAGCAGAAGGAATCAAAGGAGCTAAAATCATCTTCCTGGCGTTGCCTACTCCCCCTGGTGAAGATGGTTCTGCAGATTTAAAATACATTTTGAAAGTTGCGGAGGACTTAGGACCACTACTTGAGGACTATACTGTAATTGTGGATAAAAGCACTGTTCCGGTAGGTACGGCAGAAAAGGTACGAGATAAAATTGGCGCCGGTACGAATATCGAGTTTGACGTAGTTTCCAACCCTGAGTTTTTGAGAGAAGGCGTGGCCCTTGAGGATTTTATGAAGCCTGACCGTGTAGTAATTGGTACGGAGTCTGAGAAAGCCAAACAAATGATGAATACTTTATATGCACCGCTAGTAAGACAAGGTAACCCCATCATTTTCATGGACGAAAAGTCAGCTGAGCTTACGAAGTACGCGGCCAACTCTTTTCTTGCCACTAAGATCACTTTTATGAATGAAATAGCTAATATGTGTGAATTACTTGGCGCTGATGTAGATGCGGTAAGAAAAGGTGTTGGTACAGATAGTCGGATTGGAAAACGATTTCTTTTTGCAGGAATTGGATATGGTGGGAGCTGTTTTCCTAAGGACGTGCAAGCCTTGGCAAAATCAGCTAATGAAGTAGATTATAATTTTAGGATACTAAAGTCGGTAATGGATGTAAACGAGGATCAGAAAATAAAAATGATACCTCGTATCAAGGCTTACTTTAATGGTGACCTCAACGACAAGACCATTGCGCTGTGGGGTTTAGCATTCAAACCTTACACTGATGATATAAGGGAGGCCCCTGCATTGTATAATATTGATAAGTTAACAAAAGCCGGAGCTAAAGTTAAGTGCTACGACCCTGAGGCGATGGAAAATGTAAAAAAATCGATTGGTGATAAAGTGACGTTCTGCCATGATGCATATGAGGCTACGGATGGGGCTGATGCATTATTGATTGCAACTGAGTGGCCGGTATTCAGAACGCCTGACTTTGATCGTATTAAGGCCGGCCTGACTAATCCGGTAATCTTTGACGGAAGAAATCTTTACTCACTAGATGATATTGATAGACTAGGTTTTACGTATTTCAGTATAGGTAGAGCAACAATCAATGGTTAAAAAGAAAGTCCTTATTACCGGAGCTGCAGGGTTTTTAGGCTCTCATTTGTGTGATCGCTTCATAAAGGAAGGCTTCCATGTATTAGGCATGGATAACCTTATTACCGGTTCTTTAAAGAATATTGAACATCTGTTCAAATTGAAAGAATTTGAGTTTTATCATCATGATGTATCCAACTTTGTGCACGTTTCTGGTGACTTGGACTATATTCTTCACTTTGCTTCGCCAGCCAGTCCCATTGATTATCTTAAGATCCCTATACAAACGTTAAAGGTAGGTTCTTTAGGTACTCATAACCTGTTAGGCCTAGCTAAGTCAAAAGCGGCAAGAATGTTAATTGCTTCTACTTCAGAAGTGTATGGCGATCCAAGTGTGCATCCACAAACTGAGGAGTATTACGGAAATGTTAACTGCGTGGGCCCTCGTGGGGTTTATGACGAGGCTAAGCGATTTCAAGAAGCTATGACCATGGCCTACCACACTTATCATGGTGTTGAAACCCGCATAGTGAGGATATTTAATACTTACGGACCCAGAATGCGGCTAAATGACGGGAGAGTGTTACCCGCTTTTATAGGCCAGGCTCTAAGAGGAGAAGATCTGACAGTTTTTGGAGATGGAAGTCAAACACGATCTTTTTGCTATGTAGACGACCTAGTTGAGGGAATCTACAGGCTTTTATTGAGTGATTATGTTAGTCCCGTAAACATTGGTAACCCGGATGAGATTACGATCAAGGAGTTTGCCGATGAGATAATTAAACTTACTGGGACTACACAAAAAGTGGTTTATAAGCCCTTGCCAAAAGATGACCCAATGCAGAGGCAACCTAATATTGGTAAGGCCAGAGAAATTCTGGATTGGGAACCTGAAGTATCAAGAGCTGAAGGGCTCAAGATCACCTACGAGTATTTTAAGTCGTTATCCAGTGAAGAACTTTTTCAAAAAGATCACAACGATTTCGAAGGTTACATTAAAAAATAGAAAGGGGCTGGACAGCTTCAGGCCCCTTTGATCAACAACCCACTCGCCTAAGCGCCTTCATATTCGTCTAAATCAATAATTATTGTAATACCGGGGGCAGTGATGGTCAGTATATTATCGCAGGTTCCCTCGCCAAAATCAACTACAGCAGATTCGTCATTGATGGTGAATTTTTGAACACCTGAGGTGAAAATATCTGATTCGCATGAAAGGTCATATACCAGAGTTTCCACTACCTCTGAGAGGAATTGATCACCGGAATTATTTGAGCCATTCACATTATGTACTCTTACAATGTACTGTTGCTCGTTAGCCAGCGCCTCGCCATTGGCAATTACGTTTTCTACTGTTCCATTAGTGTAGTCCAACCGGATGTCTAGGGAATAGGCCTCAAGGTAATCGTAACCGTCCTCAGGATTCCAGGCAAAATGCCCTTTATAAGAGCCATTAACGGTATACGACTCATGATCCTCAGACTTATCCGTGGGTACCTCGGAAAAGTTCTCGAATTCAACTTTTAGCGTACCTGTGGAATCTGTTTCGTACCCGGTGAAGGTTACTATACCCTTTATGAGCATATCGTCGTCCACACAACCTTCTTCGCCGAAATCCAAGATCACACTATGGCTGCCATCGGGATTTTCCTTGATGGTGACCAGTGCACACGTGTCATCGTCGTTAGATCTGCCGTTGACTGACTTACTTTTGGTGCGTCCCAAGTTAGATAGTTTGTTAAACCCAAACTCTTCAAAGTTTCCATATACACCTCCTATTCCTGTAAGAGAATTGAGGCCTTCCTGAAGAAGTATCTGCTGAGCGGTTTGATCTACGATTTCATCGTTTTGATTCGGTTGTACAGACTCCTCTGATTCGCACGAGAAGAATGCAATTGCTGCCAAAGTAATCATTGACAGTACGTTTTTTAATTTAGTTTTCATAGCCATATTCATTTTGTTATACATTTTGTTCTTTATAGATTTTGATTTGGTGAGCGTTTACAATCTGATAGTTAAGGCCCATTGGCAGACACACTATTTTCATAGTTTCGTCAATGTCCTGATTTGTGAAAAAGCCTGTATAGCGCCTGCTCACATCGATTTGTTGAAAGGACAGTCTGACGTTATATTGTCGTTCAATGGTTGCAAAGACTTTGTGCAGGGGTTCAGCTTCAAAGTAGAATTCTCCCTTTTGCCATCCGAGTGTTTTAGTCTGTTCGAATGATCTGACATGTAGGTTACCATTGATGTTGCTTGTCTCTAATCCGGCCGTCAGTATCTTGGTATCTCGATGATCAGCATATTCCACTCGAACTCTGCCGCTTGAGCAGCTGACCTGGTAATCATTTTTACGGGCATAGATATTGAAACTAGTGCCCAACACTCGTGTAGCTCCTTGTGTACTATGTACAGCAAAAGCGCTGCCTTTTTGTACTTGAAAAAACCCTTCTCCTTCAAACTGCAATGATCGAGAAGCTCTCCAGGAAAGTTTATTATAGGCCAATGTGGTTTCGGCATTCAGTAGAACTTTGGAATTGTCTGGTAGAGTGACTTCAAGTTGTTGGGCCCTGGCAGTAACTACCTTTACATCCTGGCCTTTATAGAACAAATATGAGCTGCTTGCTACAAGTACCACGCTGGCCGCTACTTTTAACCAGCTGCTGAACTGGCTTACCTTAGTCTCTGTTGTAAGCTGCGAAGAAACCTCAAACCAAACCTGTCCGGCAGTTTTTGTAGCAGGGACCTTAATTCTAGCCGCGAGATCTTTTATTCGCTGATTTAACTCGGTATAGTTTGTCTGCTTGCTCATTCATTACTTTTCAATGAATGGTACAAGCCAGGTATGGCATCACCCTACCCAAGCTGCTAAAAAAAATTAGACCTATTATTTAGTAAATTGATTTACAGACACTTAGAAAGTGAAATTTGCAAAAATTGAGGGGGTGAAATCGATCAGGACCAGATCTCTGTAGGTAATATCAGGTTGGTTTGTGGTACCCAAGGTAGCCTGCAGGTCGGCGACGTTCAGCTTTCGGGTTTTTATGTTTTTTCGACCGTATACGTTAAACACGGATAAACCCACTTGGCCTTTGTCATTGCCCCAGTTAAAGTCGTAGGCGGCAGACAAATCAAGCCGATGATAATCCGGCAGACGACCGGCGTTTGTATTTGTTTTTACCACGGCAAAGTCAGTAACCCTGCCAATATCATCCGTCAAATAACCCACTTCAAATTCCGTATATGGTCGGCCACTACCATAAATCCACGATGATGAAAAATGCCATTTACCGGTGTTGAACATATTTATCAACTTGAATTCGTGTCTGCGATCTTGCAATGTGGAATAGTACTCACCATTGTTCACCTGATCAAATGCCTGCTCAGACTTTGCCCATGAGTAAGCCACCCATCCTTTGTATTTTCCAATTTCTTTTTGAACAAGAAAATCAAGTCCTCGCATCCGGCCGCTTCCATTCACCAAAAAGTCAACATCATCTAATTCATCTGAATTAAAGAATGGGACAAGATTAAATTCAACTAAGCCGTTCAGGTCTTTAACATAACCTTCAACGTCCACTAAAAAGCCGTTTAATTGATACGTAAAACCGGCAATAATATGATCGGACTCAACCACCGGGGCTCCATCAAAATTAGAAAATACCCAGAAGTTTTGGTTGCCTTGATACGGATCGTCGTATACAATTTGATTCACAAATTGGTGATATTTACCCACGGCAGCTTTCAGGTTTAATTTTTCCGTGGCCTTGAAATTAAGGCTAAACCTTGGCTCATTGTAGTACTGGTCATTGATTTCATGATAGTTGAGCCGTACACCTAATGAGGCCGAAAGTTTCTTTGTAAGTTCTGCTTTTGCAGTGGCATAAAAACTTGAGATGTTTCCTTCTTCATTGTCATCACTCACTAGGCTATCCTCCAGAGAGGTCTTGTAGCTAATCTCATGCCCTATGAATGAAATACCACCCTCCAGTCGTAACCTGTCATTAATGAGTACCTCGTTATCAAAGCTCAGATTCACATCATCGATGTTATTTTCCTGCCGAAAACCAGCATTGAAACGTGTTACAGAATCCGCTATGTTTAGTTCGGAGCTGTAATTAAAATTATAGTCCTTGAAAAAATTGCCGACAGACAAGCGAAGGTTAGAATAATGTATGTTATTCCATTGCCGGCCCCATCGAAGGCTTACACCGTTGTTTCCCCATTCGGTTATCTCCGTCAGTGTTTCCTCAAAAAAGGCCGGCACTTGGGGATCTTCTACGCGTGTGGTGTTGTTGCCGGTCAGATTATCAGCGCCGGCGTAAATACTAAGCGCCATAATATCCTTTTTACCGGGTCTAAAACTTAGCTTACCGTTGAAGTCCGTAAAATAAAAATCTGGCTGTATTTCATCTAACTTTGGGTCGTCAAGCGGTCTTGCTATTTGCTCATCATTTCTACGTGCAATATTGAATAATTTGTTGTATAATCCACTTTGTATCACGTCGGTAAAGGCTCTGCGCAAGGATACCAGTAGGTTGAATTTTTTGCCAATGGGCGTTTCATAAGTGGCTCTGGCGCTGATCAAATTCAAACCAACATTGAGGGTGGGTTTATTCGTATTGCCAGACTTTCCGACGATGTCGACGACTCCGCCAACGCGTCCACCATATTTAGACTCAAAGCCACCTTTATACACTTGAACATCTTTAATGACATCCGGATTAAGTGCACTAAAAAGACCAAAAAAATGATCCAGATGGTATATGGTAAAACCATCCAGTAGCACAAGATTTTGGCTGGGTAAGCTGCCACGAATAATGAGGTTAGCTGACGATTCATTTTCCCCACTTACGCCTGGCATAAGCTGGATGGTTTTGAACAGGTCCAGTTCGCCAAGGGAAGGCAAAGAAGACAGGGAACGTGGGTTAAATGCCACTTTGCTGACCTTTTCAGTTACCTCCATCGTTTTATTATAACTATCAACCACAGTAACGTCATCGAGAAGCTTAATATCCGTTTGTAAACTTATGTCTAAAGCTTCGAAGTCCATATCCGGAGTCAGCTTGATCGACTTTGGCATGTATCCCAAGTAGCTGATGTGCAATGTGGTTGTATCATTAGGCACGCTTGCCAGCGTGAAAAAACCGTCGACGTTGCTTGCTGTTCCCTTGGTGGTATTACCTATACGGATGGTGGCATTTGGTAATGTTTCCCCCGTAGAGGCATCTTTGATTGTACCCTGCAAAATCAGCGACTGATCCGTAGTAGTTGTTTCATCGCTCTTTTCCTCAGCTTTAGGTACGATGATGATCTTGTTATTTACATTCAGATGATTGAGCGGAGTGTCGCTAAGAAGTTTTTCCAGGGCCTGTTGCAATGGTTCATTATCAAATGATTGGTTTATGATCACACCCTTGATCAGGTCATTGTCGTAGGCAATTTTGAGTTTGTACTCCTTGCGCCATTCTTTAAGTACGTTAGCTAATGTTACTTTTTCGTAAGCCTTTGTTATTCGCACCTCATCCAATGTTTGTGCGGAGGAGACCATCGGAAAAAGGGCAAATATGCCAAGCGTTATGAGGCGCCAAAAGATCATTTTGCAAAAATGCGCGGCCCTTTTTGCTCGTATTCATAGGACATGGGCAATAGGACGAGCTTAAGGGCCTCATCGAGATCCTTATTATTGAAATAGCCGGTATACGATCGGTTGGTCATAGCTTCCAGAGTTATTTCCACATTGTACTGACGCTCGAGTTCGGCTACTACCTCAGAAAAAGGTGCATTTTCATAGTAGAACTCGCCAGAGCGCCAGGTGGCTGTTTTCTCTTCATTAAATACTACAGGCTCACCCACATTATCCCCCTCTATTTGTGAAGATTGACCTTTGGTCAACACTATTTCTTTTGCTCGTGTGTTAATAACTCGCACTTTGCCTTCAAAACACGATACCTTAAGCATCTCACCCCGGTTGTAGGTATTGAAGCTGGTGCCTATGACCTCAACACGCCCTTTAGGTGTTTCCACAACAAACTGAGCTCCTTTAACCACATCAAAATAGGCCTCACCTTCCAATGCTACCATGCGGCGTTCCTCCCAGTTAGACTCATCAAATGAAACAGAGGTTTCAGCGTTTAACATTACTTCGGTGCCATCTGGGAGTTTATAGGATAATTGTTCTCCTGCGGAGGTGCTGTAAGTAGTATCTGAAGGAAGCAGAAAGTACATAGCCACAAGTAGAACAACGGCAGCGGCAACCGCCACTCGTATGAAAGGGGTAAGTTGAATAATACGAGACTCCCCTGTGGAAGAATCTGTTTCTTCCAATTGATCTGCAATTTCGCTCCATGCTTGTGCCTTGCTCTTCTTTTTTGGAGGTACCAGATGCGATGAACTTTCCATGATATGTTCCAGTTCAACAATCGTCTCTTTGTAGTCAGGATCGGTTTTGAGCTCTTGCAGCTCTTCCGGAGAAACTTTGCCCTCCATCCAATCTTTTAAGAACGTGTGCTTGTTCATATTTTTTGCGTTATCCGTTCCCTTAAAAATTTCAATGCTCCATGCATTCGTTTTTCTACGGCTTTTACTCCAATACCCAGACGATCCGAAATTTGCCGATAGGTAAGATCATCTATCCGGTTCATTAAAAACACTACTTTTTGGTTTTCAGGTAACTGATTCAGAGTTTCATTCAGTTTCTCCGCAAATTCCTGTTCTTCCATTTGGTATTCAGGCGTTTCAGCTATCGGCTTGTCCTCATATTGCAGTTTAAACTCGTACTTTTTTTTGGCGCTTTGGAAATGATTGATAGCAAAATTATTAGCAATGGTGAATAGCAGACTTTTAATGGATTCCATCACAATTTTATCACGCTTGTTCCAGGTCTTGATGAAAACCTCCTGTGCTATATCTTCTGCCATATCGATATCGCCCAGCTTGTAATAGAGAAAATTCCTGATCTGGTCGTAATGCTGATCAAATATGACCTTGAAAGCTTCCTTATTCATTGTGGAAGATTACCATCGTCATCCCAATCGAAATAATCATCTTCTTCAAGTTCAACCGTATGTTCCTTTTTTAAGCCCTTATCCTTAAATGCTTTTTTAAGTTCTTGCAACTCTTTCTTTAGATCGCTTACGATCTTTTTCTTCACGCTTTGCTTGTCATACACCACTCGATAGTCAGTGGTAGTACCCATTATTTTTAGAAAGAGCATGCTCCGTCCTTCAACGTTTTCTTCAATGGCTCCAAAAGCCTCATCCTTATCGATCTTTTTCGCGCTCCTTAGCGGAGCCACTATGCGATAATCAATCTTTTGATCAAAAGTGTGAGCGCCGCTAATCTTAATATCAGTTACATTAGTGCCAACTTTCATTTCTGGTAGAAATATGGTCTTATTCTGAATAAAGATATCATTTTTCAACTCAGAGAACTGAAGTTTACTTAGCCCATCTTCATCCAGATACTTATCCAGACGTTGTAAAGGTTCAAAATTATTAAGTTGTCCTCCGGTTATACTCGTCGAAATAGTGGAGGTCAATGTTTCTGCGAACAGATCCAGCGTTTCATCAAAATCCATGGAAGCCTCGACCTTCGCATCTACCTTTCCTTTTAAATGTTTGTCCTCTAAAAAACTCTGGTTAAAATTTTCAAATGTGTAGAAGATACTATCTATATCAAGATCATTGATGGTGAATGCGGTGTTCACTTTAATGTCTTTTTGGTTTTGAGCATCTACCAATCCGGCCATATCAATTTTACCGCCCATTGATGTAAAAGAAAGCTTATCAGTGAGCGCCAGTTGGTCTTTAATTTTAAAGTCTCCTAAAATTCTTTTTGCATGTAGGCGTCTGAATTTTAATGATTTAATGTTACAATTAAACTTAAGTCTCAGTCTTGGCGCCAGCCTGAAAACATATGCTGATTCATTCTCTGCCTTATTACCTGTACTTAGCAACTCATCAAGGTCTATGAAATCCGATTCCAGCCTCGACTCTATACCTAATGGCTCGTCGCTAAAGACGAGATAGGCAAGAATATTCTTAAAAAAACCATTAAGCTTAAAATGGCTGTGGCCCAGATATCCGCTTACCTCCGAAAGAGCGATGTCACTGTTGTTGAAAAGCAGATTCCCATTGAGGTTTGAAAGTGGTAACTTTATATCTTCCAATGTCAGCGATAGGTCCTTCATTAGTATATCTCCTGAGGTAATAATATTAGCAGCGCTTGATTTTGATTTGAGGTCATTTAAACGACCTTCAAATAACATATTAATGGCCACATCGCCTTCGGCAGCTTCTAAGCCATTAAAATCATAGAAGCTGGTAACCGAATTGATGTCAAAATCACCTTCCAGTTCTAATTTGAGTTTCGGATCGTTAAAGTTGGTATAGTCCAGACTGGCTTTGAAGTCGCGATTTTCCAACACCCCCTCAACCTCCCTGAGTTTTAGCGCATAAGTTTCAGGCCTGGAAATATCTAAGCCTGTAAAATTGCCAACCAATGAGGCTTGTGAAATAGTAACGTTGCTTTCGGGATAATTTAATTCACTTTTTTTCAGTCCAAAATCAACTTTTAATGTCGGGGACTTTGATTTAGTGATTTGACCGTTAAGTATAAGGTCGAAATACACCTCACCGCTGCTCCTATATTTATTGAACTTAGCCTGCTGCTTCGAGCCAAGAAGCGACAGTAGCGTTTGAATGTTTGTGTCGCGACCTGCTACTTTCAGGTTGATGTCGGCCTCATCTTTAAAACTGTAGTCACCGTTGACAGAAAACTGGCCATTACCCAACTTAAAATCTGAAGAGGAGTACTTCACCACTTTTAAACTGTCATCATAGTTAATTTCAGCGTCGAGATCCAGGGCCTTATCGGCGACCCAACTCTTGTTAGCAACATTGAGCTTGGCAACATGAAAATTACCGTTGGTAACAATACTATATATATTACCCCTTGCTTCAAGGCTGGCCTTTGCCTCTTCAGCGCTGATGTCAAGCGTCATTGACGTCAGCTGATTTGTGTATTTAAAATTCACACCCTCCAGAAAAACCTGAGATAGATTAAAGACTACCTTCTCTTCACCAGATTCTGGTTTAGATTTGAATATTGCATAATTGATTTGTCCCTGATCATTCAGTTTGAAGTGACAATTCGCTTGTATAATTCGTATGGCGCCCACCTGGTATCGGCCCTCTAAAAGGTCCAACGGATTAAAGGTAAATTCAAGACGTTCTGCCTCCAATAGTGGATAGCTGCTGTTCGTATAACTTTCTTCGATTATTACTTCATCAAACACGAGCGTTAATTCGGGAAAGTTGTTAAAGGTAGATACTGATATTTTCTGTACTTCTATGGGCGTATTCAGGCTCTTATTCGCTTCCCTGATAAATCGATTGATGAGTTGGTCCTTATAAAGAAATGTAGCAATGACCATACCCGTCACAAATGTGAGTGTACCTAATAGGGTATAGATGGTTATTTTTTTGAGGATCCGTTTCACTGATGGAGTTTAAAAAATAAGGATTTGATCCTTTCCGGAAAACTACAAGTTTAGCATGATAAACGGTGAACGGGGAAGAAAGGATTAAATTTTAATGGCATCTGAGAAAGGATTTTTTAATTTGGAACCATTTGTTAAAAACATCCTTTGAATTCTCTTAAAGGGCAGTTCTTAGGTGCTTCCGCCAAATGGCGGGTAGTTTTCAGCTTTAAAGAGAGATCTATTAAAGGCACTATTTTCGTGTCTATAAAATTGAGTTGGATACCAACAATTAAATTTTATGTTTTTACAAGTATTGATAGTTGGAAAAAATAAAAACTATACTACATTTGCATTCCGTTTCGCAAAAGGGCGTAAATGTGGCTATCGGGTTTTTAGCTCAGCTGGTTCAGAGCACCTCGTTTACACCGAGGGGGTCGGGGGTTCGAATCCCTCAAAACCCACAAAAAGCCGTCGAAAGACGGCTTTTTTTATTTCAGTACTTTCATTTCTTTTAGCTACCTTAATTCTGTGATCTTACCACCACCCTTACAACCCGGCGATGCTGTGGGCATGGTAGCTCCTTCAAGACTCATAAAGCCTGATCAGGTCGAGCAGGCCCTGGCTACCTTTAACTTATGGGGGCTCGAGGTTAGGCAAGGGTCCTCGCTGTTTGGTACCTATGGATACTTTGCCGGTACAGATGAAAATCGGCTAAATGATCTGCAAAACTTTATCAACGACCCCGAAATCAAGTGTATTTTCTGTGCACGAGGTGGCTATGGCGTGACCCGTATCCTGGACCAATTGAACCTGAAACCTTTGCTGGAAACCCCAAAATGGATTGTTGGATTTAGTGATATTACTGCATTACATCTTGCTTTAGGCAACCTTGAAATTTCTAGTATACACGGATTAATGCCCGTTCAATTTGGTTATTTTGGTGCGGAGAGTTCAATAGAAAGCTTAAGAAAATTGTTGTTCGATGGGGTTGGAGAGATTATAGCGCCTTATCACTCAATGAATAGGTTAGGTAAAGTAAATGCTCCTGTTGTGGGGGGCAACTTATCACTTATTGTTGATAGTATTGGAACTAAGAACGAAATCCAGACTCGAGGCAAAATCCTTTTCTTAGAAGAGATTGATGAATATCTATACAAAATAGATCGAATGCTTATCCAGCTTAAGAGAGCTGGTAAGCTTGATTTGTTAGCAGGGTTAATGATTGGGGACTTTACTCAGACGAAAGACACCCAAATACCCTTTGGTCAGAATTTGGAGCAAATCATTCTGGCAAAGGTTTCTCAATATGATTATCCACTAGCTTTTAGTTTCCCCGTAGGACATGAGATCCCGAATCATTCGATTCTTATGATGAAAGAGATTACTTTACAGGTTGAATATGGCCATAGTAGAATTTTCTTTTCTTTTTAATTTATTTCATTGACAAGATCTTTATATTGGATTTAATTCACTTGTTGATGAGATACATTTGGTTTTTCTTTGTGTTTTTTTTCGTAACACTTGGCTATGCCCAAAACCAGCTAGACTCTCTAATAGACTTTCACAAAACACTCAAGCCGACAAATGCTTACAAGGAGGAGATTTTTATCCTTGATAAAATAGTTGCAAAAGCTAAGGTTCAGGAGATGGACTCTCTAATATTCGAAATGAGCTACAGAAAATTTCAGGTTTATGGGGCTCTGTCTATGCCTGATTCCCAGCGTTATACGGTGATAGAAGTTTTGGAAACCTCATCTTTTTTAAAAACGGCCTATACCAAATTAGGTAGACTTAGATTGTTGGGAGATTACTTGTATTCTAATAATAAATTTGATTCGGCATATGTTGTCTTGAAGAAGGCTCTAGATCTTACTAATGAATCTCCTGAACTACAACGAACAAAGACATTAGTTCTGAGTGCAATTGGTCAGGTTCAACATGCACGGTCGGAGCTGATTGAGGCAGTAGACTATCTTGAAAGGGCCATTTTGTATTCCGAGAAACATAACCTATCATCATTTGAGCGGTCAGTCTACTTCAATAACCTGGCTCAGGTCTACAGCGCCTTAAAAAATTACAGAAAACAAATAGAATGCTTGCGTGCGTCTCTAAGTATCAAGGACTCATTGAACATGCAAAATGACTTGGAATATTTAATATCTATCAATAACCTCGGATTAGCCTATCGAAATCAAGGGGATTACCTTCTATCAATGGATTTTTTGAGACGTGCAATGATGAGTTTCAAAGAAGAATTGGGTGAAACTCACCGTTTTTATGCCATTGGACTTAATAATGTATCATTAGCTCACTTGAATCTCAAAGACTTAGATTCAGCCCTTTATTATGCCAAGAAAAGCTTACGTGCAAAAGAAGAAATCTTCAGGAAGGACAATTTTGATATCGCTGTTAGCTGTAACCAGCTGGGTGTGATATATAGAGAGTTGGAAAAGTACAACATAGCAGCGAAGTTTTTTAAAAGGGCCGCTCTTGCCTTTGGTATCGATAGTTATTATTATCCGAGTATGATGCTTAATATATTTAAGTTATATAAAAAACAGCATGACGCAGAAGCCATGGGTTATTATGCAAAACACGCCCATCAAAGAGCCAAGAAGTTGTACAATAGGGATATAGGACTAGCTGATACATATAAGGCGTTGGCTGATTACTATGATGTTGTTGGGGAAAGTGAGATTTCACTGTTATATTACGATTCTGCATTACGAGTCCAAAATTTTCATTTCAAGGGTTCATTTGATTCTTTGCAAAACCCTGTCACTCTCTATAACACTTTGGTTCACAAAGGATTAATGCTTAAAAAATATGGTCAAGATTCAAGCATTAATTATATGCTAAAGGCGGTAGAACTTAATGAATATCTTGCCCTTCAAACACTGTCCGATAGAGATCGGCTTTTGATTAAGTCTGCGAATGCCGAGCTTATCAAGGGAGCTGTTGAAACACTTTACTATCAAAGTTTATTATCTCAGGATAGTGATGTATATGGTAATCTCCTCTTGTTTACCGATGTCAATAAATCTTTCTTACTTCGGAACAACCTTATCTCTTATCTTGAGTCAGACACAACAATAAACCATATTTTGAGTCTTCAAAATAAAATTGATTCCCTTAAAGGAGTGGATCAATCCAATAAGGCTCAAAGCATGGGCGTGCACTTTCAGATAGAATTAGAAAAATTAAAAGAAAAATGCTCAGTTTGTGGGATGGATCTCCCTTCTCTAGAAGATTATAAAAAATTAAACGGGCAAATAAGAAAAGATGAGGGTATCGTATCTTATTATCTGAGTGATGCACATATTTATATTATTTATGCGAATAATGAAAATGTCAAGCTGTTTCGAAGAGAACTTCCAAACTCTTTTAATTACTGGTTAGAATCTTTAAAAGACGGGTACCTTCCAAATGTTTACGATAGCCTTAGCAATTACCTGTTAGATAACGAATTTTTAGACAAAAGGCATTTAATTTTCATTCCAGATGGTCAACTTGGTATGTTGAATTTTGAGCTATTAAAAAACCAAAAAGACAAATGGCTATTATACGATCATATTATTCACACTCACCCATCTGTATATAGCTTCCTGAACAGGGCTAAAAATGAAAAACAAAGGAATGTGCAAGGAGAGATTATGGCATTAGCTCCGGTATTTGATAATTTAAAAGAACCAATTACATCAGCCATGGTTACTCGGGATGCATCGTTTGCATTACCCGGAACCGAGAAAGAGGTACTCCTTTTGCAAAAGCAATTAAAAGCCAAAATTTCAATTCGTGACGAGGTAACAAAATCTCAAACTATTAAAGCCCTCAAGCAATTCGGTATTGTGCATCTGGCCACCCATGCGCTTATAAATATTGATAACCCTCTTATATCGGAGATATTAGTTTATAATAACCAATCCATCAAAGCCTATGAGATTCTCAGAAGCCCTGTTAGAAGTAATCTAGTTTTTCTTAGCGCTTGCAATACCGGGGTTGGAAAGTACTTCAGTGGAGAAGGAATCATCAGTCTAGCTTCTTCATTTCTTAGCGCTGGAGCAAAATCTGTCATAATGACCCCATGGAAAATACCTGACGAAACTACTCCTGAAATTGTAGGTAGTTTCTACGAAAACCTCGCAAAAGGTATGTATAAGGCGGAAGCATTACGCCAGGCTAAACTCACTTATCTGGAAAACCAAGCAGACCCCCTAAAGCGCCATCCTAATTTTTGGGCGGGTTTTGTATTAGTTGGTAATGATGAGCCAATATATTTGGAAACTAATTATTTTGACAAATGGTACTGGATTACAGGACTACTTTTATTTGTTTCATTACTCGTAGGAGCAAAAGCATATTTACATAGATTGTAGAAGTTTTTCAGCTTCTTCCTGTTTTCCGCGCTGGGTCAGTCCGTATTGATATCGAATAATTTCAGGAGGT
>ERZ1740070.668-NODE-668-length-22837-cov-6.814898_pt1 | contig 22837 bp, 24 predicted proteins | sample MGYA00581734_ERZ1740070 | MGnify/ENA primary metagenome ERZ1740070 (study PRJEB43018, sample SAMN04849744) | marine metagenome | isolation source: floating plastic debris | place: Pacific Ocean | collected 2008-09-01 | study: EMG produced TPA metagenomics assembly...
CGCAGGTCTGGCCATCATGGCCGAGGTTACGGGCAAATCCATCCCAGAGGTCGGCACAACGATCTTCCGCCCGCCCTATACTCCAACAGCCATGGGTGTATTCGCTGGGCGCGCTTGGGGCGGCGAGATCAGACCCACGCGTCGGACGCCAAGCCACAAATGGGCCACGGAACATGGCGCCGTCTTTACCGAAGCCGGTCTTTGGCTGCGCGCGCAGTGGTATCCGAAACCCGGAGAAACGCATTGGCGGCAAAGCTGCGACCGTGAAGTTATGCAAACGCGTAGGTCGGTCGGCATCTGTGATGTGACCTCGCTGGGCAAGATCGACGTGCAAGGCACCGACGCGGCGGCGTTCCTGAACAAGGTTTACTGCAATGGCTTTGCGAAACTGCCCGTCGGAAAGGTTCGCTACGGTCTGATGCTGCGCGAAGACGGCATGGTCATGGACGATGGCACAGCCGCACGCATGAGCGAGCATCATTTCGTTGTCACAACAACCACCGCGAACGCCGTTGGTGTCTATCGGCACATGGAATTTGTCAGGCAGTGTCTGTGCCCCGACATGGATGTGCAATTGATCTCAACAACCGAAGCCTGGGCGCAGTTTGCAGTGGCTGGCCCGAACTCCCGCGCGTTGCTGGCCAAGATCGTTGATCCCGAGTTTGACCTGTCGAACGAAACCTTCCCGTTCATGGCCTGTGGAGAGGTCACAATATGCGGTGGCCTGCGGGCACGTCTGTTCCGCATCTCGTTCTCGGGCGAGTTGGCCTATGAGATCGCGGTCCCAACCCGCTATGGCGATGCGCTGATCCGCCGTTTGATGGAGGCCGGCGAAGAATTCGATGTGGTGCCCTATGGCCTTGAAGCGTTGAACGTCATGCGCATCGAAAAAGGTCACGCGACAGCCAACGAACTCAACGGAACAACAACCGCACTCAACCTTGGGATGGGTCGGATGGTGTCCAAGAAAAAGGACTCGATTGGATCGGTGATGTCGGAACGCCCCGGCCTAAACGAAGATGACGCGCTGAAACTCGTTGGCTTGAAACCGGTAAACCTCGACCACGAGGTTCCGGCCGGGGCGCATTTGATGACCAAAGGCGCGAAAGTCACGGCATCCAACGGACAAGGCTATGTCACTTCTGCCTGCTACTCACCAAACCTTGGTCATCACATCGCGCTTGGATTTCTGAAATCGGGTGACACCCGCATGGGCGAGATAATCCGCTTGGCCAGCCCGCTTATGGGCGTCGAACATGACGTAGAAGTCATGAGCGCGCATTTCTTTGACCCGGGAGGAGACCGCCTCCGTGCATGATTTGTCCCCTCTCTGCGCCTTGGACGAACCGGACCCGCAGGTCATCACAGTTGGTGGCGTGACCTTGACCGAAAACCCGGGCCTTGCATTGGCATCGGTGTCGGCGCGAAAGGGGCATGCAGATGCATGTCGCGCACATCTTGGCGATCTTCTGGAAAGCTCTGCGCCCGAGCCGGGGAAAACTGTTCTGCACGATCCTGAAGCGTCTTTCTGGATGGGGCCGGATCAGTGGATGGTCGGCGCACCGATTGCAACACACGAAGACTTAGCTGCGCAGCTGATGGCCCGGTTCGGCGACACGGCCTCGATCACCGAACAAACCGACGGCTGGGTGTGCTTCGACATGCGCGGTGACGGGGTCGAGGCGGTCATGCAGCTCTGTTGCAATATCAATATCGAACAAATGCAGACAGGAGACGCGCAGCGGACGGTTATTCACTATATGGGTGTGTACGTCTTGCGCCGCGATCCCGCCAATTGGCTGCGCATCCTTGGCCCACGGTCATATGCGGGCTCCCTCCACCATGCGTTGGTGACGGCCATGAAAGCGGCGCTGTAAGGCCCGTCCACTGCGCCCCAAATGGTGACGAAAGCTGCTTATGTCTGACCACCGTGCGACCTCATGAGCTAGCGAAGGTTCAGCGCTTTCGCTAACGTCCAAAGCCATGGCCAAACTCACCCAAGATCCGCACAAAACCACTGGCGCGCTGACCAATGTTCTCGAAGTCGCCATAGGGCGCGAGGTCCGCGGGTTTCGCAAGCAACAAGGCATGACCGTTGCAGACCTGTCGAGGACAACAGGCCTGTCAGTTGGCATGCTGTCCAAGATCGAAAACGGCAACACGTCACCCTCCCTTACCACGCTGCAAACGCTAGCAAACGCATTGTCCGTCCCCCTGACATCCTTCTTTCGCGGGTTCGAAACGCGGCGCGAGGCGGTTCACACGAAGGCGGGCGAAGGTCTAACTCTGGACCGCGAAGGCACGCGCGCAGGCCATCAGTACAATCTGCTCGGACACATCGGTGCAAACACGAGCGGCGTGATTGTTGAGCCGTATCTAATTGTCCTCACATCGGAGTCAGACACGTTCGAGACGTTCCAACATGACGGGATTGAAACGATCTACATGCTGGAAGGCGCGGTGGATTACCGGCACGGATCGCAAATCTATCCGCTGCGCCCGGGTGATACATTGTTCTTCGAAGCGGATGCACCGCATGGCCCGGAGACGCTCGTCAGCCTTCCTGCCCGATACTTGTCGATCATCAGCTACCCGCAGGCATAATTCAGCACCGAATTATTCCTGCTGTGAAAATTTCATTCCCTTTATTGCCGACACTCTTAGCGACTGCTACCTTTCGGCGGTCGATGACTTCAAAGGACTGCTGCATATGTGCGGGATTGTCGGACTCTTCCTTAAAGATCGCGCGCTTGAACCCCAGTTAGGGGCGATGCTGACCGAGATGCTGATCACCATGACGGATCGCGGCCCCGACAGCGCGGGCATTGCGATTTATGGCAATGACAACGCAGACATGTCAAAGCTGACAGTGCAATCCGACACACCAGATGAGGCCTTTGCAACCTTGGAAGGCGATCTGAGCACGGCGCTTGGCAGTCCCTTCACACTTCGCCGCAAAGACACCCACGCCGTTCTGGAAATTCCGCGCGGACAGATTGCGCAAGCGCGGGCAGCGCTGGCTCAGATCGATGACACTCTGCGCATCATGTCCGCGGGCGATACGATTGAGATCTACAAAGAGGTCGGCCTGCCAAAAGACGTCGCCGCCCGCTTTGACCTGCGCGCAATGGGCGGCACGCATGGCATCGGGCATACCCGAATGGCGACTGAGTCGCTGGTGACAACCATGGGCGCGCACCCGTTCAACACGGGGCCAGACCAGTGCCTTGTGCACAACGGGTCGCTGTCGAACCACAACCGCCTGCGCCGCAAACTGCAGCGCGAGGGTGTGCATATTGAGACAGAGAATGACACCGAAGTTGGCGCAGCTTACATCACGTGGCGCATGCAAAACGGCGCAACACTGGGCGAAGCGTTGCAGAGTTCGCTGGATGATCTCGACGGCTTTTTCACCTTCGTCGTCGGCACCAAAGATGGCTTCGGCGTCGTCCGCGACCCGATTGCCTGCAAGCCAGCGGTGATGGCCGAGACTGACCAATACGTTGCGTTCGGCAGCGAATACCGTGCTTTGGTCAACCTTCCGGGCATCGACCAAGCGCGCGTTTGGGAACCTGAACCTGCCACGGTCTATTTCTGGTCGCACAACGCAGCACCCACTCAAGAGGCGGCGTAAAATGCAGACGATTGATCTTGAAACCACCGCCTTGCGCGATCTCAACGCTGCCTTACAGGCGCAGGCAGAGCAGACCAACCAAACCGCATGGGAGATTGTGAACCCAAAAGGAAGCCACGCCATCGCAGTGGGTCTCGATGCGCCGATTGAAGTGACCGTGAAAGGCTCCACCGGTTACTACTGCGCTGGCATGAACAAACAGGCGACAGTGAATGTCACAGGCTCCGCCGGTCCGGGTGTTGCCGAGAACATGATGTCGGGCACCGTGGTGATCGACGGCGACGCCTCGCAATACGCAGGCGCCACGGGCAATGGCGGAACCCTTGTGATCAAGGGCAACGCGTCTTCTCGATGCGGGATTTCGATGAAGGGCATCGACATCATTGTGCACGGCAATGTCGGGCATATGTCTGCCTTCATGGCGCAATCCGGCAACCTCGTTGTCTGCGGCGGTGCCGGAGACGCCCTGGGGGATTCGATCTACGAAGCGCGGTTGTTCGTCCGTGGTACAGTGAAATCGCTGGGCGCGGATTGCATCGAGAAAGAAATGCGACAGGAGCATTTGGAACTGCTTGCCGATTTACTCGAACGCGGCGGGTGTGATGCCAAGCCCGAGGAATTCAAGCGGTACGGTTCCGCCCGCCAACTCTACAATTTCAACATCGACAACGCGTACTGAGGGGCTGACCGATGAAAGACCTGCCAAACGGCGCGCCGCGCACAGTTCCCATCCAGTCGTCAACATTCAGCGACCCGATCAACGCCGAAATCCGGCGCGCTGCCGCGACCGGGATTTACGACATCCGAGGCGGTGGCGCGAAACGCAAGGTTCCGCATTTCGACGACCTGCTGTTCCTAGGCGCGTCGATCTCTCGCTACCCGTTAGAAGGGTATCGTGAGGCATGCGACACGTCGGTCACGCTGGGCACGCGGTTTGCGAAGAACCCGATCCAGTTGGACATTCCGATCACCATTGCAGGCATGTCGTTTGGCGCGTTGTCCGGGTCTGCCAAAGAGGCCTTAGGCCGGGGTGCCACGCTGGCTGGCACATCGACAACCACAGGCGACGGCGGCATGACACCCGAAGAGCGGGGGCATTCGGACAAGTTGGTCTACCAATACCTGCCGTCGCGCTATGGGATGAACCCGGATGATTTACGCAAAGCCGATGCCATTGAAGTTGTCGTTGGCCAAGGCGCCAAGCCCGGCGGCGGGGGCATGCTGCTCGGCCAAAAGATCACCGACCGGGTGGCCGAAATGCGCAACCTGCCGAAAGGAATCGACCAGCGCTCGGCCTGTCGGCACCCGGATTGGACGGGGCCGGATGATCTTGAGATCAAAATCCTCGAACTTCGCGAAATCACAGACTGGAAGGTTCCGATCTACATCAAGGTCGGCGGGGCGCGTCCGTATTTTGACACAACGCTGGCGGTCAAAGCCGGGGCTGACGTGGTCGTTCTGGACGGCATGCAAGGCGGAACAGCGGCGACCCAGGATGTCTTCATCGAACATGTAGGTCAGCCAATACTTGCATGCATTCGCGAAGCCGTACGCGCGTTAGAAGACCTTGGGATGCACCGCGAAGTGCAGTTAATCGTCTCGGGCGGCGTACGCACAGGGGCGGATGTGGCGAAATGCATGGCACTTGGCGCTGATGCGGTATCAATTGGCACAGCGGCCCTGATCGCGTTGGGTGACAATGATCCACGTTGGGAAGCTGACTATCAGGCGCTTGGCACCACAGCCGGGGCCTATGATGACTGGCATGAAGGCAATGACCCCGCCGGGATCAGCACGCAGGACCCCGAACTAGAGGCGCGGCTTGATCCAGTCGAAGGCGGGCGGCGGCTCAACAACTACCTCAAGGTGATGACGCTGGAGGCGCAGACCATCGCGCGGGCCTGTGGGAAAAACAAGCTGCACAATCTGGAGCCTGAGGATTTGTGCGCTTTGACGGTGGAAGCTGCTGCAATGGCCAAAGTGCCACTTGCCGGAACCGACTGGTGGCCCGGAAAGCAAGGCACCACATTCTAAGACAGATACAAAGGCGCGGCGCAAATGCTGCGCCTTTTTCATTTCACGACAAAGACAATAGGGACCGGACCGCATGACCACAGACCTCGCCAAATTCGCCCAAGACAATGGCGTCAAGTATTTCATGATCTCGTTCACCGACCTGTTCGGCGGGCAACGCGCCAAGCTGGTTCCGGCGCAGGCGATTGCCGAGATGCAGGAAGAAGGTGCGGGGTTTGCGGGGTTCGCAACATGGCTCGATATGACACCGGCGCATCCGGATATGCTCGCCGTGCCGGACCCGTCATCTGTGATCCAATTGCCTTGGAAACCAGAGGTGGCGTGGGTGGCCGCAAACTGTGTGATGGAAGGTGAAGACGTTGCACAAGCCCCCCGCAACGTCTTGCGTCGCCTGATTGATGAGGCAGCAGATCAGGGTCTGCATGTGAAAACTGGGGTCGAGGCGGAATACTTCCTGCTCACGCCTGATGGCGATCAGATCAGCGATCCGTTCGATACCGCCGAAAAGCCTTGCTACGATCAGCAGGCAGTCATGCGCCGCTATGATGTGGTGCGCGAGATTTGTGACTACATGCTCGACCTCGGTTGGGGGCCGTATCAGAACGATCATGAAGACGCGAATGGCCAGTTTGAAATGAATTGGGAATTTGACGACGCGCTCAAGACCGCAGACAAGCATTCCTTCTTCAAGTTCATGACCAAATCCGTGGCCGAGAAACACGGCTTCCGCGCCACGTTTATGCCGAAACCGGTTGAGGGCCTGACAGGCAATGGCTGTCATTGCCACGTCTCGGTCTGGGATGCACCAGGCGACGCGGCCAAGACAAACGTGTTTGCAGGCGAAGGCGAAGGCCAGACTGGCGAAGTTGGTTTGTCCGAGCGTGGAAAGCACTTCCTCGGTGGGATCATGAAACACGCCACTGCGATGGCGGCCATCACGAACCCGACGGTGAACAGCTATAAGCGGATCAATGCGCCTGCCACGATCTCGGGCGCGACATGGGCCCCAAACACAGTCACGTGGACCGGCAACAATCGCACTCACATGGTGCGCGTTCCCGGCCCAGGCCGGTTTGAACTGCGCCTGGCTGACGGCGCAACCAATCCTTACCTTTTGCAAGCCGTGATCATCGCCGCTGGATTGTCCGGATTGGCAAGCGAAGCCGACCCGGGCAAGCGCTATGACATCGATATGTACGCAGAGGGCCACAAGGTGCGCGGCGCACCCCGTTTGCCGCTCAACATGCTGGACGCACTACGCGCCTATGACAAGGACAAGGCTTTGAAGACCGCACTGGGCGAAGAGTTCTCATCCGCGTTTCTGGCCCTCAAAACCCGCGAGTGGAACGCCTACGTGTCACATTTCACCCAGTGGGAGAAAGACAACACGCTCGACATCTGATTTTGGGCTTGCCGAAGGTCTGAAATCGGGCATGGTGCGGCGCGGATGCATACGATTGCAAAAGGTGCCTGATGTCTGGCTTTCAATCCGAAAAACAGCTTGTACTCGACTATTACGCGGCACTATCGGCCGCAGACCATGATGCTTTGCCGTTGGTCATGTCCAAGTTTTGCGCACCTGATCTGGTCTGGCGCGGATATTACCCCATCGGGCTTTTGACCGGCCCCGAGGCTGTTGCAACCGCGTTTTGGCAACCATTGAAACATGCCCTGACCTCCTTACAGCGACGCACAGATATCTTCTTTGCTGGACACCACAAACTTGAAGACGATGGCGCGGTCTGGGTGGCGTCCATGGGCCATCTCATGGGGCTGTTCGATCACCCGTGGCTTGGAATTAGACCAACTGGTAAAATCGCAACGCTTCGCTTCGGAACATTCCATAAGATCGAGAACGGCAAGATTACCGAAGAAGCAATGTATTTCGACATCCCGCACCTCATGGTGCAAGCCGGGCAAAACCCGTTTCCGCCTCAAACAGCGGCGCATCTGGTGCAGCCCGGTCCGGTGACGCATGACGGCTTGCTGTTTGAAGACGCTCCACAACGCGAAGGTCTCGCCACACTTGCAGCCATTGACGCGATGGTCAGCGATTTGGGATCTTGGAACCTTGGCATCCCTTTGGAAGATGAACTTCGCCGGACATGGCACGAAGACATGCAGTGGTGGGGGCCAGAGGGGATCGGCGCGACTTACACCATCCCGCGTTACGCACAGCAGCATTCCGGACCGTTTCGCGCCTCTTTTACCAATCGGTCAAAAACCGGCCACATCTGTCGGACAGCCGAAGGTAAGTACGGTGGGTTTTTCGGCTGGCCTAACTTCACAGCCGAACATACGGGCGGCTTTATGGGCATGCCCGCCACGCCAGGTCGCGTCGAATTCCGCGTGATCGACTTCTACCGCCGCGAAGGCGACAAGCTGGCCGAGAATTGGATTTTCATCGACCTGCTTCACGTCTGGGCGCAGCACGGCGTCGATATCTTGGCACGCACCACAGGGATCGAAAACTCCGCCGCTTGACTAGCGAGGTTGTTGCAATCGCCACTCCAGATTGGCTTTCACGGTCGACCATTCCGATGCAATGATCGAATAGCAGGCCGTGTCGCGGATCGTACCGTTTGGCATGATCTGATGCGATCGCAAGACGCCATCCAGTTTCGCACCGAGCCGTTCGATGGCTTGTCTGCTTTGGATGTTCACGAAATGAGTGCGGAACTCGACTGAGATACAGTCCAGTGTTTCGAATGCATGCCCGAGAAGCAAAAGTTTGCATTCTGTGTTGATGGGCGTCCGCTGGACAGACTTTCGATACCAGGTTGATCCAATCTCCAACCTCCGGCTTGCAGCATCGATGTTCATGTAAGTCGTCATCCCAACGGCGCGGCCAGACCGTTTGTCGATCACGGCAAAGGGCAGCATGTTCCCAACTTCTCGAAGGCCAAGACGACGATCAATCTCGGCTGCAACGCCTTCCGGTTTCGGAACCGAGGTGTACCAAAGACGATGCAATTCACCGTCAGCCGCCGCTTCGGTCAAGTCCGTGCAATGGGTCTGCGACAGAGTTTCGACCGTGACGTGATCGCCAGACAGCTCGAATTCCGGAGGCCAAGGGGTCATGTGTTGTTATCCTTGGTTTGGAAAATAATCCTCGAACTCGCCATCACGATAGACGTCTGCCGTACAGCAATGCAGTCCACCACCAAACGCGTAGGCGTCGCGTAGATCGACAGGGACAACTTCCATGCCAAGGTTGTCCATTTGTTCCATCTGATAGACCTCTGAGGCTTCCACACAGACCGTTTTCGGGTCAAGCACCAGAACGTTCATCGACAGCCAAGTGGACGAATAGCAGAGCGGCGGCGGTGTGTTGTGCGCAGGTTGCGCTGCGTCGACAATCTCCCAATCGTTTTTCTGGAAATACGCACGCTGTTCGTCGGGCAGGCGACGGTTCGGGTTGTTGAGGATCAGACCCGGGCGCAACGGCGTAAACGTCGCGTCGATATGGATCGGGTAAGGATCACCCGGAAAATTCACGGCCCGAACACGGTGATCCGGGAAGTGACGGCGCAGCCATTCGATGCCTTTGAGGTTGGTTGTGAACCCGTGCTGCACGATCAGGTCTTTGCCAAACCGCAGCACATCGGCTGCGTCGAATAGCGGTTCTTCCTCGGTCGTCACAAAGTGCTTGTCCGCCGTCCATTGCAGGCGCTTTTCGATGCCGATTGTCTCGGACAGGTAATCGTCGTGGTAGTCCGCATCCGTCAGCCGCGGCTTCGGCGCGGTTTCGTGGCGGAAGTTTTGATCTTCATCGAAGTATTTCTGCATGAGCGGGCGGTAGCAGAGATACTCGAACCATCGGCAGCGATAAGACATCGTTGCCTCTAGGATCTCGTGCCCAACTGTCAGCAAGACGTCGCGCGGTGGCATGCAGCCAAACTGGCTGTCAGTGTGAAAATCCGGCGTTGTGACCGGCTTAGAGAAATCCGTTGGTGTCGGGCGATCCACCCGCACACCACGTTTGCGCAGCATATCGGCGAAGTTGTCCAACAGCTCATTCGCGCGGTCGATGGTTTCTTGCGGGCGGCGCCCCCATTGCCCGCGCATGTCGCTGTCTTCGGGAACCTTTGCATCCAGCGCCGGTTCTTCCGGCGGGATATGGCAATCATCCGCCTTGCCCACGATCACGTGGCGCAACGTGTCCCATTCATTCCAGCTTTTGACCTGCGTTTTGTCGGGCGACCAATCCATTCCCATCCCTTTCGTCTTTTGCGCAAGGCATGGGGGAGGATGCCGGGAACGGCAAGCCCAAAGGCGAAGACAATACGCACAAGACCGACACCCACCTCAAGCGCGTGATGCGCGGTAGCAAATGCAATCTTGCGCGCGGCCGTTACCGTCCGAAGTTTGACAAGCCTTCAAAGTCGATCTGGCCCATCACGTCGAGCAACATGTCCTCGTCGTCGCCTTCGGCTTGAACCAGGATCCGGTTGTCGATCAGCGCAATCGCCTGACCGTCGCCAATTGCCACGCGCTGACGCCCAACGCGTTCAACCCGCATGCCCATGACGGCCGCATTTGCAAACATCGCGCCCATGCTGACCACCATCGGATTGTCCGCCATCATGGTGATCGAATAATACTGGCTGCCCCCGTCATTGCGGTATTCCGCTCCAACGCCGGTTCCACCTCCCATCATGGCCAGACCTGCCGCCATTTCCGTATCGATATCGCGGAACCAGCCATCGGGTGCATCAGGTAGAAAGTTCTGAAACGAATTGGCCTGCATCGACAGCATCTTCTGGCGGGCGAAATCCAGTTCTTCCAACGCATAGGCCACATCGCCGTTTTTGTAGGCGTCAATGGCGGCTTGCAGGGTGTCGGTCACCTCATCTGCGAGGCTGAGGCCGGGTGTCAGTGCAAGCGCAGTGGTCGCGGCAAGGAAAATGGGTTTCATTGTCAAGGTCTCCGTCATGTGAATGCGCGCAGCAAAGCGGCTCCCCTCGCCAAGATCAAGGCCGCAACGATCAGCGCTTTCTTTTCGACGGTGCATTTGCAAAACTTTCGTCAAAAGAGATAAGCGGGGATGTAAATCACATTAACATTCTCTATATATTGATAATACGTTGATCGGAGGGACAAAAATGGCCGATTTTGACACGCAGGTACGTGAAAGCCAGGCGCAGGTAGCCGATGCGCAAGCAAAGATTGCCGAGCTGACAACCCGGATCGAGACCGCGCGCAGCAAGATGAAGGCGGGCGACGACGTGGCGTTCGATATCGAAAACGCCACGCTTGATGACGTGCACGCGCATACCGACGTGATGAACGCGAACATCGCGGAACTCATCATGGGTCTGGATGACGTGACCGCCGCGTTCTCGAAAGATTTCGATGAGATGCGGTCCAAAACCGGTTGGGAAAGCGTTGTTGGCATCTTTTCGCGCGGCAAGTCGGATTCGATGCGGCAAGAGCGGATCCGCAACGCCTCGATTGACGACAAGTTGCAGGATCTGATCGCCAAGTCGGACGTGATCGTGAACCTGCTGCAAGGCCAGTTAAACCTTCTGAATGAACAAAAGGACAAGGTGGAAGTGAACCTGTCGGAAACGCTCGATGAACGTGAGGCAACGGTCGGAGAGTTGGAAAGCGTCAAGGGCCAGATCGTTGCGATGGATCCCAAGATCATCGAACTTGAGAACAAGATCAGCGTCGAACAGGACGCCGCAGCCCGCACCGCCTTGGAGACCGAGCTGGCCGAAATGAACGCAGCCTACAACGCTCTGGTGCAGGACGAGCAGGTGAAACTCGCCAAAAGCCAGACGCTGGAACGCTACATCGAGAAGGGCAAAACCTGGATGGATTCGTTGCAGAACCAAGCAGCGACGCAGATGGTGCTGATCAACAAACTCCAGACGGACACGAAACAACGCGTGGTGCTCTATGATGCACTGACCAAGTCTTTGAAGACGGCGCAGCAGCAGGACGTCGCCCACCGGATCAATGAGATCGGCGTGCAAACCGACAAAGAAGCCCAAACCGCGATGGCTGGGATCGGCGCTGCTACGAATGACAAAATGGCCGACATGCTAGAGCAACACGAAGACCATATGGTCTTCGCCCGCGAGGTTCTGGAGGCGAAGGCCAAGGCCGACGAACGCTTCGCCCGCCGGTTCCAAGCGATTGTCGAGAAGCACGACAAGAATTTGTACGGGGCGTAATGAAGTTCTTCTGGGCGGAAGCGCGCTACCAATTTGGTCAGTGGGTTATCCCGGTTTCTATTGCAGCTGGGATCGTGATTATTCTTGTATCGCTCTGGCACGACATTGAAAGCTATTGGCTTTGGATTGGATGCGGGCTGACCGCAACCGGGATAATCCTCCCGTTCGCTTTTGGTTACGGTGTTGGACAGATTTCTGACGAAGACGGCAACTCTGACGTCAATGGATCCGACGGCGGGTGTGGTGGTGAATAGTAAAGACAATGACCACCGCGGCATCCCCGACACGCAGGCCAGCCGCCGCTATTTCGCGAAGTTCGAAAAGATCCTCACCCATCTCGGGCGCGTCGCGGCGATGCTGCATGTCGAAAAGCGCCTGACCAAAGACGAGGTTGAGGTACTTGCCCGCTATGTCACCAGCCTTAACCTGACGTTCCGGGCGCTGGCGATGAAGTACCTTCTTGTGGGGCGTGATACCGGGCAGTTTTTTGGCTCGCTGACGATGGACGTCAAGGAAAGCGGGTTTCCGACGACAACGGAGTTGCTGGTCATGGCCAATGACGCCGCACAGGCGGACCAACACCTGCGGTCGATGCCGTCAGTCGACGACTTAAAAGACCAGATGGTCGCCGAGATCATCGGCGATCAAGCGATCCCGACACGGTTGCAATTCACGCTGAGCCAGCGACTTTACTACGAAGAACTGACGCGCGGAAAGCTGTTCTGGGCGCGCAACGATCCGCAATGTCTGTGGCTGTCGGGCACCGAACCGCGCCGCGGCTACCTTTTGCATTGGGCCGTCTATGACAGCCAGTTGAACCTGCCCACCATCTACCTGATGGAGGTCGAAGACAGCGGAAAGATCGCGCTGCCAAAGGACGACCGGCGGTGGCCCGAAGCGCAGGCGCATCTGATGGCGCAATCGCTGGGCGGGTTAAAGCTGTTGACCATTGCGCAGGGGTTTGACGAAACCTTCGATCACCTCCACCCGAAACGCCTGCGCCGGTTCCATATCGGCCCGATGTATTCGCACACCTTCACCCGCCAGACAGGTCCAATCCGCGATGTTCTCGAACAAGCGCGCGCGCCTGAGGGGCAAGACTGGGCACTGGCCTGGACAATGGAAGAGCTGGAAAGCGAGCGGGTGCGGGAAGAGAAATCCGGTTGGTTTTCGAAAGTGGAACGCGAGGTGTTTGCGCTTGATCCGTTTGGCGGGCGGGGTGTGGAGACAGGCACCACAGCGACCGAACGCATGGTCATCCTGCCAGAACGGCCGTTTCAGGTTTTGGCCGAGCGGAACCCACCTGGGTTCGGATCGGTGCGCAAGTTTGTGGTGGGTACAACGGGCCGGGTGCTGAGCTACTGAACGTTGCGTTTGCGGGTAGGGCGGATGCCTCCGGCGGGAGTTTATTTGGCAAGATGAAGAGCAAAGAGGTCTAAGATGAGCGTAACAGCGGACCTGATGGAACTGCGCGAGAGCGATATCGTCAAGCACTACCCGGCCGCGAATGCGATGCTGGAGGGATTTGATCACACGCCGCGCATCGCGTCCGGGGCGGAGGCACCTGCGGTTGAGCGGTCGTCGGGTATTGGCACGCGGCGGCGGTTTCGGACGACGACACCGGGTTTGGTGACACGGTCCACCGCACGGTCGGAAGGGGTTCGGTTGTTGGACCGGATCGCAGCGTCGGATGACGATGATCCGTTGGTGTCTCCGGCGCAGGCGTCCGTTATGCACGGGCTGCGGCGTGCGTTGGCCATTGCTTTGGCGATGGGAGAGGCGTTTTCTGAGGCGACCGGGTTAGCTGATTTGAAGCGTTCGAATTTGCAGGGGTCTTTGGGTGCAGATCGGAAGGCAGAGTTTACCGCTTTGCTGGAAGCCGAGGCTTTGTGCGTGGGGCATGTGTTTGCCAATGCCTGCGCCTATCTGCTGGCACCTCAGGCTTCTGAGGTGTCGATAGAGGTTGGTGAGGTACAGGAGGTTCTGACCGACAACGCGCAGCTGGCATTGAATGGCGCGCTTTGGGAGTTGGACCAGAAGCTGACGTTGTACGCCGCGGACGATGCCAAGCTGGTCGCGACGGTTTTGGCGTTTTCTGAGCAGGTGATGGAGCGTATTTCTTTGCGCGCGCAGAATGCGGGGCGGCTGGAGGCGTTCACCTCCGCCAACTGGCGGGTGGAAGCGGATGATCTGACGATCCGGGGGTTCTCGCTTGCCAGCAAGGCCAAGAGCTCGACGCTGGTCATGCAGTTCAAGAAGCCGAATGAGGTGATCGGCAACCACATCGCCAAGTATCAGACGATGCGGCTGGCGAAGATGCTGATGGCTTATGACTTTGAGCGCCGGCTGAACCCGTTTGCGGAGCTTGGCGGGTTCATCTTCACCTTCATCGGTGACGGCAAACCGGGAACGGGGAAGACCATTCTCATCCAGATGATGGCAGGGCTCACCAACGACTATTGCCTGAACGCGGGTTATGCCTTTCGCTACCAGAACTTCGGCATCGACAATATCGACAGCTATCAAGGCAAGTCGGGGCAGAACGCGAAGGCGTTTATCAACAATGTGCTTGATCCGGGTGTGATCGGGTTCGGGACGATTGACGACATTGACCAGATTGCGGGCAAGCGGGGGGATCGGCAGTCAAGCGCGGGCCAGCAAGAGGTCACGGCGGTGTTTATGGAGGCCTTTGCCGGGGCCAACACCGTGGTGCGGGGGAACTGCACGTTCGGGATGTTCTCGAACTACCCCGAGAACGTGGACGACGCCCTACGCCAGCGGGCAGGTGCGCGGTTCCTCGTGGATGGGCCGCAGACGCGGGAGGATTACATCGACATCCTCGCGCTCTTGATGGGCAAGAAGCACGACATTCCTTTGGGGGATCACGAACTCTATGGCGCGCAGCAGATTCAGCGGGCGGTGGCAGCGTCATTTGAGTCTCACAATCAACCCAAAGAGGTTGGTTTGTTGGAGGTGTTCGACCGGGTGCACTCCCAGATTGGAGACCTCGACACCATCGCCAAGATGGGCACCTACCTGAAGGCCATCCAAGAGGCAGATGAGCGCTTCACGGGCCGCGCGATCAAAAACATCACCGACGCGGTGAAAGTCCGCGCGATGGATTTCGAACTGCCGGATGAATGGATGGAGCAGCCGGAGTTGTTCCTGTTCCAGCCCTATAATAGGAAGGCGGCGATGATCGAAGACCTGCGCAAGCCGATCACGGTCGAAATGGTGATCCAGGAGATCAACCGCTACGCGGATAGCGAGTTCCGCTATGCGGACAAGTCGGACGAGGTGGCGATTGAGACCATGGTGCGCGACTTCGGGCGTCAGGAAGAGGCGAAGAAAAGGTGGTTGGAGGGGAAGTCACGTGATCTCTAGACCGTTGCCAAATCACCAAAGAACCTACTACTTGGTAGCTTAGGAGGCAAAATGGTACTTCAAGCCGATGCACTTTGGAAAACAAGATTGAATCTCCCCGCATATCGCGTGGGCGAAGCTGCAACTTACGCGAAAGTAGCGCCCCAAACAGTTACCGCATGGCACAAAAGAAAAACTCAGCTTCTGAGCGAGAAGCAATCACACAAGGGTATTTCTTTCCTGCAGTTAATCGAACTTGCCGTTGTTGCTGATATGGGGGCACTCGGAGTAAAACTTTGCGAAATCGAACTTGCGCGTTCATTCTTCAGAAAAGAAACGGGACTTGAATTCCCATTTGCTCAACTCCGCTTCAAAACAGACGGAGCGGATGTATTCAGCGACTTACAAGGAGAGCTTGGCGAAATCATCGAAGATAAAGTTTTGTCGGCAAACCATGGCGGACAATACGTTTGGACCGAAATGCTTTCTTCGCGCTTTAAAGAGTTCAACTATGATGACAGCGGTGCAGTCATTGCTTGGAAGGTGGCCGGAGCGAACAAAGATATTGAAATTAATCCACAAGTAGCCTTTGGGGCTCCGCAAATCGCAGGTGTCAAAACTGGGATTATCAAGGGTCGATGGACCTCCGGCGAGGAGGTTGACGAAATTGCCGACGAATTTTCTCTTTCTACTTCACAAGTCCTTGAAGCACTTATTTTTGAGGGTATCGAGCCCAGCGAGACACGAATTTCTCGATGGATGAACTAACGCTATACTTCGATCGGAATTTCGGCAAACGCCTTCCCAATGCGCTAAGCAAGCTTCGTCCACCGGTCGATATTCGCTGGCATCAAGGAGAAGGTTTTGCTCCTAACATGCCTGATGACGAGTGGATGGAAAGCGTTGGCGCGCGTGGCTGGGTAGTACTAACACACGATATCAAATTTCACCTGATCGAACACGAAATCGAGGCGCTAAAACAGCATGAAATCAAGTGCTTTTACTTTCCCGACGCTCAGGTTGGGATGTGGCAAACTTTAGGCTTGTTCATGCGAACTCATGGCCGCATCATTTCAATATCGAAGGAAACCAACGCACCATTCATCTATAAAGTGCTCAGAAACGGTTCCATCAAACCCGTATTTCCGAGTGCAAGTAGTTGATAGTAAACCTCGCCATAACCACGGTCGCACTATTGGCAGGCGTCATCCTCCCGCTCCACTGGGGCATCTCGGGCTTCCTCGGCACCGCCGCCCTTCTCTTCACCCTCCAAACCGGGATCAACTTCGCAGGTGGGTTTGCCGGGTCGTCGATTGAGGAAAGCCTGCTGCTGTTCAACGGCTCGTGGCTTTCGTACCTTGGGTTCAACCTGCAAATCACCTACCGTGCGTTTGCTTTGCCGCTGCTCGCCCTTGCCATTCCGTTCATCTTTCGCTTCGCGAGGGCTCGCGCATGAACCGTCTCATTCAATCCGGGCTAATGTTTGGCAATCTGGTGCATGTGACCTCGCCTGCGCTGGTGGAGCGGTACAATCGGGCTCTCAAGCATCTGACGGGGCGAACCACGGACCTGACGGATTTTCACATCGACATCTCTGGCTATTCGCCCGAGGTGGGGGATGCGTTGAATGATCCGCTGTACCTCAACCATAACGGAGTAAACCGTCAGTTCATTTTGCTGACGACGCAGCAGAAGACCGCGCCGCTGCTCGACGCGAAGTTCTCAACCTCGCGCGGCATCCTGCGGCAGTTCATCGAAGCGAACGAGAGCCAGCTTTTCGCACTGACGGCCAAGGATGCGGTGGCGGGGGAGTTGGTAAATTCAGTGTTTGACGTGTCAAACCCCGAACGCCTGTTCGATATCGGCGCGATCACGATTGAGGCGGACACGACGCAGGGCACGCTGCGGGATGCGGATAGGCTGGCGGGCCTCGTGGATCGGTTCAAGACGGAAGAGGACGGCTGGCATGACGATGTGCTGATTGCGGACATGATCACCTTGGCGAAACGCACGGGCGACGTGGTGCGCAACCCGGTGCGGCTGAAGGAGATGTCGTTCAAACAGGAGAACTTTCACACCAGCCATTTCGGCGGGTTGTATCTGTTTCGCTCTGTCGAGCATCCAGCGGTCATCTGCGCAGGCGATGCGGTGCCGGGTTTGCCGATCCCGCACACCTTCACGCTGGAGGACCGGAACAAGATTGCGAAGTTCTTTGAGTTGAACGGGCTTGTCGAACCCATCGTCAAAGCGCGCGGGATCGATGCGGTCGCGATCCTCCGGCAAAAGATGGATTTCATCGTGGTGGATACCGCGCAGGAGGCAGAGATTGACCTGAGTGGCGCGACCCGGCGCGATATCCGCCTGCTCGCCCGGCGCTACGCGGATCGACTGCCCGAGGAATGGCATGCGCTGAACCAACTGGTACGGTGGGCGGATGGCGATGCGGCCTGGCCCCGGATCAGCAGTACCCACCCGGCCTATTTCTACACCATGCGGGCCAGCGATACGCCAGATGCGGACCTGGTGAACATGTTGCTCTCGGAGCTGTCGCCCAAGGACGTGCGCCAGCTTTATATCTGTCACAAAGAGGCGTTTTACGCGGCTTATCGTGGTTGGAGTGACACGAAACGTGCTTATGTTGTTGATTTCCTGACGCGGGAATATGTGGCGGACAAGGCAGGCGCGCGCGAGGCGCTGTTTGGGCATGACGCACCACTGGAAGAGCCAAAGCCCGCGAAGGATGATATGATTGCGCGCGTCGGCCCCTGGGGCGCAGTTCGGAGGTAGAGATGTTTGCACTTGGACGTTTGCTGGTGATCGGGTTCCTCGTCCTGAGCGTGGTCTACATTTGCCTGTCGCTGTATTCCCGCGCGGTGCGCAAGGACAAGCTTGAGGCCGAATGGGATGAAGAGATCCGTGAGGGCGACCGCGACGCGTTCATCAAAGCAGGTCTTGAGGATTATGACGGGTCGCTGCGCAAGAAGCTTATTCTTGGGGTGTATATTGTGCCCCTGTCGCTTATGACAGCGATCATCTATTTCACGAACTTCCATTAGGAGGGCAGGCGCATGGGCTATATCAAATGGGCGATCATACTGGTCTTTTGGACCGCCGTTGCGTCTATCCTGCACTACACACTGCCACAGCACGACGTTGCGCGGATCACCGACACCGAAGTGCGCCGAATTGATCCAGGCGAAAACCGGTGGTTCTGGGCGTCGGCGGATGCGGGCAGTGATGGAACCTTGGCGAACCGCGACGTGTTTTTCATCTCTGCCGTGCTCAGCAGTGGCCGGGTCATGGTCTATCGCAACGAAGACACAAGCTGGGGCTGGCCGCCCTATTTCAAGTTCGATACGTCTAACCTTCAGGCCGAAGCCGCCGATCTGCGCAGCACATCTGCCGCCCCGCAATGGGTGGTGATCCGCCATTATGGCTGGCGGAACGAGTTCTTTACGATCTTTCCCAATGCGATTTCAGTGCGCGCCGTCGATGGCCCTGACCAACGCATCATCCCGTGGATCAACATCATCATCCTGACGGTTCTGTTCGCGTTCTTCTGGGCGGTTTATGTCCGCTGGCGCCGCTTTCGGATGTCCCGGATTGATCCGGTTTTGGAGGATGTCGAAGAGGGATTCGACGCCGTTGGCGACGGCATCGCACGCCGCCGATCAGGGTTTCGCAAATGGCTAGACAGTTGGAAGTCAAAGTAGCGGCCGTCTCCGCTTGCTGGACCAACGGTTTTGAACCGGCTGCTGCTTTTGCAGACTTGGGCTTATGTTGTTTCTTGCTTCAATGGCACCTTGCCAGACGTCGGCGTTGGACAGCAAGGTTGCAGTGCACAAATACCGTGAGCAACGAATGCGCTCTGCTCTTGCAAAGACACGACACTTACGTCCACTGTCTTGCAAACGAATGCAGGGGGAAACATGGCTGGCGCACGACCGGAACAAGCGGTTCTGACACGCGACACGGATTTGTCGAAAACAGAAGACACGCGGCGCGTGATTGAAGACATGGTAGATGGTTTGAACGACCATCGCATCGCTGACATCGGAGAGTTCTTTGCCGAAGGGTTCCGCTGGATGGGAAACACCGGATGCGGCACCAAAGAAGGGCTGCGCGAATTTCAGGCCAATTGGCAAAAGCCATTTCAGGCCGCGTTTTCAGACAAGGTCTGCGTAGATGAAGCGCGGCTTTACATGGGCGAATGGGCCGCCGCGTTTGGACGTCAAGAAGCGGTGCACTCTGGGCCGTTCATGGGTCTGGAGCCGACCGGCAAAAAGGTCGAAATCCGCTACATGGATTTCTGGAAGGTTGTTGATGGCAAAATCGTCGACAACTACGTGATGGTCGATTTTCCGCATGTTCTGGCACAGCTTGGCGTTGATGTGTTCAACGGCGAAGGCTGGGAAGCGTTCGATCGGGGCGAAAAGACCCCACCAGAACCGTGAGCCCCCAAGGGAAAATCACGTCTCTTGACGTGGCCAAACGGGCCGGTGTTAGCCGGTCTGCGGTAAGCCGGGTCTTCACACCGGGCGCATCGGTCAGTGAACGGACCGCCACCAAAGTGCGCGAAGCCGCCGATGCATTGGGATACAGGCCAAACGTTTTGGCCCGCGCCATGCTGACGGGCAAAAGCAAGATCATTGGTCTTGTCGTCGCTTACCTCGACAATCACTTTTACCCCACAATGCTCGAGCTGCTGTCTGATGCGCTAGAGCGTGAAGGCTACCATGTGCTGGTCTTCATGGCCTCCCACACGGCGAACGACATCGAAGACGTGGTCAGCCAGATCCTTGATTATCAGGTCGACGGGCTCGTGCTGGCGTCGGTCGCGCTCAGCTCTGATTTGGCAGACAGGTGTCGGGCCTCGGGCGTGCCGGTGGTGCTGTTCAACCGCAAGCTCGAAACACAGAACGAACTGGCCATCGTATCCGACAACCATGCAGGCGGGCGTCTTGCAGCAGAACACTTTGTACAACTGGGGCGGACCCGCATCGGGCATATCGCCGGATGGGAAGGCGCCAGCACGCAGCGTGACCGCGAGGCTGGGTTGATGGAAGGTCTGCGCGCGGCGGGTCTGGGTTTGTTCGCGCGTGAGGTTGGGGATTTTCGCCTCAATCGTGCTCAGAACGCGACACGGCGCATGTTCGACACAGACGCACGGCCCGACGCGGTTTTTGTTGCGAACGATTACATGGCCTTTGGCGCGATGGATGTCTTGCGCGGCGAACTTGGGATATCCGTACCGGAAGACGTTGCAGTGATTGGCTTTGACGATGTGCCTGCAGCGGGCTGGCCAGCTTACGGTCTGACGACGATCCGGCAAGATGCAGCGGCTATGGTCACAGCAACCATCACCGCGTTGATGAGCGAAATCCATGGTGAGGCGGCGAAAGAACAAGCTCCGCTGCCCGTTACACTCATCAAGCGCACCAGCGCTTAGACGTCACCTGTAGCCAGCAAGATCTGCTTCCAGATCGCCGTTTCATCTATCAGGGTCCACTCCCGGCGCAGACCATAAGGCCCAAACTCGGCATGGGTGATGCCCATCACATAGACATTGGCTTGCGTCGGCGCGCCGAACATGCCCCAGCCACTATGCGCACCGTAAAGCGACCAACGCACAGCCGCACGTGGTGGAGCTAGCGGTTCGTCCATTCCCACCATGTGATCAATGGAAAACGTTGCGCTTGGAAACGCTGCATGCAGCGCCATCCAAAAGCGGTCTGCCGCCGCGTGTCCGGCAGCATGCACATGGCCGGGATAGGCAAGTTCTGCCGCACGGTCGTATTGCTTGGGAATGATCGAAAACTCGTCGCCCGCAATGCGGGTCAACAAATCCGCCAGCGTATGCCCCCAAGGGTCATCGCTGCCAGAGCCAGAGTATGGACCCGGCAAGTCGGTCTCTGGCGTCATTGGCTTCACACACGCCTCTGGCCCGCCTTCCCGCGCAATCAACGCACGGGTCCAGTCGACGAGGTCTTCACCCATCTGGCGGACAATTGCACCCTGATCCCGCACCAGCCATTCGTCCTGCACGCCGTTATCGCGGCACCAGCAATCGGCGAGAATGCGGTAGGCCAGTTTGCGCCCTGTTGGCGCGCCATAAACGCCCGCACCGTCATGGGTGGCTGTGCAGTAAAGCCGGTGAGATGACAAAAAGCTGTCGTCGCCCGTTGGGCACCAAATGACATCTTCGCCGAGCAGTTCCCGATCCGGGAATTCGGCCAGCGTGGCTTTGGTCGCTGCCATGATGCCAGTGTTGCCTTTGATAACAGAGGCTGGCGAGCGAACGACAAGATCAGGGCTATAGTATTCGCGCAACGTATGAACGCCGCGATCTTCCCAGATGTCTTCAGTGATGCCTAGAATATAGTCCGGCACGCTGGCCCAGCGCGGATCAAAGCCAGGCAAGAACGACATGCTTTACCGCATCCCGTAGTAAAGACCGACAACATGTTCGGCTTCGGCGAAGAACAACCACCGCGACACAAGCACACCCGCAATGTGGCTCAGTAAAGCAAGAACACCAAAGACATGCGGGAACGGCAACAACAACAGCAGAACCGGAACAACAAGCATCAGTGCCAACGCAATCAGGCGGAGCTTTTCTGCATGGCGGCGGCCGACCGTGTAAACCATTTCGTTCAGCAGATAGTTGGTCCCAGTGTGCGGCGGTTCAAACGCGCGGACTTCCCCGATGGAGCCAAGTCCGGTGGCGGTTTTCATGTCAGTGCCACTGTCCTTGAACCGGATATCACCCGTTTTCCACCAGGCAAACTGTAGCCCCCCGGCGACGACCAAAAGCACCAAGGCTATTGTGACCCGACCGGACAGCAACGCCCCACCCGCAATCGAAATCGCGAGGAACAGCGCTGATGTGAGAACCGTGTTCCAACGCGGCACAGTCTTGAGCTGCGCATAAATCATGGAGGTCGTGTAAACGGTGAGAAGGCAGAACAGCGCCCCGATCCAGCCTAGCACATGCACTTGCGTATCGAAGAACACCAACAAGAACGCATATATGCCCATCGTCACCAATGCGGCTACGGCACACCACGCTTCACGAGAAAGCCAGCTTGATTGCCATTGAGTGAACGCTTTGATCGCGCGTTCGGGGCGGCCAAGGTGAAAGGTCGACGAAATCAAACCGCCGACTGCCAGCAGATAGCCAATTGCAAAGAACGCAAAAGCCACCCACCCGGTTGGTGCGGTTGCGTCAACACCCAACCAGAACAGAAGGCCCAAACCTAAGCCTGAAAATGTGCTGAACGCGATGATTGAAGGAGCTGGATGCATCAGATCTTCTCCAGCGTTTTGTCGAGCCAACCAAGAAAGCCCTTGGGCTCTGCTGCCACCGGCGCAAGCAACGGTGCGAGAATGTCGATCTCTGCGCGCGGGGCTTGGTTCAGCGTGTCCTTCGGACGTGGCGGCAGATATTTATTGACGGGCTTGGTGCCTTGTTCGGGCATCAGGTCCATCCCGCCGCGTTCGGCCACCAATTGGCTAACTGCAGTATCCGGATCACCCAAATCGCCAAAGTGACGGGCATTCGACGGACACGTGCGCACGCAGGCGGGTTGGCGGTCTTCTTCGGGCAGGTTCTCGTTATAGATGC
>ERZ1740070.669-NODE-669-length-22830-cov-6.118244_pt1 | contig 22830 bp, 21 predicted proteins | sample MGYA00581734_ERZ1740070 | MGnify/ENA primary metagenome ERZ1740070 (study PRJEB43018, sample SAMN04849744) | marine metagenome | isolation source: floating plastic debris | place: Pacific Ocean | collected 2008-09-01 | study: EMG produced TPA metagenomics assembly...
ATTTCTGCTACGTTGACTATCGATGTAAGTGGGTAGTGCAATGGGCGGAGGCGTGGCGGCAGGGCATGAAAAGACGACAGCGGCCGCTGTGGAAATGCTAAAGCAGGGGGGGAATGCGTTTGATGCAGCCGTGGCGGGAGTGATGGCATCCTGTGTGGCGGAATCAGTGCTGACGTCTCTGGCGGGGGGTGGTTTTTTGCTGGCCCACACCGCCGATAATGAAGATGTGCTGTTTGACTTTTTTACTCAGACTCCGGCAAGTAAGACTCTAGAGCACCCTCTAGATTTTTATCCGATCTGTGCGGATTTTGGGGATACGGTTCAGGAATTTCACATTGGTTTGGGGTCTGTGGCGGTACCCGGTGTGCTCAGGGGGCTGGTGCTCGTACATCAGCGTCTTGGTCGGTTGCCGTTGGCGGCAGTGGCGGCTCCGGCCATTCAGCTGGCTCGGCAGGGTGTGGTGGTCAGTGATTTTTTGGCCTATGTATACGGTGTGCTTAAGCCGATTCTGCTGGCTACAGCGGGTACACGGGCAATCTACGCCCCCAAAGGGCAGCTGTTAAAAGCGGGCGAGAAGCTGTACATGCCTGCATTTGCCGATGCCTTGGAGCGACTGGTACATCGCGGTGCAGAATCGTTCTGGCAGGAGATGGCGGTCCAGATCACTCAGGCTCAAGGGGGCTATTTAACCCTTGAGGATTTTGAGCGCTATCAGGTGGTTGAGCGTCAGCCTCTGTGTCTTGACTACCGAGGGACTCAGCTGCTGACGAATCCGCCCCCTAGCGCTGGGGGTGGGTTAATTGCTTGTTCGCTGGCGCTGCTAGCTGACTGTGGGCTGGGGAATTTTGGCAGCCCTGGCCATTTACGGAGTTTAAGCCAGGTGATGCGGTTGACCAACGTGGCCCGTCGTGATGGCTATGACACCCGCATTCATCAGTCTGATGTTGCCAATGATTTTTTGTCGACGGCGCATCTAGAACCATATCGGCGAGAATTGGGGAGTGCGATCGCATCCCTCACATCAACCGTTAATAAGCTGGGCAGTACTACACACCTGAGTGTTATTGACGACGACGGCAACGCCGCCAGTGTCACCACCTCCAATGGGGAAGGGTCCTCCTATGTTTTGCCGGGTACGAGCATCATGGCCAACAACATGCTAGGTGAAGAGGACCTAAACCCGCTTGGATTTCATCAATGGACTCCCAATCAGCGAATGTCTTCGATGATGGCCCCCACCATGGTGCTGCGTGATGGTCGCCCCTATTTGGTACTGGGGTCTGGTGGGTCCAACCGCATTCGCACGGCAATTTTACAGGTGATTGCCAATTTAGTAGATTTTTCGATGCCCCTAGAGGCCGCTGTTGCCGCTCCCCGCATTCATTGGGAAAATGACGTATTTCACCTAGAACCTGGTTTTAAACAGCCGGGGCTAGAATCTGTTATCGGTACCGCCAAACCCGTTTGGTGGCAGACTAAAAACATGTTTTTTGGCGGTGTACATGCCGTCGGTCTGGATGATGCGGGGCATTTACACGGTGCGGGGGATAGTCGCCGCAGTGGGGCCGTAGCTGTGGCACAATAGTGAACCGGTCATATTCTTTCACACCCTATGGATACCCGTCGCTATCACATCACTACATTTGGCTGTCAGATGAATAAGGCCGACTCCGAGCGGATGGCCGGCATCCTGGACGACATGGGGATGAACTGGACCGAAAACCCGCTGGAAGCAGATGTGGTGCTCTACAACACCTGCACCATTCGTGACAACGCTGAGCAAAAAGTGTACTCCTATCTGGGTAAACAGGCTAAGCGTAAACAGACCAACCCAAATGTCACACTGATTGTGGCCGGGTGTGTGGCTCAGCAAGAAGGAGAAAAGCTGCTGCGACGTGTCCCCGAGCTGGATTTGGTGATGGGGCCACAGCATGCTAACCGTCTAGGGGATTTACTAGAGCAGGTGTTCGACGGTAGCCAGGTGGTCGCCACTGAACCTGTCCACATTATGGAGGACATTACCAAGCCAAGACGCGACAGCAAAATCAGTGCTTGGGTTAACGTTATCTATGGCTGTAACGAACGCTGCACCTACTGTGTAGTACCCGGTGTGCGAGGTGTCGAGCAGTCCCGTACTCCCGCAGCCATTCGTGCTGAAATGGAGCTGCTGGGTCAGCAAGGATACACAGAGATCACGCTGCTGGGGCAAAATATCGATGCCTATGGCCGAGATTTACCCGGCATTACCTCCGAAGGGCGGCGTCAAAATACCCTCACCGACCTGCTCTACTACGTTCATGATGTGCCTGGTATTGAGCGGATTCGCTTTGCCACTAGCCACCCCCGCTACTTTACCGAGCGCCTCATTAAAGCCTGTGCCGAACTGCCCAAAGTGTGTGAGCACTTCCATGTCCCCTTCCAGTCTGGTGACAATGATATCCTCAAGGCCATGGCGCGGGGCTATACCCAAGAAAAATATCGCCGCATCATCGACACCATTCGTCGTTATGTACCCGATGCGGCCATTAGTGCTGATGCCATTGTGGGGTTTCCTGGGGAAACCGAAGAGCAGTTTGAAAATACGCTTAAGTTAGTGGACGATATCGGCTTTGACCAGCTCAATACAGCGGCCTATTCTCCCCGACCCAATACCCCAGCCGCGCTGTGGGATAGCCAACTGGATGAGGCGACCAAGAGCGACCGTCTGCAGCGGCTAAACCATCTTGTTTCCATGAAGGCGGCTGAACGGTCCCAGCGCTATGCCAATCGTGTAGAGCGTGTGCTCGTTGAAGATATCAATCCGAAAAATCCTCGCCAGGTGATGGGGCGTACTCGCACGAATCGTTTGACCTTCTGTGAAGGTGACATCAACGAGCTAAAGGGCACAATCATTGAGGTAAAAATCACCGAAGTTCGGGCCTTTAGTCTGACGGGTGCGCGAGTTGAGACTTTAGTTGGCGTATAAACTTAAAAAAAGACGATACGGCAATACCGTATCGTCCCACAAGAGATACTCATTTTGCTTGACGAACAACTTTTTAGTCAGAGTCTGCCGCTGCCGCAGGCTCTGCCATTGCACTTAGGGGGCGAATATCAACAATTTTTCCGCCCAGCAAATTAATTCGCTGCATTTCTTCGTTCATTCGATGGAAAGGCACCTGAATAAACTGGTTGTGGCTGTGGCGGATGGGAGATTGATGATTGAAGGTGACTTCGTTCTCACTCAGCCCTGTCAATTCATAAACAAAAATGCGGCTATCTGAAATAGCAAATGTACTGGTTGATTGTTGTCCTAACATAGTTGTTACCTGTGGGAGGGGTTAGAGAGTTGTTGAAGGGCCTATGCACGAATGATGCTGGCAACACGTCCCCCAGTCTTGTTGATGCGCTGCAGAGTTGTCGATAGCTTTTCATAGGGCACGACAAATACTCGACTGCTGCGGCGAGTGCTGGGATAGCCCGGTGTACTTATGCCAGTTACCTCAATGCGGTATAAAGTCCCCCGTGCATTAGTCCCCTGAGGACGACCAAAAACACGAGTGGGAACATTGTTCTTTTCTGATGCCAGATAGGTGCGAACACGGTTGTTTGCATCGGATGGAATATTAACCGTCGAGGCTGTTCCCATCGCTAATTCTGCAGCTAAGCGAGATTTTTTGCCAGCTAGCTGTGAGCGGTCGCTATTGGCATAGCCGCGATACAGGCTAAACATGCGGGTAAACCCAGCGATACTTTGCCCAGCTTCGGTATTAAAGCTGCGATAGTAGGGGACAATCGTATCACCAAAGACTTTCTCGTACTCCGGTGCATCGATGTAGGAGTCGATATCGGCGTCAAACCCCTGATTTTCGTAGCGATCTAAATGTTCAATAACTTCTGCTTCACTGTAGGGGGCTCGACCCAACAGGTGCTTAAAATTTAGCTCGATAACCCGAGTTTGGAAGTGAGGGTACAAAAACTTGGTTTTGTATAACTCAGACTTCGCCAGGGCACGTACAAAATCTCGAACGGTCAATGTGCCATTGATCAAAAGAGACTCTAATCCCAGCAGACGTTCTGAGTCCATGAGGTAGTCGTTTCCTAAAACATGCCGATAAATAGCCTGGATAACGGCTTTGGAATTGGCAGGTGAATCGTTGGCTCGAAACTCAATAGGACTCTGTTCACTAAACGGCGTGGTACCTAGCCAAGACGCCGATAGGGTAATAGCCACGGCTCAATCTCCTTTTAAAGTCTTTGATTAGATAATGGTGATAATGGCGGTTCCGGCTGGGATAAATATAATTTTGCGCATAGGCTCACAACAGGGGTGATCGCTAAAAGCTCAGCAACAGCTATGTGCAGCGCAATCTGCTAAATGCATTTAGCAGATTGCTATACATTCCCACCATCAAACCCTGATAATATTAGGGGAGGCGTATCATGCGGATGTAATGTTGATAATGCGACTGCCCCTTTGATTTAGGCGCTGCAGTGTAGATGACAGCTGTTCGTAGGATACTAAATATTCCTGAATGCCACGGCGTATCTGAGGGGCACGTCCACTAGCCGATTGAGAGACGCGAATGCGATAAACTTTTTCTCGTTTGCCTCGGGTGACTCCCTGTAGTTCTTTGCCTAAGCTAGCGGTTCTGACAGGACTCGCTGTATTCTGCGCTAAGTCTGCTGTCAGGCAGCCTTTTTTGTTGTTGGTTCGGGCGCGATCGCTGCTAGCATATCCCCGATATAGCTGAAACATTCTGGTAAAACCAACTGTTTTTTGGTTTCTCTGAGTCGCAAAGCCTCGATAGTAGGGGACAATCTGGTCGCCAAAGGTATCTCGGTATTCAGCAGAATCCAGATAGCTGCTAATTTCGGCTTCGTATCCTTGCTGAATGTAGAGATCTACATGTTCAGAAATCTCTGTTTGATCGTAAGGCGCTCGCCCCAGGAGATGCTTAAAATTAAGTTCAATAAACCGAACTTGGGGATTGTCACTAAAAAACTTTACTTAGTAAAGATCGCTAAGGGCCAATGCGCGCACAAAATCACGAACGCTGATATGTCCTTGTTTTAGCAATGACTCAGCGCTAATGAGACGTTCTGAGCGCATAATGTGATCGTTGCCAAACAGCTGGCGATAGGCCGCCCAAATAACTTTCTCGATATCTGTTTCAGTTGAATAAGCCCGAAGTTCAGTTGGTATTACCTGGGCAAATGGTTCAAATCCTAGCGGACTGGCTGATGCTTCACTTGTCATAATGGCTTCCCAGAACTGTCGTTGGTAGTTTTGAACAGGCGTTGACACTCTATAGAGGACCCCCACAGTAGAGTGTTGGCAGCCCCTGAGGGCCACTGCCCGGCCCAATAAAAAGTAGCCGGGCAATGTACCTTAGCCGTTAACTGAGAGAGTTAATGGCATAGTCGATGTAGGAATTGGCTTCAACGGCGGCATCTCCGCTGAGACCATGGTTTCCTTTGATGTAGCTGAGGGCTTCAACATACCAGCTGGGGGATAGCTCAAACGCTTTGTTGATTTCGGAAACGCCAGCGACGAGATAGTCGTCCATGGGGCCTGTGCCGCCTGCAACTAGACAGTAGGTGATCATCCGTAGGTTATAGCCAATGTCACGAGAACACTTGGCTTGACCTTAGGGTGTGGAGGCATAGTTGTTTCCTTGCATCTGGGTGGTGTAGGGAAACTTTTGGTATACAGCCTGAGCAGCGCCATTGACTAGGCTATCTGCGTTTTTGGCTAGAGTTTGGGCAGCGGCTAAGCCTGCTTGGGCCTGACGAAAACGACCAAAGGCAACCTGCATTTCAACGCTGCTGAGGAAACGACCCTGGGAATCGGCTGTGGCGACAGCTTCTGTCATGGGGGTTTTCATGATGCTAAATCTCTCCAAAAAGTAGTTATAAAATTGACAAAAGACGGGGTAACCCTTGTCCACGTCCAGAACGTTTGTTGTGATCTGGAGTAAATGGCAGTCTCAACAGGACGTGGATTTGGCGCTAGCGAACTGCTCTGGCGGCTCTATCAAAGTAGCCGCTAAGTTCAGCCATCAGAGAGCTGCAGTCACCCTGGGTAATGCCTGCTCTATCATTTGCGATCGCAATCGCAGCGGCTTTCATCTTATTCACACCTTCTGCCACTGAAGCACCCGGTACTCCTAAGGCCAAATAGGTCTCACGCAGACCGTTTAGACACCGATCATCGAGAATGCTGGCATCCCCTGTAAAAATGGCGTAGGTAACATAGCGCAAGATAATATCCATATCTCGCAAGCAGGCTGCCATCCGACGGTGGGTATAGGCATTTCCCCCTGGTGTAATCAGCTGAGGCTGTTCTTTAAACAACGATCTTGCTGCGTTGGTCACGATGGCATTGGCATTACCTGTTAATCGGTTCACCACATCCATGCGCTTACTGCCCTCTGCGACGAGCTGATTGAGTGCTGAAATTTGATTGTCGCTAATATATTCTCCTCGTGCATCGGCCTGAGAAATGACCTTTGTAAAAGCATCGAACATGGAAAAATCTCCTACTTAAAACAAGCATGTACAAGTACCGAAGCCACTCAGGTGAGCTTCATTTTTATCGGCAAGAGGTTCCAAATACTCCAAGTGAGGGTAGCTACGCTCTCACTATTTGAGAGAGGAAAGCGGCGCATTGAAGCTGTACGATTGCTGAATTGGGGGATGAATCAGTCTAGAGCAGTGGCTATTTAACAACCCATAACTAAAACCATCCTGAAGCTCAGCAATGCTGAAGTTATTCTCCCGATAAAGGCATCAAAGCAATATTCCCCACAGCAATAGACTTGATCGGCTACAGCAAGAGCCCTTGCTATAGGATTTGGAAACTGTTGGAAGGCAGTTTGCTCAAGAAAGCCATGGTGCTGGCGGCGCTTCTACCTTGACCGATCACGGCTACTCTGTTGCATAACCATCTAAGATTTATCAACACACTTTGAGGAAAGAGAGCCTTGATCGCAACCAAGACTCTGGCTTTTGAACCACAATGATTTAATCAGGTTGATTGTGCAGGTGGTGTGCACGTCTTTATTGCTGAATGCTTACAATAGTCAAAATGCCTACACAGAAGGCATTTGAAGCTTAACATCAGGACTTCTAAGATCACACATGTTTACATTCTGTTGCAGATGCGTCTGCACAGTCAAACAGCATGGTGCGTAAGTATCGATCAGCCCATTCTGTCCCAAAAGCGCGCTCTAAAATGCGTCTGGTTTTGTCATTTTTTTGTTGTTGTAAACAGTAACGACGTTGACCGGCTACAATCAGCGCTTCTTGCTCGATAGAGTCCACCGGGTTGGTCTGTTTACTTAGCTGGCAATGGATGGACAAAAACTGCGCCGCCTGCTCTAAAAATGACATTTCCTCATGCTCGGTTGTGGGGCTCACAAACAAGCAAAAGTCAGAAAAAATATCGCCCCATGCCGGCAGAGTTCGCTGTTGAGTAAAGTGTCTTGGCGGTAGCTGCTGCAGCGCCTGGTGATAGGCAGTTGGTAAGGTTTTAACGGCTAAAACAGGCGATAGATCTACAATCGCAGCACTGATTTGCCCACGTCCGGCAACAATGTCAACGCCGAACACGGGGAGTGGAAACGTGGCACGTGGAAACATGACACAGTGGAGAATATCCAGGTGTTTGCCCACTTTGGCAAGTTCTAGATGAAGTTTACGAAACTGTACCGTTTGATAGCAGTAATTTTCTATCGTCAGTCGCTCACCTTCTAGGGTTCCTTCGATATAGCCTAGGTCCTTAGGTGTCTGATATGGGTAGAGTGTAAACTGCTGCTGCCACGCTGATTCTATAGTTTGAGCCAGTTGAGAAATTAAGGGATGCTGGGATTGACGCAGAGAATTATGACGAACGTGATCCATGGTTATAGTTAAGTCACTGTGAAATCTTTGTGGCAGAGACTGCCGTCCTTTGTGCAATTACCAACCTTATGCGTCTGTTATAAACAGGCCGTATCTACAGTTTCTGAAGGGGGGCTGCACTAGTGGCCAGCAAAAAAGAGTCTTCATAACTGTATTTAATTTTGGCTACCTGCTTGAGTAAGCACATATAAAAGGCTAAAAAATGGATTCCGAGGGAATTTTCAAAGGCTTCTTCTTAACCATGCCGTAATCTTGTGCAGACGCTGTGCACGGGATGACTATCTCAGCGAATGGCTCTTGTTAAAATTATCGCAATCTGCTGCCCAATGATTTATTCTAGGGCCAAGATGCCATTCTCTTGATTACACCAGGCGTGATAGCGCTTAAGCCGATTGAGAATTCGATCTACTAGGTTGTCTTCTTGGGTGAATTTTGTGAGATAGTCATCCGCCCCAACAGAAAAGGCTTTAGATTGATTTCTCTGGTCAGCATGGACGCTTAGAAAAATAATTGGTAAATGTTGCCATTCAGGATGACTCCGGATGACTCGGCATAGCTCAAACCCATTAATTCCAGGCATTTCAATATCGAGAACAAGAACGTCGGGGAGAATTTGTTTAAAGATTGTCCAAAACCGCTGTGAATTGGCCAGTGGGGTAATTTGAAAAGGCCAGGGCTGCAGCAGCTGCATGACCTTTTGTAAATAGTGACTGTCATCGTCTACCAGCATAATTTTGCTGTGGCGATATCTCATGTAGGTTGCCTGATTGATCGCTTCCAAGATTTCTGCCGGGCTGAGTGGATATTCCAGCACCATGGTGGCGCCTCGACGAGTTAGGTCCAATCGATTGCCAAAATCTGCTTGGGGAGTGATTAAGACTGTCGGTAGCTGGGGCCAACGAGTATTTAATTTTGTGATCAGCTGCAGCAACAGTTGTGAACTACTGTCTGCTAGCATCAAATCGGTATCAGCTCCCACCAGGTTGATGAGAACGACATCTGGCAGACGTGTGGCTGTCTCTAGATAGTTTGTTGCAGAGTCATCTAGCGCTAAAAGCTGAGCAGCCACCGCTGTCGAGGTAGCGCTGTCGACGCTTAGGCCCTGGGCAATGGCCAGCGCCATCAGCTGTTGAATATAGGACGCCCCATTAATGTCGACGACTAAAACCTGGGGCGAGTGGGGCGTGTTTGTTGTCCAGGCAACTAGCTGGGGAGGGTTGTCTAGAGCGTGCCCCAGGGTCGTGACCAACACCTGAAATTGCTTGGTTTGGGTAGCGGCTGGAGTGTTGGCCATGGTCTCCAAAAGCCCTTCTAGCTTGATGGCTAGGCGATGTCCCTCAAGCAATCCAAAAATCCCTAAGGTGCCGACTAAACTGTGCACCATTTGTTTAGCCTGTATCCGTTGTTGCTCATTCATTCCCTGTTTTGCCAGGGTTTGCGACAGCTGTGCTAAGTGACGCCAACGCTTGATACTTTCACCCTTATGGGTTTGCCAGGTTTGAGTTAGTCCTTCTAAATATTGAGCCTGACGTTCAGGAGAAACGGTTGATGATATCTTTTGAGCGCTGTTGGATGCTGAAGGATAGGTGCCTAAGCGATAGCCCAACCCGCGTACGGTTTCAACAACATCTGCTGAAATACCGGCAGCCTTGAGCTTTTGTCGCAGACCTCGAATGTGCGATCGCACAGTTGCTTCACTGGGAAATTCATCGGACGACCAAATTTGGTCTAGGAGTGTGGAGGTACTTAACACCTGATGGCTGTGGCGTAAGAACAATTCCAGCAGAGCATATTCTTTTGCCGTTAGCGCCACCGGATATCCCTGATAGGTAACGTTACAGCTAACCGGATCTAGACACAGATCTCCCCACACCAAAATAGGTTGTGGTTCAGCCGCCATCCGTCGTAGCAACACCTGAATACGGGCTAATAATTCTTTGATATCAAAGGGTTTGACTAAATAGTCATCGGCTCCAGCTTCTAGACCTTGAATTTTATCAACCTGTTGATTTCTAGCAGACAACAGCAAGATCGGGACACCATATCCATCGCTCCGTAACCGCTGACAGAGCCGCAGTCCGTCCAGGCTTGGCAAGATCCAATCGAGAATAATCAGGTCATAATCAAAGGTAGACGCATAGGACCAGCCCATCTCACCGTCAGCTACCCGGTCAACAACATAGTTTTGTATGGTGAGCTGCTGAATGAGAATTTCAGCCAAGGCATTGTCATCGTCTACTAATAAGATTTTCATGAGAGTATCCTTAAAGTAGCCAACCGGTTAGCTTGGCTATTTGGCTAGCTAGTGATAGCGGATCAAAGGGCTTAGTAATTACCCCAGTCACACCAATTTTTTGAAATAGACGTTTCTCTGCTGTCCCAGTCTTAGCCGTTAGCAAAATAACTGGAATATCCTTAGTCTGAAGATTATTGCTCAATCTCTCAAAGGTCTGGATTCCATCGACTTCAGGCATCATGACATCGAGCAAAATGGCATCTGGCTGGCTGGCTTCTGCTAGAGTTATTCCCTCTGGCCCTGACGATGCACAGATAATTTGCCAGTCGGCCTCCATCTTTAAGCTAAGCCCAACCACCTTTTGAATAGGCTCTTCGTCATCAATCACCAGTATCAGTTTGGATATCATGATGTTTTGAAACCCCTAATCATGGATCTGATCATGGGACAGTGGAACAGTAAAATAAAACTTGCTACCCACACCCGCTTCACTTTCGGCCCAAATTTTACCGCCATGTTGTTCAATGATTTTGCGACAGATGGCTAATCCTAATCCTGTTCCTCCTTTCTTCCGAGAATCAGAAGAGTCCACCTGGTGAAATCGCTCAAATATACTGTCTAGTTTATCGGACGGAACCCCCTGTCCGTCGTCCTTTACGCAGAAAAGTGCGGCGCTTGCAGGAGAATCAGACGGAGCGGCAGCACCCTGTAAGAGCTGAGGAGTGGCAGAATGTGGCTGCAGGCTCAAGAGAATTGTTTTGTGGGGAGCTGAAAATTTAATGGCATTCCCAATTAGATTAGTCAGGGTTTGCACAATATAGTCTGGGTCAGCCCAAATAAAGAGCGGCTTGAGCTGGGTGTGGATTTCAATGCCATGTTGTTGGGCCATGGTCTGCATGGCTTCTGCCGCTTGCTCTACCAGCTCTGCTGCGTTACATGTGCAGTTGTCCATAGTGACTTCACCGGATTCTATCCGCTGTAGGTCAAGCACATTGTTGACTAACCGCACCAGTCTATCGGTGCTTTCATCGGCAACGGCTAGCATCTGTTGTCCTGCTTCGGACAAATTGCCCAAACGCCCGGTTGCAATTAGTTTTAATGAGCCATGGAGTGAGGTTAGGGGGGTTCTTAATTCATGACTGACAACGGCGATAAATTCATCTTTCATCCGCTCGATGGCTTTGCGATCGCTAATGTCCGTGGTCAGGGCAAAAAATCCATTAATCTTGGCCTGGTTCTGATTGATCAGCTCCAGGTGAGGAATATAGCTAACGCTGACTGAATGTCTGCGGCTGTCTTTTAAGATCAGCTCACTTTCATAGGTGACCTGTTCGCCCATTAAGGCTGTTTCAATATGCGGGCGAATATTTTGATAATGGTCTGGCTGGGTAAACGCTTTGATGGGACTCCCATACAGCTCTGCTGGGTTTTGCCCTAGCCAGTACTCATAGGCCTGATTGTTAAAGCGATAACATTGTTGCGCGTCGACATAGGCAATCAGCACGGGTAAATTGTTGGTGATCAACCGGAGCTGCTCCTCGCTTTGCCGCAGCGCTATTTCAATTTGCTTGCGCTCCTGGATCTCTTGCTGTAGAGCTCTGTTGGCTTCGGTTAACTCGGCTGTGCGCAGGTTGACCCGCTCTTCTAAATATTCCAGCATTTGACCCTGGGAGAGGGCAATGCTGATCTGAGCGGCCAGCTGCTGCATGAACTCTAGTTCAAAATCTGTCCACTGTCGTGGACCGCTGCACTGATGGGCAATGAGCAGCCCCCACAGCTGATGACTGTCGGCACGGGGGGCTGCTTGATCGGAGGCTAAGGGATGAACAATGGGCACAATTAGCTTTGCTCGAATTCCCCACTGCTTAATAAATTCCAGCAGACATTCGGCTATGCCCGAATTGGGGGCGAGTACATCTCTAATGGCATGTACTCGCCCTTTGGCATAAAGCTGCTGATACTCTGTTGGAAATACTTCTTCTGGGAATGCCATGCCTAACACAGCTGGATAAGGGTCTTTAACGGCCTCGCTAGTGGTTTTACCAGTACCATCTGGTAAAACCTGATAGATCACCACGCGATCCGCATCGAGGAGTTTTTGAACTTCCTCAGCGGTGGTTTGCAAAATTTCTTTAAGTTGTAGAGACTGGCGGATTTTTAGGGTGATTTCGGCAAAAAGCTGGGCGTGCTGATGCTGGCGTTTAATTGAAATTTCTGCCTTTTGCTCACGGAAAATAACGAGCAAATGCCTATAAGAAATTATTCCAATTAGAGTGTTGTCATCATCTACCACAGGTAAGTGACTAATCTGATGCTGCTTAAATTGTTGCAGTAGCGATGCCGCCACCAGCGATAGCTCAGATTTTGCCACCGTAATGACAGGATGGGTCATCACCTTGGTTAAGCGCAGCCTGGCCCAGTTAGCCTTGTGAGCAATGGCGCTCAGCAAATCTTGCCGAGTGACAATGCCAGCCACTTTGCCGTGACGCAACGCAATCATGCAGCTAGTGTCAGACTGTGCCACAAACTTTGCTAAAGCATGGGGCAGCAGCGTTTGACTAGAGGCAGTCAGGGGCTTCTCATCAATCACCTCTTCCCAGGAAAAAAGTTGACGTGCTCCACTGTCAAACACCATTAGCGATACGTTGAATCACGTTAATTACTAATCTATGACCATTGGCAAACTCTGTTAAACAATTGTTTCGATTCTTTAAATTTTGAGTGTTTGTTTTAAGCGTTAGCGGCTGCGGCTGCGTCTACAGAAATCTAACCTGTAGACGCCACAGCGCGATAATCACTAGAGTTCGATAATGCTGGCGATTTTGCCACCCTGGCGCTGTACCCGCTGCATATGGGGGGTAAGTTCTTCAAAGGGAATGACCACGGCTTTGTTGACCCGTCGAACCCTAGGATATCTTGGGCCACTGATGCCTGCCACCTCGACCCTAAAGAAGCGCCCAGAACCAAAGGCTTTAGAACCCCCAAATGCACTGGTAGAAGCATCCCCTTTGGCGGCAGGGATAAAGGCCGCTGCTTTTGTACCATCTAAAGGCGGAATAATGACAGAGGCGGTATTCCGAGCCAGGTCTTTGACGAGCTTTGGTGCATTACCAGTAAATTGGGCCCGATCGCTGCTGGCATAGCCTCGATAGAGCTGAAAGAGGCGGGCAAAGCCTGTCGAGCGTTGGTTTACGCCAGTGGTAACCAGGTCCCGGTAATAGGGCACAATGGCTTCTCCAAAGTTGGTTTGGTACTCCGCTGAATCGATGTAGGAGTCAATATCCGCATCAAATCCTTGGGACTCATAAATGTCTAAGTGCTCTACAATTTCAGCTTGATCATAGGGCGCTCGACCCAGGAGATGTTTAAAGTTGAGTTCAATCGTCCGACTTTGAAACGTGCTGTAGAAAAACTTCTGTCTGTAGAGGTCTGACTTAGCGACCTGTCGGATAAATTCTTGAACGGTAATTTTGCGATCGCACAGCAAAGATTCAGCAATAGTCAGCCGATCAGCCGACAGTAGGTGGGGGTTACCCAACACCTGTTGATAGACAGCAAGAATCACCGCTTCTAGGTCTTGGGGTGTGGCCTGAGGCCGCAGTTCAAAGGGCTTGGTCTCACTAAATGCCGCTGTACCAAGACGCGAGGCCGCTGTTGTAATAGCCATCTAAAATTCTCCTTTGTTCTGTAAACCTAAACAGTCGCAACACTCATGACCCGATTCCCAGCTCGGTTTAGCTGCTGTAGTTTAGTCGTCAGCTGGTCATAGGAAACCAACACCTCTGTGACACTTTGGCGAACAACCGTTGAGTTTGACGATGCCGCACGAACAACACGCAGTTTGTAGACATTGCCACGAGCGCCCCCCAAAGGTCCAGACAACGCCGCACCGTTCGATGCCCGAATAGGAGCCGGTAAGCCTTTGGCCACTGCCATAGTGAGTCGAGGCTGTTTTTGTTTCTGAGCCCGGTCGCTACTGGCATAGCCGCCACAGAGCTGTAGCAGACGGCTAAAGCCAACCGTCCGCTGACCGGGATGATCGACTTGAAAATCTCGATATGAAGGAACAATATTGTCCCCAAAGCTGCTTTCATACTCTGCAGAGCTAAGATAGGAGTCAATCTCCGCTTCGTAGCCTTTAGACAGAAAAAGGTCTAAATGATAGGCGATTTCTGTCTGGTCATACGGGGCTCGCCCCAGCAAGTGTTTGTAATTTAGCTCAATAAAGCGAACATGAAAGTTAGGATATAGAAACTTCTGGCGATAGAGATTTGAGTTTGCGATCGCTCGGATAAAATCTCGTACTGAAATAATCCCCTGGGTTAAGAGTGATTCAGGCTCTACCAGCCGATCGCTTTTCATCAGATGCTCATTCCCCAGCACCTGGCGATAGGCCGCCGCAATCACTGCTTGAACATCCTCTGGGGTCGAATTTGGTTTTAATTCAACAGCTTCAGCTTCCTCAAAGGGTTTAATCCCCAATCTTCCCGCTTCTTGTAGACCAGCCATTGTTATTTCCCTATTGTTATTGCTTTATCTTGTTAAACAAATCCTTATACAGCAAACGGCTGAGTGCAGCAGCTTGCGCCGCACATAGCTGTTGCTATCTAAAGCTTTCAGCGATCACCACTATTGTGAGCCTATGTGCAAAGCTATACTTCACATTAGACCAGCTGGATTGTGCAGAATTTGTGCAGAACCAAATAAAGAATATGAAATATAAAACAAATCAGACGCCAACTATAATTCACTGAAGTGATTAAGTAGGTGAACCGCTCTCTTATGAGATAAACAGGCTCTAACTTCTTGTATTTGCCCTAAATCATAGCTCTAGTCTAATCTCCCAAGTATTGAGGAACCCCAATTTTCTGAATACTGAAAGAGGCTCAGGGCTTTCTCTTGAAGAGGGTCTGAATTCTAATAGCTCATTGGGATTCCCTACTATATACTCCTGCTTTAAAAACTAAAAGAGTGAAGGCTTGTAAAAAATGACTATTCCTCTATTGGCTTATTCTCCTTCCTGTCCTAACCAGCGTGTTGATGCCATCGGGGCTCCAGATGATGAAGCCATTGTCTATTCAACTGACGATTTATTCTCGCCAATAGAGATAGGGGCTCTCATCAATGCAGCCTATCGACAAATCTTCTTTCATGCCTTTGATTGTGATCGTGAGATTGCCCTAGAATCTCAGCTTCGTAATCGACAAATAACGGTGCGTGACTTTATTCGAGGGCTGCTGCTATCAAATACCTTTATCGATAGTTTCTACAACAAGAACAACAACTATCGCTTTGTAAAACACTGTATTGAGCGCGTGTTAGGGCGTCGAGTGTATAGTAAAGCAGAACAGATTGCCTGGTCAGCTGTTGTAATGACCAAAGGAGTCCGAGGCTTTATTGATGAGTTGCTCAATAGCGATGAATATCTAGAGAGCTTTGGCGAAAACATTGTTCCCTATCATCGCCGTCGGATTTTACCCAGTCGTGCTGTGGGTGAAATTCCCTTTAATATTACCTCGCCCCGCTACGATGCCTATCATCGCAATCAGCTAGGGTTTCCGAAGCCCATTTGGCAAGATGTTGTGCGATCTTTCCGGTCCTATGACCAACAACCCAAGATTGGCGATCCTACGTTGTTTCTTGGGATGGCAAAAGAGCTTGCTACCCAGACGCAAAAACCGAATCTTGTATCTACCGATAGTATTGATATTGCGGCTACTGTGCCCTATCGCCGCAGATAGGTTCTCTGGTATCTCAACGCCTTCAAAGAATGCGATTGCCGAATCCAACTCCATAGGATACGCTAGCTGCGGAAGTATCTGTAAACCCAGCTTAACCCTATGCTTCCGCGCGTCTATATTCGGTCCCCTGTTGATGATGATTGGTCAACGCTGCATGAGCTACACCAGCGTAGTGCCAACTATCATTTCCCTTGGGCAGAGCCAGCCCTAAGTGAGGAAGGCTGCAAGCGCTATATCCGTCGGTGTCAGACCGAAGCGTTTGTCGGCTTACTTATATGGCATGCGATTGAGCATCGTTTAGTGGGGGTAGCCAACCTGAGCCAGATTTTTTATGGCAGTTTTCAGAATGCTTATCTGGGCTACTACGGTGGTGTGGACTATGCTGGCCAGGGATTAATGACCGAAGGGGTACGGTTAGTTCTGAACCACGCGTTTGATACCCTCAAGCTTCATCGCATTGAAGCAAACATTCAACCCGGCAACATTGCCTCCATTAAATTGGTTAAACGCTTGGGGTTTGCCAACGAGGGATTCTCACGCCAATATCTAAAAATTAACGGAGAATGGCGCGATCATGAGCGCTGGGCTATAACGGTGGAAAACTGGCTACGATAAGCTAAATTATTTGATAGAACGGTCTAGCTGCAGGGGCATCCTAAATAGAAAACTGCCGCTACTAGAAAAAATCAGATTATGGTAGACACCAGTACTACCCTGCCTGCCCAGCTACATAACCGTAATTACACACTAATTTATGCGCCGACTCAGCTCGAGCGATTGGGTATGACCCCTGGCTTTGAGCAGCGTTGGCAGCAGGCCCACACTCAAATTTTAGAGATTGCCGATCAGTGTCATACCCTAGCCCCAAACGGGCTAACGGTTTATCGCCGCAGTAAAGATACCTTTGAAGCCCATTACGACGTAAATACAGACAACCTACAGTCTTTGATGGCTACAGCGCCAATGCCAGAAAAACTGGCGCTAGCGCCAGTACTTAAAACAGTTCTTGACCAGTACTTGGCTAAAAAAAATGCTGGCCAGCAGCCGGCCAACGGTGAGATCATCTTGATTTTGATTGACAATGAACCGACCGATCGCCTCGCCATTGCCAAACAGATTGTCACAGCATCTCAACGGCTAGAGCATAATGACGAGCTGGGTATCGGCTGGATTCAGGTGGGCGATGACTATATTGCCAGAGGTTTTTTGGTCACCCTTGATAATAATCTGAGAGAGAAAGGGGCTAAATTTGACATCGTTGACCACAAACACATTCAGCATATTGCGTCAGATGATTTAGCGACGTTTCTGATGGATGTCTTAATCGATTGATCAGTTCAGGGGCGCACGCGCCCCCAATCGTTCAACCTATTCGTAAATCCAGTTCTTGGTGCAAGCTTCCCAGTTGGCTAGTTCGTCATCGGTAAACCAAAGAGCGATTTCAGTTTGGGCCGTTTCAATCGCATCGGACCCGTGAATAAGATTGCGGCCGATGGTGACACCATAGTCGCCGCGAATTGTGCCAGGAGCTGCACTAATAGGGTTAGTCGCCCCGATCAGGGTACGGGCAGAGCCCACAACACCTTCACCTTCCCAAACCATGGCAACCACAGGGCTAGAGGTAATAAATTCGACCAAGCTACCAAAGAAGGGACGTTCTTTATGAACACCGTAGTGCTTTTCTGCCAGCTCACGGGAGACGGCCATGAACTTCATGCCGACAAGGTTAAATCCTTTGGTTTCAAAGCGGCTGATAATCTCACCAACCAGGCCACGCTGAACACCGTCAGGCTTGATCATGATAAAAGTGCGTTCCACAATTTTGCTCCTAACAATACGTTTATTGAGTTAATGGGGTCCCAGTTCCCGGTTAAAGGATGTGACCTACACTACGCTCGACAGCAGAGGCTCACAGTCTAGTCACCATGCAACTCTCCACCGGACAAATATAGCCAGATCTAGGGTATATCCCTTTGTGGTCATTTTACGTGGATGGTTTTAAAGATCGGGTCTAAAAGCGCGTTTTGCCCAGGCTAAAGCAGAAGGCGATTAATTTAGACAAGTTCTTTAGATAGAGAAATCAGCCAGGCTGCCATTAGACTGAGCCAAATGGCAATTTCTAACTTAGGTCGAGCCGAGAGTCGAGCTCCCCACGTTGTCCAGGCGTCTAGCTGAAAATTAGACCACCAAGCCGCAATATGGTTTTTCCAAAGTTTGGGGCTGTCCTGGGCTCTAAATTTCCAGGTCATCATGGAGAGTAAAAAAGGAGTGCCGCCAATTTTGGCATTCATTAACAGATGGAGTGCGATCGCAACTACCATGACAATCCACGACACCAGATGACCGTAATACCAAAAATGCTCCAGTTCTCCGTTGGGCAGCCATTTTTCATCCATCATTTTGCCGCTAAACAGAGCAAAGGTCAGTGCTATGAGAGTAAGTGTGTTACAAAAACGACTGAGGGTATACCACCAGGCAGGTCGGCCAATTTGATGGGTTAATTTAGAGAGTGGTTTTGACTCTACTAGGCGATGCTTGCCACGGTTAAAGGCATAGATCACAAAGGCCGGAAAGATCAACAATGTATATAGCCCAAAGGTGCCGTGAACACCCTCAATGGCTCTGTAGCTAGGCAAAGGCACCGTACCCCATCGACCGTCGTAGGTGTTGTAGGTCCAAAATGCGCTGAGAACTGCCAATATTAGAAATAAGCCAGTGAGCCCATGTAAAAAGCGTAGGAGAAAGGGCTGATAAAGGCGAGTAGGCTTCATAGAAGCTTTATTAGGTGTTCTTATAATATCCCATGGGAACAACGACAGTCTATGAAGACTGATTGTTCCGTAAAGATAGCTTTGGCCATAGGCTCACAATCTCAGCAATCGCTGAAAGCCTGAGGCAACAATAGCTATGTGCGGCATAAATGGCTGAACACATTCAGCCGTTTGTCGTAGAATTCAATAAAATTTAGAAGAGATAATTGTAAAACGGAGTTTTCTCCTAAAGTTTTATTAGTGCTTTTATCAACTTTTTGAAGCTCCAGTGTTTATATGGTGAAGCTCTTTAAAAGAAGCTTACAGCAATACTGATTAGCATCAACAATAGTGCCATTAAGTAGTAACCCCAGGTATTGGTGTTACAAGAGTAACTCTAGGCGTTGCTGTTACAGGGTGAGATCGACGCTAAACCAGCTTTCTCGATTTTTTGAGGTTAAGCCTTCTTCTCAGAAGAGTTTAATGACCACGCATCTACGACGATCGCATATTTGATTCAAATATTGTTGAATTAGTCCCATATCTCTCCTATTACTACAGTTATGCGTTCTAAGTTAGCCAGTGCTACCCCAGCTGAATCCTCTGCTTCCCAGGAAACAGCCCAAAACTCTCAGCAACAAAATCTCAAGCAAACTCTACTCAGATGGCTGCAGCTCAACACATTTGGTGGCCGTTTGTTTTGGATGATTATGGTTGGTGCCCTAACAGGAGTCGGCGGTATGGCACTTCTCTTTGGGGAGATGATGAAATACCAGGCGGAGGACCAAGTACGCAGCACGCTTGATGGCAAAGTTAATGCGATCGCCTCTGTTACCGCAGCAGCGGAAACCTTGGCCAATGGTTTGGGCATCAGTGCCACCACCCTCCATGAGCGTCAGGCCCAGTATGCCGATACCTATCGCGAACTCACCCTACAGCTCTTTGAACAACGTCCAGAGTTTGTTGTCGGCCTTGGTTTGGGACAGCGAGAAAACGGTTTGATTGTTGACCAGTCCTGGTTGTTTCCCTACTATTCAGCAGAATCATCGGTCAATCAGAATGATAATGCTCAGTCGCCTACCAGTTACGAAGATATGGCTGATAGTGTGGGCGAATTTTACCCCGAGAGCCAACGATACCAAGACTACTTTTTGCCCCAAATGACTGTTTGGACAGAGCCCTACCAGACAGATACCAACCAGCTGCTAACCTATTATCTGCCATTGTTCTCCAGCGATGGTCGCTGGTTAGGGACAACGCTGGTGGATGTGGATAGTCAATATTTGAGTCAGCTGCTATCTCAGCCTGTGTTTCGACAGATGGGGCACTTTGTATTGATAACCCGTGAGGGCAATGTTGTTGCTGATCCATCTAATCCTGAGAACAACTTAAAAACCTACCAAGACATTCCGGGCCTGAGCAGTCTTTGGCAACAGGTTGGCGGCGAGGCAACCGGATTTTTGGAAGGAGAAACTGGTTATTGGGCTTACGCAACGGTGCCCGACCAAGACTGGCTTGTCTTTGGCTATGTGCCCTATGCTGCTATCTTTAATCGCATTGCGTTAATTACTCTGGCGGCGTCAGCGCTCATTGTCGTTCTGTTATCCATCGCCGTTGTCTTGGCGATTCGCAGTCTCAATCGTCATCTTAAACCTGTACTTAACCAGTGTAATCAGTTAGCTCAAACCGATTCTATACTGTTGGCTCAGTGGGATGGTGAAGACGACCTCAATCAGCTATCTCTGGCGTTTTTTAATATGCTAGAACAGCTGAACCTAAATGAAGAAACCATCCGTCGCCATGAACAAAAAATCGCGACAGAAGCGTCCCATGCCGACCAAGTTTCTGAACAGTTTACAGAATTTACAGAGATGCTGGGTAAACTCGCAAGTAAGCAGCAAGCGCTGATTCACAGGGTGCAGCAGTTAGTGGCTCAGGTGGTCACTGGTTCCCAAACGGTCGATACTCAGGTGGATGCTGTTAATACTTTAGGACGAGCCCTGGATGGAGAACTTAGACGAGTGCCCACCCATGCAGCAGAGACTTTAGCATTAGTAGAACAACAAATAATTTCCCTAAATACTGTTTTGGGCCATGAATTTCAAGTGGACCAGCTGCGTGTGCTGGCCGATCAATTAGCCAAGAATATTCTGACGCTCAAAGCCATCGAGCAGCGCTGGCCTGCGATCGATAATCTGCAGCAGCAGACAGGCAATATTGCTCAGGCGAGTCAATCGGCCGCGACTGAATCACAATCTGTGGTGACAGCGGTGCAGCCTATTGAGCAAATGATGACGGACATTGAGCAGATTTCGACAATGCTGCTAAAACGAGCCAGAGCAGTAAAAGCTGATTAATTGGTAAATGGTGCGGGAACAGTCCTGGCCGTTACCTGGTCAACAGTTAGGGCCACTCTCCTGTGGCCAGATACGAAAAAAACACCGTCTTAAAATTGCTCCTCATCCTTTTCAAGGGATGGGTTTAATAAGTTCCCCAGATTCAGTCATTTGACGTAACAAATATATTTTTTTCAGATTGCTTGTTTATACGGTGAAGATAGGTTTGAAATAGCACATATAGTCAACCAAACAGCCCAACCCTCCAAAACTTATGAACTATTATGGGGAATGGCAAATAGGCCACTTACCATTTCTTGGTTTTAAGTTTTGAACAATAGATCGCTGGCATTGCAAAGGTTAGTAGTTTTTTGGACTGCCCACAGACCTTTGGGAATTGGTATGGCGATTTTATTTATATAGATAACTTGTTATTTCACTGCAGCTATGAGCTCCTTCAAATTGCCGATGTCCAAGCAGTCAATCGCACCGTTTAAAGAGCTTCCAAACACTCCCCAGAGCTACCAACCGACTCTGGTAGATAAGGCTAAAGGCTGGTTTCGACTAAATTCGTTTGGTGGACGTTTGTTTTGGATGATTATGCTGGGTGCCCTGGCTAGTATGGGGGGCATGGCATTTCTCTTTAGTGAGATGTTAAGACGGCAGGCGGAAGACCAGGTGCGAAGCAGTGTTGATAGCAAAGCAACTGCGATCGCATCGGTTACCGATTCAGCCGAGACCCTTGCTTATAGTTTGGGTGTCAGCGCCACAACGCTGCATGAGCGGAAGGCCCAGTTTCCTGATACCTATCGAGAGTTAGTGCTACAGCTGTTTGAGCGTCGCCCTGAATTTGTGATTGGCTTGGGTCTCGGCCAGAGCGAAAACGGTTTGCTTGAAGAGCAGTCTTGGCTATTTCCCTACTATTCCGCCATTACCTCATCAGAATCTACAACCGTATTTGATCCAGATGCCATCCGCTACGAAGATTTTGCCGATGATGAGGGTGAATTTTACCCAGATAGCGCTCGCTACCAAAACTATTTTGAACCCCAGACCAGCCTCTGGACCGAGCCGTATCAACAGGAAAGAAATCGCCTGCTTACCTACTACTATCCTTTGTTTAACCGAGAGGGCCGCTGGTTGGGCACCAGCCTGGTGGATATTGATAGTCGCTACCTGGGCAATCTGCTCGATGATGTCGTGTTTCAAAAAGCGGGTTATTTTTTGCTGCTGACCCAGTCAGGCAAAGTGATTGTTGACCCCACCAACCCAGTCATTGCTGACCAGACTTACCAAAATGTTGCAGGGCTGGTGGCCATCTGGGAGCAAATTGAAACCGATGCACCGGGGTTCTTAAAGGGAAAAACCGGCTATTGGGCCTACGCCCCCGTGCCTGGACAGGACTGGCTATTGTTTGGTTTTGTCCCCTACAGGGCAATCTACGGTCGTATTTCTCGGATTGCCGCTTTGACCACTGGTTTAATGGTGTTACTGATAGGCACGGTCGTATTTTTGGCCATCAGACGGTTAAACCTGCGGATCAAGCCGATTTTGCTACAGGGGAAACAGTTTGCTAACACCGATGGCAGTCTGCTGGCAGAAGTTTCAATCTCCCAGCAAGATGAGCTTGAGCAGCTATCCATGTCATTTTTTAACATCCTCAATCAGCTCAACCTGCATCAAGAGACGATTCGTCGCCACAAGGGGCTGATTGCCCAAGGCAATCTCCAGGCCGATCAAGTTACCGAGCAGTTCTTAGCCTTTACAGCACAGGTGGATGACGAAGTTCGAGAACAGCAGGCTCTGATTCGCAAAGTGCAGCAGCAGCTGAGCGACCAGCTCAATGAATACCAAACTGTGGACAGTCGACTAGATGCCCTATT
>ERZ1740070.671-NODE-671-length-22817-cov-7.925710_pt1 | contig 22817 bp, 30 predicted proteins | sample MGYA00581734_ERZ1740070 | MGnify/ENA primary metagenome ERZ1740070 (study PRJEB43018, sample SAMN04849744) | marine metagenome | isolation source: floating plastic debris | place: Pacific Ocean | collected 2008-09-01 | study: EMG produced TPA metagenomics assembly...
ATTTGCCCGCGTTGGGCTCTCCGATCAGGGCGACGAAACCGGCGCGTGTGCTCATTTGGATGCATCCATAACTAGAAGTCCGGCGTCATACGCCAGAACGCGGATCCATGCCAGCCCTCTGTTTTCGCTCTCCTCGGATGAGCGTGTAGGTCCCGCTGCCCACGATCAACGCCCCACCGGCTAAAGTGAGCGCATCAGGGCGTTCGCCAAATATGAAGAACGCGAGGATGAGCGCGAAGAGCAGCCGTGAATAGCGAAACGGGGCGACTACCGAGACTTCCCCTGTTCGCATCGCAAGCGTCAACGCGCTGTAGCCGACCAATCCGCATAGACCGGTTCCCACCAACAATGCAAAAGCATGTAGGCTTGGTGCCACGACTGGTGCGCTTTGGAAGATCGAGATCACAACCCCTGCAATTAACACCATCAGAAACCCAAGTATGCCGAGCTGCGTGGTTGAGACTTCGGGTGGGCTAGCGCGGGTCATGAGATCCCGACCCGCAAAACCGATCATCCCAAGCACCGCAAAGATTGCCGTCGCGTCAAATCCGGACGGGGTGGGTCGCAGGATCAAAAGAACGCCTAAGAAGCCCACCATCATTGCAATCCAACGACGCAAACCGACAGGTTCCCTGAGCACAACAACAGCCCCAAGGGTCACCATCAAGGGTGCTGCTTGCAGAATAGCTGAGGTTGTGGACAACGGCGCAAAAGCAAGGCTGAGCGCAAAGAACAACCGGCCCATGATCTCGAAACCCGACCGGATCAAGAGCGGCCCTTCGATGTAGGCCCGCCGGAATACCGGTTCGCGTTTCCAACAGGCGTAAAGAACAAAACTCAGCGTTCCGAATACCCCGAAGATCATCGTGCCAACGCCTGCCGATACGCCTATCCCTGTTGCCGCTTTGAAAAACGCGTCTTCGATGGCGAAGCCTAGCATTGCCAGTACCATAAACAGCGAGCCACGCAGGTTGTCGGTCAAGATCCGCCCTGCTCAACCGCGGCCAACAAAGCTTTGGCAGCCGCCTGTTCGGCCTGCCGTTTGGACCCGGCTTTCGCCTCCGCCGCTTGGCCATTTCCCAACTGCGCGGAAATCGTAAAGTTCGGCGCGTGATCGGGTCCGTCGCGGGACACCTCAACATAGGAGGGCGGCTGCATGCCACGCGCCTGCGCCCATTCTTGCAAGGCCGTCTTGGCATCGCGCGCGTCTTCTTCGACCGCGCCAATGCGATCACCCCAAAGCCGCAGCACCATGTCCTTGGCCGCCTCAAACCCGCCATCCAGATAGACCGCAGCAATCACCGCTTCCATCGCGTCGCCCAGCAAGGCCTGTTTACGCCGTCCGCCTGACAACATCTCTGACCGGCCCAGCTTTAGCGACTCGCCCAGTTCGATCTCACGTGCCACGTCCGCACAGGCCTCTTTGCGCACCAATGCGTTGTAGCGTGGTGCAAGCTGGCCCTCGCTGGCCGCTTTATCTTTGGCCAACAGCGCTTCGGCCATAACAAGACCAAGCACGCGGTCGCCCAGAAACTCCAATCTTTGATTGTCGACCCGATTTGGCCCCGCCCGCGATGAATGAGTGACGGCACGGACCAGTAGCTCAGGGCGCGCAAAGTGATGCCCCAAGCGTTTTGATAAAGCCTGAAGATCAGCCGAAAGCTTCATGCGCGACCCAAGTCTTACTCAATCTTTTCAAAGAACCGGTCGCTGCGCCATGTCCAGAAAAACAGCATGGACGAGCCAGCGGACGAGAACATCACCCGGTTGGCTTTGCCGACAAGGTTTTCGAAAGGTACGAAACCAACACCGCCTGCCACGCTTGGCACACGGCTGTCCGAGGAATTGTCGCGGTTGTCGCCCATCATAAAGTAATGGCCCTCTGGCACCGCATAAAGCGGTGTGTTGTCGGACCCTTGATTGCCGATATTGAGGACAGAATGCGTTGTTCCGCCAGGAAGCGTTTCCTGAAAGCGCTCCTTCAGGCAAGTGCCTCCAGTGCCAACAGGCCCGTTGGCGCATCTAGGGCGCAGGCGTTGTGGCCCCTGCGGCTCTGCCACTTCTTGATGTGCATCCTGCGGGACCAATTGAACGGGGTCGCCGTTGATATGCAGAACACCGCCTATCATTTGCACGGTATCGCCGGGCATGCCCACGATGCGCTTGATGAAATCGCGCCCTGTTACCGGATGGCGGAACACTGCCACATCACCACGCTCTGGCTCTGACCCCAGTAGGCGCGAATTGTCACCATCCGCCCAACCGCAAATGTCGGATGCGTCGATATCGATCCCGAAACTGGGCACGAACAAAGACGGGCACGATGCATAGGAATATCCGTAAGCCATTTTGTTGACGAACAAAAAGTCACCGATCAACAGCGTATCTTTCATTGAACCCGACGGGATCCAGAAGGGCTGAAAGAACACCGTGCGAAAGACGCCAGCAATCAAAAGCGCATATACAACGGTCTTGATCGTTTCGACGATACCGCCGCCTGTCTTGGTTTCTGACGCCATTGGTCTGCCTTTAGCCTTGGTTATGGCGCTACATGAGCGGGGTCAGCGCGGGTGTCAAGCAAACGCACCGTTACTTTGGACGCGCTTCGATCAAGACCATAGCCTGCGCCCATGGATGGTCGTCTGTCAGCGTGACATGGATCACCGCGTCGTGCCCCGGCGGAGTTAGGTCGTCGAGGCGTTGTTTGGCCCAGCCGGTGACCTCCATGACAGGCTGTCCTGTGTGCAGGTTGCGAACTGACATGTCTTTCCAGGCGATACCCATGCGCAGGCCCGTACCAAGTGCTTTAGAACACGCCTCTTTCGCGGCCCAGCGTTTGGCATACGTACCTGCCACGTCACGGCGTCGTTCGGCCTTGCGTTGTTCAATCTCGCTGAAGACACGGTTGCGAAATCGATCCCCGAACCGTTCAAGCGTTCCTGCAATCCGGTCAATATTTGCAAGGTCTGTGCCGATACCAATAATCATGAGTGTCCTTTAGGCAGAGAACATTGGGAAACTAACCCCTAGCGCCCAAGCCAAGATCAGACCCAGCGCAAGCCCGGTCGTCAAGGGCCCCGTCACTTTGCCAAAAGCGCGTCCCATCGTGCCGTGAACGAGGAAGAACAAAACAATTACCGGGGCAATCATGATGAGAAAGAACAAGCCTTCCAGATCGAGCGCCACCGCAATCCCCAGTGACACTAACAGCGCGAAACGCGATGCGATGCGCCGCCAAACGGACTGTTTCCAGGCCAGAACCGCGTCGGCCACCATGAACGGAATGGCGCCCACAGCCAGCGCTGCAATGATGGCTGCACGTTCGGGTACGGGGAAGAAGTTGGCACCGTACCGGTCGAGCGCAAACCCGAACACGCCGATCCCCCAGATCAGCAAACCGACCATCCCGGCAAGACGCAGGGTTCCGAAACCGATTTGACCGGTCACCAGACGCAGCATCACCATGGTCAGTATTCCGTAGATGCCCAGATGAACTGCAAGGTAGTCGGCGACCAAAACGGGTAGAAACTGAATATCAAGAGGAGCGGCCAAAAGCGGTGTCATGATTGCTGGCACACTCAGAATGAGCGCGTATTGCTTTGAAGAAATCTGCTGCTTTGGTTGCTCTGTCGGTGTCTTTGTCACCAGTCTTGCCACTGGGGCCGATAGCAAAGTGATTGCCGCCATAAGGGCTAAGAAAGCCCAGCCAGTTGGGAGTATTGGTACAGTGCCTGTCCGTCCGAAAGCCCGATTCAACCAGGACAAGGCTTCATCGCGGCCCGCGCGCGAATAAAGAATGGCTACATGTTCGGTAAACGGCGCCACCATGGCTGAACGGATCGTGTTGCCGGATGAAACCACATCTCCCTCGCGGGCCATTGGGTCTACCATTCTTGCCGCGCTAAGGCCGAAGGCTCGCAAAGGTGGTTCCCACTGACCCGAGATCAAAAGCATGTCTCTTGGATGGTCCTTGGTCACGGCCTGCGAGAACGCAGACAAGAGCACAAGTGGTCCGGTCTTCTCTGTAACCTCGGCCACGCGGATCAGAACATCTGTCGCCATTGAATGCCCCAAAAGTGCGACCGGTTTTCCTTCTTCGGCCACGTCTTGAACGACCGCGAGGGTTTGGTTCATCAGTCGTTGCGTGGTGCCCTCAATCTGCGTGACATCACCTGACATGGGCAGGGGGTGCGCGCCGTGGCCCTCAAAGTCGAACATGTGCACACGGTATCCGGCCTGAGCGAGGGTCAGGCCATACGCCTGCATCATTTCGCGAGAGCCCGCAAAGCCGTGTGCGACAACCACATGCGGACCAGTGGCATCCACACGGGACAATGTTGTGACGGGTGTATCGTCGACCCACCTTTGGTCAAACGTGACACCGATCCGAGCATATTCGAGCAGTACGAGGGATGCCAATCCAACGAAAAGCGCCAGCAGAGTAGCGACGGGTCGCTTCAGCATAGCTCGGTCCGCATAGCTTACGCCCGCGCGGCGTCCATCACGCGCCGCATCTCTGAAATGGCGGGGCTGAGGCCACGAAACACCGCTTCGCCGATCAGGAAATGACCAATGTTAAGTTCTACCACCTCTGGCAGCGCCGCCACTGGGGATACGCAATCGTAGGTCAGCCCGTGGCCAGCATGCACTTCAAGCCCAAGGGAATGTGCGTAAGCGGCCATGTCACGCATGGCAGCAAGTTCTTTGTCGCGCTCTTCGAACTTGCCTTCTGCGTGAGCATCGCAATACGCACCTGTGTGCAGTTCAATCACCTGTGCACCGATGCGATGTGCTGCCGTTATCTGGCGTTCGTCAGCGGCGATAAAGATCGAAACGCGGCACCCGGCATCCCGCAGTGGCGCGATGTAATGCGCAAGCTTGTTTTCTTCGCGCGCGACTTCAAGCCCGCCTTCAGTGGTACGCTCTTCACGCTTTTCCGGAACAATGCACACGGCATGCGGTTTGTGGCGCAGGGCGATCTGCTGCATCTCTTCGGTGGCGGCCATCTCAAAGTTGAGAGGCACCGATAAGGTTTCCATCAGCCGTTCGATGTCGTCATCGCGAATATGTCGGCGATCTTCCCGCAGATGTGCTGTGATGCCATCAGCGCCTGCCTCTTCGGCGATCTTCGCAGCGCGGGTCGGGTCGGGGACGTCTCCGCCGCGCGCATTGCGCACGGTTGCCACGTGATCAATGTTTACACCCAGCCGCAGCTTGCCAACATATTCGGTCATACCCGCCTCCTTCAATTACGACGGAACCTAGAGCGGGATCCTGAAAGGGGGAACAAATTTTACGTACCGATACAATTGGATAGCTGGGTTGGCTTTGAGCTATGCCAGGTTAGCCGGTCTTAATCTGCGGCTTGTTCATCGTTGGTCTGCTTCTTTTTTTTCTTGAGTGACGCCAGTTTGGCCTTTAATGCGCCTTTGCGCCGGTTCTGGTAAGCCCGGATGATCGGCACAGAAACGTAGTAGCAGACCAGCCCACAGAATATTCCGGGAAGGATGCCGCCGACGATCCACGGAAAGAACACTTCGTTGTAAAAAATCGTGAGGCCTGACCATTCAGCAGTGCGGGGCGTAAAGATCGCGAGGAAATTCAGCCAAAGGTCTTCGCCAGCTTTCGCGAACTTATAGCCTATGCTGCCATGCTCATGCGCCACTTCGCCTAGGCCCAGCAGCCAATATCCCGTTTGCAACGACGCAATGCTGATAGGAACATAAGTCAAAGGATTGCCAAAAAAGGTGGCGAGCAAAGACGCTAGAATGTTTCCCCGCATGACCCAAGCGATCATGGCGGCGAAGATAAAATGCAGCCCGTAAAATGGCGTAAACGTCGTTACCACGCCCGCGAATATACCGCGCGCGATACGCTCGGGGGGGTCTGGAAGCCGGTTCAACCGATGCTGGACATACCGTGCCGCCCGGCCCCACCCGCCCCGAGGCCAAAGTGCCTCAAGGATGGTGGTCCAGAATGACCGCCTGTCCCGCCGTTTGAACACCAAGTTGCGTCCCTTCGATCTACCTACTCGGCCGCAGCCGCTTGCACTGACAAAGCGGGATCCCGTCTACGGACAACAGACGCTACATCGCTCTCTGCCCCCAGAGCCGACATCACCGAGTGAAGGTGATTTGCGTCGCTCAAGTCGACGTCTATGAGCAGCTTGTAAAAATCTGGTTTGCGATCCACAAAATTCAAATCCGAGATATTGGCCTTCTGTTCGCCGATCAATGTGCAAATCCGTCCCAGCACGCCAGCATCATTGCCAATCGTTAGTTCGAGCGATGCCGAGTAGATGGGCGGGTGGCGACCCGCAGCCCAGTGTAGGTCCAACCACCGTTCCATCTGGTCTTGCAGTCCTTCAAGTGCAACACAGTCAATGCTGTGCACGAGCACGCCCTTGCCACGTTTGACAATGCCAACGATCCGCTCACCCGGAAGCGGCTGACAACACGGAGCGCGATCAAAGGCCTGGCCGTGTTCAAGGCCAATCACGGCGCGTTGTGTTTCAATGAATTCTATGGGCTCGGGGTTCAGGTCCGGATAAACAGCGGCGACCGCTTCACGCGCCGACATCTCGGCGCTGCCAAGGCGCGCGAGCAATTCCTGCGCATCGTCGACCCGAAGATTTCTGGCCGCCATTTCCAGCACCTTGTCGCTTGCCTTTTTGCCGACATTTTCAAAGGCCGAACGCGCCAGTTCTCGTCCGAGTTGCGCATAGCGTTCCCGACCGGCTTCGCGCAGGGCGCGCCGTATCGCGGATTTGGCTTTGCCTGTGGTAGCGATATCGAGCCACGTCGCCTGAGGTGTTTGTCCCTCTGCGGTGACGATATCCACCGACTGTCCGTTTTTGAGACGCGTCCAAAGTGGAACGCGGATGCCATCGACCTTGGCCCCAACACAACCGGACCCGATGCGTGTATGGATGGCGTAAGCAAAGTCCAAAGGTGTCGCGCCACGGGGCAGCTTAACCACATCACCTTTAGGGGTGAAGCAGAACACTTTGTCCGAGTACATTTCGAGCTTCACAGCTTCCAGGAAGTCTTCGTGATCGTCCTCTGCATCGAACTGTTCTGTGAGCGACGACACCCAGCGCGCAGGATCGACTGCAAAGGGGTTTTCACTGCGCACACCGTCTCGGTATGACCAATGCGCGGCCACGCCAGTTTCGGCAACATCGTGCATTTGACGGGTACGAATTTGAACCTCGACCCGCTTTCCATCGCGCCCGGATACTGTTGTGTGGATTGATCGGTAGCCATTCGATTTCGGCTGGCTGATGTAATCTTTAAAGCGCCCGGGAATAGCGCGCCAACGCTGGTGGATTACGCCCAGCGTTGTATAGCAGTCCTCTTTTGATCGGGTGATAATCCGAAACCCGTAAATGTCTGAAAGACGGGAAAACCCGATCTCTTTTTCCTGCATCTTGCGCCAGATCGAGTATGGCTTTTTTGCGCGCCCGAACACTTCAGCATCAACGCCTGCTTTCTCGAGTTCAGAACGCATGTCGCCGGTGATCCGGTGAATGACATCCCCGGTTTCCTTTTGCAGGGTTATGAACCTGCGAATGATGCTTGCGCGGCCTTCTGGGTTCAGGACTCGGAAGGCCAAATCCTCAAGCTCTTCGCGCATCCATTGCATCCCCATACGACCCGCAAGAGGCGCGTAGATATCCATGGTTTCGCGCGCTTTTTGCACCTGCTTTTCGGGACGCATCGCCTTGATAGTGCGCATGTTGTGCAAGCGGTCGGCTAGCTTGACCAAAATAACGCGCAAGTCCTTGGACATCGCCATAAACAGCTTGCGAAAGTTTTCGGCTTGTTTGGTTTCAGAACTCGACAGTTGAAGGTTGGTGAGCTTGGTCACCCCATCAACCAGAACCGCCACCTCATCGCCAAAACGTTCAGCAACCTCGGAATAGGTGGATTTGGTATCCTCGATCGTGTCATGCAGGATCGCCGTGATGATCGTGGCATCATCCAACTGCTGTTCCGTCAGGATAGCAGCCACCGCTACAGGATGCGAAAAATACGGGTCTCCTGAATGGCGGAACTGACCCTCGTGCATGCGCTGGCCATAGGCATAGGCTTCGCGGATCAACGCTTCGTTGGTTTTCGGATTGTAGTTGCGTACCAGCGCAACAAGGTCATCAGCCGCGATCATCGGCGCCTCATTCTCATGCGGCCCGCATCGCCGCGGGCGTTAGCCCTGGCCTTGCGCCTCCATCAGAGCGCGCAGCAGCTTTTCTTCGGACAAATCATCATCTGCCGGTTTGTCAGGCTCGCCGCCCATAAGCAGGGCCATGGCGTCTTCTTCTGGCTCGTCAACCTCGATCTGGGTCTGGTTCGATTCGAGCAGGAGCTCGCGAAGCGCGTCTGCAGATTGCGTTTCATCTGCAATCTCACGCAAAGCCACAACAGGGTTTTTGTCATTGTCCCGATCCACAGTAATCGCAGCGCCGCTAGACACTTCCCGGGCGCGGTGTGCTGCAAGCATCACCAATTCAAACCGGTTCGGAACTTTATCAACGCAATCTTCAACCGTGACGCGGGCCATGGAACACTCCAATTTGTCGGACAGCCAGTGGAAGCTTGGTAAATACTGCGCGGAACAGGCGAATACAAGCCTATATCGCTCAAAGCGCATGGACCTCCGCCAGGTCATCTGGCGAAAGCGCGTTGCACATCTGAGTGACGGTTTGGTTCGCAACCGGGTGTCTCCACTCTGCCGCAATGTCTAGCAATGGTACAAGAACAAATGCGCGGTCCTGAAGTCGGGGATGCGGGAGAATCAGTTCTTGCGGAGCTTCATTTCGTTGCCGTTCGGGTGAAAGATCGCGCCAGATTTCGAATGCGCGTTTGTTGGGAAGAACTGCGTCATCCATCGCAATCACATCAAGATCCAATGTGCGCATGCCCCAGCGTTGCGCGCGCTTGCGCCCAAAGTCGGTTTCTATGGCATGCAAATGCGCAAGTAACTCGTGTGGGTCCAAAAGTGATCTCAGCTCGGCAGCAGCATTCACATAATCTGGGCCAGCGCCTGCCGGAAAACATGGTGTTCGGTAGAACTTGCTGACCTTCGTGATCGCAACTGAGGGCGACTCAAGCGAAGCAAGCGCTTTTTGAAGCGTTGACGTCGGCGATAGTTCGCCAAACGGCAGGTTGGCACCCAGAGCGATCAGAAAAGTATTCATAAAAAGCCATATATGACGCTGCGTCGTGAAATCGCACCTTGTGATGCCGCATTAAATCTTTAAGTCAGTACAACGCGGCTTGGCCATGAGGCTTTCGGACCACCCACTCCCGATCGAGGTTGAGCCCTTTGTATTTGAAAGGCTCAATTCATGTTTTACAAAGACGAGCGGTTGGCGTTGTTTATTGACGGCTCCAACCTCTATGCGGCAGCCAAAGCGCTGGGCTTTGACATCGACTATAAATTGCTCCGTCAGGAGTTTTTACGACGCGGTAAAATGCTGCGCGCATTCTACTACACTGCGTTGTTGGAAAATGACGAATACTCGCCGATCCGCCCACTTGTCGATTGGCTTCACTACAATGGCTTTAACATGCGCACGAAGCCCGCGAAGGAATACACCGACAGTCAGGGACGCCGTAAAGTCAAAGGCAATATGGACATTGAACTGACAGTCGATGCCATGGAACTGGCGGACCATGTCGATCATATCGTTCTGTTCTCGGGCGACGGGGATTTCCGGCCTCTAGTCGAAAGCCTTCAGCGCAAAGGTGTTCGCGTATCGGTGGTATCTACCATCCGCAGTCAGCCGCCGATGATCGCGGACGAGCTGCGCCGCCAGGCGGACAACTTTATCGAGCTTGATGAGTTGAGAGACGTGATCGGGCGTCCACCGCGCGATCCGATGCCCGAGCGTCAGCCTGTTGCAGCCGAAGAAAGCTGAGCGTGCCGCGTTGAATGTGGGCTGATGTTCTCGCTCTCGGTGGGCTGTTCATAGTTGCATTCGGCGCAGCCACGATCCTGCCCTTTCAATCTGAAATCGTTTTTGTCGCCTTGCAATTACAGGGCGACATTTCGATTGTAGCCATCGTTATCGTTGCAAGCATAGGCAATATCCTTGGCTCAGGCCTGAACTATGCGATGGGCCTTTATGTTGAGCGATTTCGGGACCGACCTTGGTTTCCGGTCAAGGAGGATAAGCTCGAAAAGGCCCGTATCTGGTATCAGAAATATGGCGTTTGGAGTCTCTTGGTCAGTTGGCTGCCATTGGGCGATGCCCTGACCGTGATCGCAGGCGTGATGCGTACGAATGCGTGGCTCTTTTTTGGCCTTGTAACGATTGCCAAGACCTTACGTTACATTGGTGTCGCCTGGATCACTGCGCTGGCGACGGCGTGACCAAAGTGGTCGATGCGCGACCGATCGCCCAAATCATTAAAGCCGTGACACCTGCGAAATAGACGGCAATGCCCAAGAATTGGGTTTCAATTCCCACACCCGCGTCGATCAAAGCCCCTGTCAGACCAGGCCCCAAAGCGGAGCCCAGAACCATCACGGCTGCTGCTATGGACTTGATGGATCCGATATGCGCAGTGCCATAAAATTCTGCCCAGAACGCATTTGGTAACGTGGCATTCGCCCCGCTTGTCAGACCCAAAAAGAAGAAGGCAACAGCCAACTCCCAAGGCCCCGTCGAAAACGAAAACACGACAAAGGCGGCCACCATAGGGATTTGGTAATATGGCGTCAGCCGGGCTGTGCCAAACCTGTCGAGCGCCCAACCGGAGACAACCATTGCGACGATGCCGACCACAGTGAAGAGGGGGAAGAAGGCTACAAAGACAATGTGGTCGAACCCCTTTACTTCGGACACGTGCACTTGGTGAAAAAACAATGCTGTATTGAACGCTGCGGGGCCAAGAATTGCAGGAACCATGCACCAAAAGAGTGGATGTTTGAGCGCTTCGATGCGCGTCCAATGCCGACCGGACATACCAATAGACGCGTTGCTTTCAGCCAATGACGCTGGTGTCCGTTCTTGGGCGAGAAGCGACATCAGACAGGGAATGGCGCACAAACACACACCTGCCGCAACAAACCAGATCGTCTGCCAAGCAACCACCGCGAAAGAAGCGACGACAATCAGAGGAAGCAACGCTTCACTCGACAGCACGCCCAGAGTTGCGATTGAAAGCGCTCGGCCTCTCGTCGCCTCAAACCAGCGTGTCATAGCGACAATTGACACGTGAATGGTCATACCTTGACCGAACAAGCGCAGTGCAAAAACCACGACCGGCAAGGCCCAGACCCAGGGGTTCAAGGCCATCGCGATACAGGCACATGCCAAGCCTATCAGAACAATCGGCGCAAGAACGCGAACACGAAACACGTCCGTGAGAGTTCCGGCCCAGACCATAACAATGGCCGACGCCATCGTGCCGATCATGTAGATGCCGCCCCATGCACCGTGTGTGAGGTCAAACGCGGCTCGGATGTCGCCAGCAAAAAGCGAAATGAAAAAGGTTTGTCCAAACGACGACAGAAAGGTGAGCAGAGCCCCAGCAGAAAGAAACCTCGCATTGTCTCGAAGGTAAGCCGTCATCGTCATCAGGTTGCCTTGCGCCGCATCTGTTTGATTGGCAAGCGCCGAAGTGACGCGTGCTCTTTACGGCAAACCCGCTTGTGACTACGTTTTGCATGACTGACACAGGACCCAAGCCGCATGACGAAACCTCCATTGATGCTCTATCTGGCTGCGCCGCGCGGTTTTTGCGCGGGTGTGGATCGCGCCATCAAGATTGTTGAGATGGCGCTCGAAAAGTGGGGGGCGCCTGTCTACGTACGGCATGAGATTGTGCACAATAAATTCGTCGTCGATGGGCTGCGCGATAAAGGCGCGGTGTTTGTGGAAGAACTGGAAGAATGCCCGGATGATCGCCCGGTGATCTTTTCAGCGCATGGGGTGCCCAAAGCTGTTCCGGCCGCGGCGGCCAAACGCGAAATGATCTATGTGGACGCCACCTGTCCACTTGTCAGTAAAGTTCATATTGAAGCGGGTCGACACCACGCCAACGGCTTGCAAATGATCATGATTGGCCACGAAGGGCACCCGGAAACTGTAGGAACAATGGGGCAACTGCCGGATGGTGAAGTGCTTTTGGTGGAAACAGTTGAAGACGTGGCCGAGGTTGAGGTGCGTGATCCAGACAAGATCGCTTTTGTCACCCAAACCACGCTGTCCGTGGACGATACCGCTGATATTGTCACCGCTTTGCAGGCCCGTTTTCCAAACATCGTTGGGCCGCACAAAGAGGACATCTGTTATGCCACGACCAACCGCCAAGAGGCAGTCAAAGCTGTCGCGCCCAAGTGTGACGCGATGCTTGTTGTAGGTGCACCCAATTCATCGAACTCGAAACGTTTGGTTGAAGTCGGCCGCAAAGCTGGGTGCAGCTACGCACAATTGGTGCAACGCGCCACGGAAATCGACTGGCGCGCCTTGGAAGGTATCGCGAGTGTCGGGATCACCGCTGGCGCGAGCGCACCGGAGGAATTGATCAACGAAGTGATCGACGCCTTTCGTGACAAATTCGATGTGACGATGGAGGTTGTCGAGACCGCTGTCGAAAACGTTGAATTCAAAGTCCCCCGCGTCTTGCGCGTCCCGGCGTGAGCCAATCTTCTCAGCATTATGCGGTTTGGCCGGATGGAATGGTCGATCAGCCCAATCCATTGAAAATGTCGCCGGGAGTCGTGTCCGGCGACCATCTATTTATTACGGGTATGACCGGCAGTGCTGCGGATGGATCGATGCCCGCAGACCCCAAGACGCAGTTTCAATGCGCCTTTGACAAGCTTGATGCGGTACTCAAAGCCGCTGATCTGACGTTTGCTGGTGTGGTCGAGATGACCAGTTATCATATCGATATTAAATCGCATTTTGATTTGTTCGCACAAGTTCGGTCGCAGTTTGTGAAAGAGCCATACCCGGCATGGACCGCGATTGGCGTGGCTGAACTCCGGCGTGATGGCGCATTGGTTGAGATCAGCGCAACCGCGCGCCGGAAGAGCTAGACAAGCGCTGGGCAATTGCTAGCGTGTCGCTTGCAATACTTGTTTCAGGACATCCCATGCTTTCTCTGCAATTCCTCATCACCGCTTTCGTTGTTGTCATCGCCCCAGGCACTGGAGTGATTTACACTCTCGCCATCGGGCTGGGGCAGGGACGTTGGCCATCGATCTGGGCAGCGCTGGGATGTACTTTCGGGATTGTTCCACACCTTTTGGCAGCGACACTTGGACTGGCTGCCGTGCTTCACACCTCTGCTGTTTTGTTCAACGTGGTCAAGTTCGCGGGCGTTGCTTACCTGCTCTACCTTGCATGGCAGGCGCTTAAATCCGGTGGCGCTTTGGCAGTGTCGGCGGAAAGAAAGACCGAGAATGGTTTGCGCATTGCCCGTCGCGGTGCGCTGATCAACATTCTCAATCCAAAGCTGTCGATCTTTTTCCTAGCGCTTTTGCCGCCCTTCCTAAGCGGTAATCCTGCTACAGCCACTGCCGAGATGGCCTTGCTGGGGGCCGTGTTCATGCTCATGACCTTTGCGGTCTTCGTGGTCTACGGTGTCTTTGCCTCTGCTGCGCGCATCTGGCTCTTGAGTAGTGAGCGCGTGATGCTTTGGCTCAATCGGTCGTTTGCGGCAATTTTTGCGGCTCTTGCCGGAAGGCTGGCGCTTGAGCGAGCATGAGTGACTACGTCACGTTTGAAGCCACCATCGTTCCGATGGAATGGGGCGAAACGATCTACACCGTGTTACCGTTGCCGCCCGAAGTTGCAAAAGCACTGGACGGTGCAAAACGGGTGGAAGGAGAGTTTGTCGATCATCCGGTGAACCTTGCCATCGCGAAAGCCCCCGTGATTGACGGGCTGTTCCTTTGGACTGGCAAAACCTTGCTTGATCGTACGGGTCTTGCCCCCAATGAACCTTTTAAGGCACGTCTTCGCGCGGTTGATCCAAATGTGGTGGAGGTTCCGACGGACGTTACCAATGCTCTGCGTTCTAGTGGTTCGCTAGAGGCGTGGGAGGGGTGGAGTGCTGGCAAAAAGCGTGGGGCTATCCACCAAATCGAGATTGCAAAACGGGCTGAGACGCGGGTCAAACGTATAGCGGCCTTGATCCGCACGCTGGATGCCTCATAACGCAGGCAGACCCTGTTACATCACTCCGGACTTGTATGACTCACATCCCTCGCTCTGCTTTGATCCTTGGCCTTGCCGGTGTCATCCCGTTCGGTTGGGGCGCGCTGACGCTTCTTTCGGATGGTGCTTCGCAGTGGGGTTTGAATACGCTTGGCCCGCGTTTTATCGGCCCTTACGTGCAGTTGTCCTACGGGATGGTGATCCTCAGCTTTATGTCGGGCGTTCTTTGGGGCTTTTCCACGAAGGCCAAAGGCGGGCAGGCGACAACTGGATATGCGCTGTCTGTAATCCCCGCACTTTGGGCGTTCTTCATGACGGGTGGTGGGCCCGTATCTGCCGGGACAAATCTGATCTTTGGGTTCTTAGGATTGCTGGTGCTTGACTTCAGTTTCTGGCGCTGGGGGCTGGCCCCAGCTTGGTGGATGCAACTGCGTGTCTTGCTCACTGCGCTTGTGGTGCTTTGCCTGAGTGTTGGGGTGTTTCTATGAGCGACCGCCAAACTATTGAGGTCTACAATGCACAATCTGCCAAATACGCGCTGCTAGAGCCATCTGACACACCCAGTGAAACGCTCGCCACATTCATTGCAACGCTTCCAAAGGGTGGGCACGTTCTTGACCTTGGGTGTGGTCCCGGAACTTCGGCACGGCACATGGCACGCGCTGGTCTTAATGTCACCGCCACGGACGCATCCGAACAAATGATTGCCTTGGCGGCCAAGATTGACGGGGTAGCAGCGCGTGTGGCTGTCTTTGACGACCTTGTTGAAGTCGACACATATGATGGTGTTTGGGCCAATTTCAGTTTGTTGCATGCGCCGAGGGCAGATTTTCCACGCCACCTGCTGGCCATTCATAAGGCGCTCAAGCCAGGCGGTTTATTTCACATCGCGGTAAAAGCTGGTGATGGTGCAAGCCGGGATACGATTGGTCGGCACTATACCTACTACACCGAAGCGGCCCTGACCGACTACCTCATCAAAGCCGGGTTTTCTGTTGGTCCCTATCGACGCGGTCGGGACAAAGGGCTAAGCGGCGAGGACGCTGACTGGATTTCGACCACCGCCCATGCCTGATCTTATCGCCTACACCGACGGAGCATGCTCTGGTAATCCCGGCCCTGGTGGGTGGGGCGTGCTTTTGCAGGCCAAAGACGGTGAAACGGTTTTGAAAGAGCGTGAACTTAGCGGTGGCGAACCCGAGACGACCAACAACCGGATGGAACTCTTGGCCGCGATCACCGCACTCGAAACGCTCGAACGCCCGTCGACGCTGACGGTGGTGACGGATAGCGCTTATGTGAAAAACGGGGTCACGACCTGGATTCACGGCTGGAAGCGCAACGGTTGGAAAACGTCAAACAAGAAACCGGTCAAGAATGTGGAGCTTTGGCAAAGGCTCGATGAAGCCCAAGTCAGCCACGATGTGACCTGGGAATGGGTAAAGGGCCATGCGGGCCACCCTGAAAACGAACGCGCGGATGAATTGGCGCGGGCAGGCATGAAACCTTTCAAACCCAAATGACGCTCGTCGCATTTTTGGATCACGCAGCGGTTTTTGTTTTTGCGTTGACCGGCGCATTGGTGGCAAGCCGCGCACAGCTCGACATTATCGGATTTGCCTTTCTGGCCATCCTTACCGGTGTCGGTGGCGGCACGATGCGCGATGTGATCCTTGATCGAAACCCAGTCTTCTGGATTGCTGACCCGACCTATTTGGGCGTTGCCATGTCCGCTGCTTTCCTGGTGTTCTTCACCGCCCATCTGTTCGAAAGTCGGTACCGGGTCATGCTTTGGCTGGATGCAGCAGCGCTGTCATTTGCCGTAGCTGCCGGAGCGCGCATCGCGGCAGGTCTCGATCAGAGTGTGACAATCATTATCGTCATGGGTACCATCACTGGCTGTCTTGGAGGATTGATGCGGGATGTCGTTGCCAACGAAGTGCCGCTCGTCCTTAAGCAGGGCGAGCTGTACGTGACATGTGCTGTCGCAGGTGCGGCCGTGGTTGCGATCGCACCCCTGCTGGGTCTGTCCGCGCTTGTTACTGTCGTGGTGTCGGGTGTGACCACCTTTGCACTGCGCGCCGGGTCCATCGCGTTTGGATGGAGCCTTCCTGTCTATAAATCACGCCCGCCACGTCAGTGAACACGCTACTTCAAGTGGGTCTCATCAAAGCTTGCTGTGACACTACTGCAGATCCGAAAACGCGTCTTGCAGCCGGCGAACTGCTTCCTCAATCCGCGATTTTTGGGTGGCGAGGTTGAACCTTAGAAATGTCTCACCGCCCGGCCCAAACTCCGGGCCAAGACTTGGTGCAATCCGCGCAGTCTTGCGCACGCGATGGCTGATTTCGTCAAAGCTCATCCCGGTTCCGGAAAAATCCACCCAAGCCAGATAGGTTGAGGACAAAGGCAATGAGTGCACACCGGGAATGGCGTTCACGCCCGCGTCGAACAGGTCTTTCATTTCGGCTAAGTGCAACAGTTGCGCATCGACCCATTTCGCGCCTTCCGGCGTGTAGGCGGCTGTCACAGCTTTGTAGCCAAGAATGCCCGCGGAGTAATTCAATGCGGTTAAACGCCGGGCCATATCCTTGCGCAGTGACGCATCCGGAATAATCAAATTACCGGTCTTCAAACCGGCAATGTTGAATGTCTTGGACGCCGCTGTGAGAGTTACCGTCCTGTTTCGCGCATCTGGTGCAGCGACATCCATCGGAACGAAGGTGCTGCCAGGGTAGACGAAATCATGGTGCACCTCGTCGGACACAATAATCAGGTCATTGCGTTGGGCAAACTCTGCGACCGACTTTAACTCATCTGCGGTCCAAACTCGGCCTGACGGGTTCTGAGGTGAGCAAAAGATCAGGATTTTCTCGGTGCCGTCCAGCATGTCCTGTGCCGCATCCAAATCAAGATGATAGACGTCGCCTTCGCGTCTGAGCGGACATTGCACCGGAACGCGATCAGCGCGTCTGATCTTAAATTCGAATTCGTGATAAGCTGGGTTAAACGTCACGATCCGATCGCCGGGCTCAGACCAAACATCCAAGCTTAGCGCGATGGCGTTGCCAAGCCCTTGGGCGGTGAGAATCCAGTCGGTGTCGATATCCCAGTTGTGCCGCTCTTTCATCCACCATTGAATCGCCGCGTCATAAGCCGACGGCTCATTGAAGTACCCAAAAACACCGTGGTCGACCGACTCTTGCAAAGCTTTGATGACACAAGGCGCCGCAGCGTAGTCGCTGTCAGCCGTCCACATGGCGAGACCGTCTTCCATCGGAACATCGAACTTTGTTTCAAGGACATCCCACTTGGAACAGTTGGTGCCGCGGCGGTCGATGAGCTGATTGAAATGGTCGTTCATTGGCGACTCCTTAGGTAGATGCGAAACCGGACGCTATCGAACTCATCTGTGGGTGCAAGGGGCCTGACTTGCTCTCTATAAAGGGATTGCCTAGATCAGCATTATGAAGCTTCCAATCATCCTCCATCCAGACCCTCGTCTGAAAAAGAAATCTGCTGCCGTTCCTGATTTGAACGATGATTTGCGCACCTTGGCGGACAATATGTTGGAGACAATGTATCACGCGCCCGGCATTGGATTGGCTGCGCCTCAGATCGGTGTGTTGTCGCGTTTGATCGTGTTGGATTGCGAAACCGGCGATGACGCCAAGCCGCGTCCCTTGGTGATGTTCAACCCTGAGATTGTGTCGTCGTCTTCCGACACAAACGTCTATGAAGAAGGGTGTCTGTCACTTCCTGACCAGTTCGCGGATGTGACCCGGCCCGAGGCTGTAAAGGTTGCTTGGATCGATGAAAACGGTGCGCCCAAAGAAGAAGAGTTCGATGGTTTGTGGGCCACTTGCGTGCAGCATGAGATCGACCATTTGGATGGCAAGCTTTTCATCGATTACTTGAAACCGCTCAAGCGTCAGATGATCACCCGCAAGATGGTCAAGATGAAACGCGAACTGGCACGCGCATGAGCGTTCTGCCCATCCTGACATGGCCTGACACACGGTTGTCCCAGGTTTGTCAGCCGGTTGATGACCCGGGCGATGTGGCCCACCTGATCGCGGACATGTTTGACACGATGTACGCCGCCCCCGGACGGGGTTTGGCCGCACCTCAGGTTGGCATCTTGGCCCGCGTTTTTGTCATGGACCCGACTTGGAAGGACGGTGAAAAGACACCCATGGTTTGCATCAACCCGGTCATCACCGAGACTTCGGAGGACGAACGTGTGGGTGAGGAGGCATGTCTGTCTATTCCGAATGTCGCTGCTGACGTGCGACGGCCTTCTGAGATTACGTTGGCGTATACCGACCAAGATGGTGTCCGCCGCGAAGAGCATCTGACAGGTTTTGCTGCGACATGCGCGCAGCATGAGTTGGATCACCTTGATGGGTTGGTGATTTTTGATCGCCTGTCACCGGAGGAGCGGACTAACCTCGAAGCCAAGTTCGAGGCGCGCGCATGACGGTGCGGCCTTGTCTGCCCTGGCCGGACAAACGTCTCACACGGGTTGCTGAACCTGTCACTGAGGTGACCGAGGAGATCCGTACAATCTGGCAGGATATGATCGACACGATGGAGGCTATGCCCGGCGTTGGGCTCGCCGCGCCGCAGATCGGGGTCAACCTGCGCCTTGCCGTCGTTGATGCGTCATCCGAACGCGGGCAGGCGATCCGCATGGCAAATCCTGAAGTCCTGCACGCGAGTGTCGAGTTTCGAGACCACGAGGAAGCAAGCCCGAACCTTCCGGGTGTGTTTGCCAAGATCAAGCGCCCGCGCGCTTTGTCGGTGCAGTTCATGACGGCCGATGGTGACATGCGAACACAGGACTTTGTCGGGCTGTGGGCGACATCCGTTCAGCATCAGATCGACCATCTGAACGGCAAGCTGTATTTTCACCACCTTAGCAAAACCAAGCGCGACATCCTTTTGAGGCGCGCGAAGAAAGTGAAGGTCTGATCGAATGCGCGTGGTCTTTATGGGAACACCAGAGTTCTCAGTCCCGGTTTTGGAGGCGTTGGTAGACGCTGGGCATGACATTGCCGCGGTCTATTGCCAGCCCCCGCGCCCGGCTGGTCGTGGCAAGAAGGAGCGCCCGACACCGGTGCATCAAAAGGCCACTGATATGGGCCTCAACGTACGCCATCCCAAGTCATTGAAATCCGCGGAAGCACAGGCTGAATTTGCTGGTTTGAATGCAGATGTAGCGGTCGTTGTGGCCTACGGTCTGATCCTGCCGCAAGCCATCCTGGATGCGCCGCAACATGGATGTCTGAACATTCATGCATCGCTATTGCCACGGTGGCGAGGGGCGGCTCCGATCCATCGCGCGATCATGGCGGGGGATACGAAAACCGGTGTCTGTATCATGCAAATGGATGTGGGTTTGGACACAGGGGCCGTGTTGCTGCGCGAAGCGACACCCATCCAGGCATCAGATACAACCGGCACTTTGCATGATCGCTTGAGCACGCTGGGCGCAGACCTGATCGTCAAAGCGTTAAGCGATCTCCCAAAACTTATTCCGGAACCGCAACCGGACACAGGCATCACCTATGCCGAAAAGATCGACAAAGCCGAGGCGCGGATAGATTGGGCGCAGCCCGCCGTGGACGTGGATCGTTTGATCCGCGGTTTGTCGCCCTTTCCGGGTGCTTGGACAACATTGGAGTCTGAACGTCTTAAGCTACTAGAAAGCAGGGTGTCCAACGGTGATGGCCAACCAGGAACGACCCTCGATGACAGCTTGACTATTGCTTGTGCGACGGATGCGGTTACCATCCTGAAAGCACAACGGGCGGGAAAAGGCGCGCAAGACGCCGCAACGTTTTTGCGAGGTATGCCTGTTCCTGCGGGGACGTTGCTAGGAGGGTAGAACGCATGTTTATGGTTCTCATGGGCACGGTGATTATCGCCGGGATCGTCGGCTATGTCTGCGAAAGAACAGGATTTACCAACAACGGCATCCTGCAGAGCATCATCATCTGTGTCGGCGGTGCTTTTCTGGCATACTTTGTGCGGATCATGTTCGGGATCGGGTTCAACTCTCCCGGTATCAACGCCATCGTGTCTTCGTTGGGGGCGCTGATCATTGTGCCAACTCATTGGCGCGGCACTGTTAAACAGCGGCGGAGATAACGATGTCGATCCTCCTGCTTTTGGTCGTTGGCGCTGCGGCAGGTTTTTTGGCGGCGCGCTTCATGGGTGTCGAGATGAACACTCTGGCAACTGTGATGGTCGGCGTTGCAGGCGCTTTGATTGGGACGATGGTGATACGTCTTCTTCTCGCGGCGACAGGGGCCGTGGCAGGATTTGTTGGCGCAATCTTGGGTGCCATGCTCGTGATCTGGATTGTGCAAAAGCTGCAAAAGTAATTACGCCATGTGACGTGCGTTTGTGCGTAAATCTGCGATATCCTGCGCGGTGCTGTGCGTTTTTGTGGATAGCCGTTCCTGCTACCTAATGGCTCAGCAACAAACGGAGTGTGGAAATGGGACTTTTGGTAGACGGTGTATGGCACGATCAGTGGTACGACACGAAAAGCACTGATGGTGCGTTCAAACGGTCTGCCGCCAAGTTCCGTAACTGGATCACTGCTGATGGTTCAGCCGGGCCAAGTGGTGAAAGCGGCTTCAAAGCTGAAAGCGGGCGCTATCACCTTTACGTTAGCTATGCCTGCCCTTGGGCGCATCGGACTTTGATCTTTCGCGTGTTGAAGGGGCTGACCAACCATATCTCTGTTTCGGTTGTGCATCCGGATATGATGTCTGACGGCTGGAGCTTTGACAGCGAATATCCAGGCGCCACCGGCGATACGCTCTACGGCCTTCCATTTGCGCGCGACATTTACCTAAAGACCGACCCGCACATGTCGGGGCGTGTGACCGTGCCGATCCTGTGGGACAAAGAACGTGAAACGATCGTATCGAACGAAAGCTCTGAAATCATTCGTATGCTGAACTCTGCGTTTAATGAGATCACGGGCAATCGGGATGATTACTGGCCCGCGCACATGCGCGACGAGATAGAGACCGTGAATGCGCGGATCTATGACACGGTGAACAACGGGGTCTACAAATCTGGTTTTGCGACCAGCCAAAAAGCCTATGATGCGGCTGTCGCGCCTTTGTTCGACACGCTTGATTGGCTGGAAAACCGCCTGTCATCTCACAGATACCTCATGGGTGATCGAGTCACCGAAGCCGATTGGCGACTGTTCACCACCTTGGTGCGGTTCGATCCGGTGTATCACCTGCATTTCAAATGCAATCGTCGCCGTATTATCGATTACCCGAACCTTTGGGCCTACACCCGAGAACTGTACCAATGGCCGGGCGTGTCAGAGACGGTGAACTTTGATCATATTGTGCGGCACTACCACTACAGCCATGAAAGCATCAATCCGCACCGGATTTTGCCGATCAATCCAGTTTTAAACTTTGACGCGCCACACGGGCGGGATCATTTGGCTGCCGCTTAGCTGGCGTTTGCATAGTGTTCCACCAGCGCCGCTAAATCCTCGGGTTGAGTTGCGCTGGGCAGAAAAGCGCACGCGTTTGAGCAAAGCTGAAAGATTGATCCGTCCGAGAAAAAGCTGCTGTTGGTCACAAATATGATCTTTGCGTCCGGATGGCGGTAGCTGGCATAATCTGCCACAGCAATTGCGCTGCCGCCCTCCAGAACCACATCCAGGATCAAGATGGGGTAGTAACACCCCGAAAGCTTGGCAATGGCGTCGTTTTGGTCATGCGCGATGTCGACTGTATGATCATGCCTTTCCAGGTGCCGTCGCCAGACATCGCCCAAAGTCGGCTCGTTTTGCACAATCAGGACATTCATGAACTTGGTTAAACCTTAAAACGAGGGAGAGCGACATCCATAGGATTTAACGTCAGATAATAATAAACGGTTAACGCACGGGTAAGCTTTGTGAGAGGTTCGTTAAAATGAGCGGATGTTGGCTTACGCTGGGGAAGCCGTATAAGGGCGTCTGGTCGGTGCAAGAGAAAAAAAGAAAGACATATCAGATGCGTAGCCTCTTTACATACCTTCTGCTGCTCGTTTCTTTTGCAAATCCGCTTCATGCGAAATGTGGCGGATCATTCGGCTTGTTCGTGCAAGGTCTTGAGGACGAAGCCGTTGCAAAGGGATTAGACGCTGAAATCGTTAACGCGTTTTTGGCTGGCAGCCGTCAAGATCCGTCCGTCTTGCAAGCCGACAGGCGTCAGGGCGTGTTTCAGCTTCCATTCACAGATTTTGCTCGTCGATTGATCAGTGCGAACCGCATCGACAAAGATCGCGCGAACGCAGCGCAATGGCGCAGCGTGTTTGATCGTGTTGAAGCCGACTATGGTGTGTCGCGACATGTCTTATTGGCGTTTTGGGCCTTTGAGACGGATTACGGCGCGTTTCAGGGAGACTTCAATACACGCAACGCGCTGATCACACTCGCGCATGATTGTCGTCGGCCAGAACTGTTTCGCCCGCAGGTCTTTGCTGCGATGGAGTTGTTCGCCGCTGGTGATTTTGATCCTGACAAAACAACTGGTGCATGGGCGGGTGAGATCGGGATGGTCCAGAGCTGCCCACCCGCCTGGGACCATGGCAGTGTTCGACGAACTTGCCCCAG
>ERZ1740070.672-NODE-672-length-22788-cov-8.200721_pt1 | contig 22788 bp, 21 predicted proteins | sample MGYA00581734_ERZ1740070 | MGnify/ENA primary metagenome ERZ1740070 (study PRJEB43018, sample SAMN04849744) | marine metagenome | isolation source: floating plastic debris | place: Pacific Ocean | collected 2008-09-01 | study: EMG produced TPA metagenomics assembly...
TTTGGTTGTTGTGGTTTTTTTTTGTTTTTTTTGGTTTTTTGTTTTTTTTTGTGTTTTTTTTTGTGTTGTGTGTTTTTTTTTTTTTTTTGTTTTTTTTTTTTTTTTTGTGGGTTGTTTTGTTTTTTTTTTTTTTTGCTTTCCTTTTTCTCTTTCTTTCCCCCCTTGTTGCCCCCACGGCACCCGAGGGGCCACGGCACCCGAGCCACCCATGGTGGCCACGGCACGCGACGTTGCCAAGGCCGTGGCGCCCGGTCGCGGTCTTGGTGGGTATCTGCGGAGAGAGCGCAGCGTTCAGTGCGTGAGGACCACGGCGATGCGATAGGCGATGAAGGCTAACACGATCATGATGGCTGCTGTGACGGGCAGGGTCATGATGTATGCGATGGCCCATCGCCAGCGCCGGGGTGGGGCGATGAGCAGCACCGCGACTGCGGCGGCGAGCTGTGCGGTGAGGAACCAAGAGATCGCAGCGGTGCGGGCCGGGTTGTCGCCGGGTGGGAGAGTCATGCGCGTGTCGTTGAGAAACACCCATGCGAGGGCGTGGCGGTGCAGCAGCGCGACCATTGCGAAGGTGGCGACCCAGCAGGCACCGATGGTCAGTGCGTCGCGGCGCGGTTTGATGGTGCTCAGCGGAGTACGCATCCACATTCCTCGCAGGTGTTGCTTTGGGTGTCGTAGTTGCAGTGTGGGCAGCCGGTGGTTGGGGTGGGCATGGCCCATTGGACGAGTCGGCGTGAGGTGAGTGCGAGGGTGAGGCCGGTGATGATGGCGGCGACGCCGACGGCTGCGCCGTGGGTCTCACCGATGCCGGTCCATGCATCAAAGGCGGTCTTTGGTTCGCCTGTGATGAGCCAGAAGGCGATGCGTTGGAGGAGGCGGTAGAGGCCGAGGAGGGTGATGAGGATGGCGAGGAGTCGGAGTGACCAGAGTGCGATCGCGCGTGCGGCGTGGATGCGGTTGGCGGCGATGGGTGGCATGGGGTGCAGGGTACTGGCCGGGTGGTGCGCGAAACGTGGTCACCCACGGTGGCCACGGCACCCCGGAGAGACTTCGGCAGGCGGCACTTGGCGATCGCGGCGTGTGGTGGGAGTGCAACGGTCCCGTAATTGTGGGGTTTTTGCTTCGCTGGGGCGGGTGATAGGGCTAGTCTCGCGACGGCTCGCTTAGGAGAGCGGGCGACGGAGACGAGGCGGCAAGACCCCATGTGCTTGGATTTGTTCCAGCGAGCGCCGGACGGCGTGTGGTTGCAGTTCGTGGTTTCCGTGATGTGTCCTGCCTCGTGGTGCCGTGTCCGGCGCTTTGGGGTGATGTGTGAACCAACGTCCGGCGGATGAGAACAAGACATGGCAATCAAGACGACCCGTTTTCTCGCTCCCGCTATCGCTGTGGCTGCACTTGCTGGCATGGCGCAGGGCCAGCTGATCCTGTCGGTGTCGAACAACACCGGCAACCAGCTCGGCGGCGTGACGTTCAATGACGGCGACATGGTGCTGACCGACCCGGCCGGCACCTCGGCGAGCATCTTCTTCGCGGAGAGCAACTGGGCCAACGATGGCGACACCGATGCTTTTCACATCCTGCCCAACGGCAACTACCTTTTCAGCAGCCTGTTCAACTCGGAGATCAACGGCGTTGCGTTCGATGATGCCGACCTGATCGAATTCGACCCCAACACGGGCGCGGCGAGCATCTACTTCATCTCCGAGAGCACCTTCGACGACGATTTCGAAGACATCTCGGGCGTGTCGACGCTCGCGAGCGGCAACATCGTCTTCTCGACGCTGACCGATGCGTCGATCGGTGGCGTGGGCTTCACCGATGGTGACCTCGTTGAGTACGACATCACCACGGGCGCGGCCTCGGTGCTGGTTTCCGAGACGCAGATCTTCGACGACGGCGATGGCGATATCTACGGCATCCACGCGAACAACGACGGCACGTTCCTGCTGTCGGCCGTGGCCGATGAGATGATCAGTGGCACGATGTTCCTCGATGGCGACATCTTCCTCTACGACCCCGCGACCGATAGCGCTTCGCTGTTCTTCAGCGAGGCGTCCTTTGGCGGTGCGAACCAGGACGTGGACGCGATCTTCGTGATTCCCGCTCCGGGCTCGGCGGCGCTGCTCGCGCTTGCTGGTGTTGCGGGCGTGCGTCGTCGCCGCTGAATGGGTGTGGTCTCTCGATATCAACGAAAGGAACACACCATGCGATTCGGCATGACACTTGGTATGAATGCGGTGCTCGTCGGCCTTGCTCTCGCGGCGGGGCAGGCGAACGCGCAATCGCTCAAGCTGCTCGGCTCGGCGTCGGATAGTGATTTCGATGTGCCGACCTCGTCGGTCGTCACGCGGTCGGCGAGCTTTGCGGGCATCGGCGAGCCGGTGACTGGTATCGGGCTCAGTGCCCGGTACACGACGGTCAGCGGCGATTTCGGCGGCGGGGCTGGCCCGTGGCCGCTTGATGTTGCGATGACTGGCATTGCGCCGGATAGCACGTCGGGCTCGACGTTCACGCCGATCGGCGGGGACGTGACGATCGCGGACTTCCCACTTGCGAATGGCGCTCGGACGTTTCCGGGCGGCGTTGCGGGGAACGGTTCGTGGGACTTCGAGTTTGGCAGCACGGAGAGCGTGAGCAACTGGACGTACGGGCTGCGCGATGTGCAGTACCACCTGTTCGGCGATGCGCCAGCGGTGACGTACAACGACACGGTGACGCCCGATGCTTCGCAGCAGTGGGATCGGCCGTTCTTCATCGGGGGCGTGAGCGCGCTTGGCCCCGTGGCGTTCGACGTGCTCGAGTTCACGGTCGATGTGTCGGGCGTGTACGAGTTCGAGAGCGTGCTCTCGAACGGGTCGGACCACTTCACGTTCTTGTATGACGGGGCGTTCGACGCTTCGCAGTCGCTCGAGAGCCTTGTGAACTACGGGCTTGGCAACGGGAACGATCCGTTCGGGTCGCCGCGTGGGACGAGCTCGTTTGATCATCTGCTGATGGCGGGCGAGACGTACTACTTCGTGACGAGCCAGTGGGGGCGCTTCTCGACGTTGGCGGCTTCGGCGAACTCGATCGTCGGGCCCGGCAGCGTGACGGTGATTCCTGCTCCGGCGTCGCTCGCGATGCTCGCGGCGTCGTCGTTGCTCGTGACGCGCCGCCGGCGCTAGCGAACCCCAGGTCGAGTCCTGTAGGACATCTCAATGCATGTCTTGTGCCCCCATCCGGCAGCTGCTGGATGGGGGTGTTTCACTATGCGTATCTGAAAAAATGCCCTGATGTGGCGGTGCAAAACCGTGAGGTCATATTGGGGGTTTCCACGGACTGACACTTCAGAGATTGCGCGCAATCGTGACAACCTCGTGCGGTTTAGGAGTGTTGGCATGGATGCAGAATCGGCAGTGGCACGCGTCACGGAGAATCTTGAGAACCTGGCCCGGCTGCTCGGCGGCGCGGGGGGCGGTGCTGGCGCGGGAGGAGGGGCTGAACCGAAGGTGCGATGCCGGGCGCTGGTCACACCCGCGGGCGGAGACATCGCGGTGCTCGCCGATGTGGTGTCGGTGACATCAGGGGAGATCTCTGCGGTGTGCCGGGCTGTCGATGCGCCGCGGGGTAACGTGACGGTGCACCTCTTTCGGATGGTCGACAGCCAATCGCCGTCGCTCGAGATGAACGTGACTGCGTTGCGCGAGGCGGGGGAGGGGCATGTTGTGCTGACGTTGGGCGCCGGGCACGCGGCAGACTGATCTGTGGGTGCCCCGGCGGGCTAGTCGACGCGTTTGAGGTCGCTGTCCTCGACGCGCAGGCCTGCTCGTATGGCAAATGCGGCGATGTCGACGCGGCTTGTTCGGTTGAGCTTGTGGCGGATCGCGTCGCAGTGTCGCTCGATGGTGCGGACGGAGCGGTAGAGGGCGGCGGCGACCTGCGGCGATGACATGCCGTGGCCGATGAGCGCGAGGACCTCGAGCTCTCGGCGGGTGAGCGCTTCGAGCGGGCCGAGGTGCGCCAGCTCGCTCTCGACGATGTCGAAGGCGGCATCGTCGGCGGGTGCGTGCTCGCCCTCTGTGGTGATGACGAGGAACGCGGGCATGTCGTCGCCCTCTTCGCTGATGTGTCGGATGGTGCTCTGGAGCTGCACGCCGTTGCGGATATGGCGCATGATGGCGGGGCGATCGGAGAGGATGATGCGGTCAAAGACGGCGAGTCGTTCGGCGGCCCAGGCGGGGCCGTAGAGCTCGTCGAGGGTCTTGCCGAGCATCTTCTGTGGTGTTGACTTGAGGAAGAGCTCGGCGGCGCGGGCGTTGACGAAGCGGATGGTGCCGACGCGGTCGACGATGGAGAAGCCGACGCCGGGTTCGGAGGCAAAGACATCGGCGAGCGGTGTGGGGCCGTCGGCGCCGACGACTTCGGGGAAGACCTTGTGCATGGCAGAGAGTCTACTTGCGACGGGGGCGGATGCGTGCTCGGTGTGGTGCTAGAGGCGTTTCTTGGTGGCATCTTCGACGCGGAGGCCTGCCTTGCGGGCGAAGTCGGCGACTTGGACTCGGTTGGTGCTGTGGAGTTTTTCGCGGATCGCGTCGGAGTGCTTTTCCACGGTGCGGACGGAGCGGTGGAGTGCCTTGGCGATTTGCTTGCTGGTCATGCCGTGGCCGATGAGGGCGAGGACTTCGAGCTCGCGTGCGCTCAGCGGATCGAGCGGCCCAAGGTCGATCAGCTCGCTTTCGACGACATCGAACGCATCGGCGTCAGCGGACGTGCTTTCACCCTCGATGGTGATGATGAGGAAGAGTGCAAGATCGCCGTCGTGCTCGGTGATTTGGCGGATCGTGCTCTGGAGCTGGACGCCATTGCGTATGTGCCGCATGACAACGGGGCGTTTGGTCTGCACGATGCGATCGAACGTCGCGAGGCGCTCGGCCGCCCATGATGGATCGAACACCTCGTCGAGCGATTTGTCGAGCATCGCTTCGGGCGTGGTCTGCAAGAAGAGCTCGGCGGCACGAGCGTTGACAAATCTAATCGTGCCAGCGTGATCGACGACCGAAAAGCCGACGCCAACATCGGATGCAAAGACTGTTTCGAACAGTTCGCTACCGTCGACGCTATCGAGCGGTGGGGGTATTTTGTCCATTTGAGCGGGTTTCTCAGGAAGTGTCGATGTGGGCGAAGTCGATGTGGACGAAGTGGAGAATTCTAGAGCCGCTTCTTCTTTGCGTCTTCGACGCGCAGGCCTGCCTTTCGGGCGAAGTCGGCGACCTGGACGCGGTTGGCGCTGTTGAGCTTCTGGCGGATCGCGTCGCAGTGTCGTTCGACGGTGCGGACGGATCGGTGGAGCGCTTTGGCGATGGCGGCGGTGGTCATGCCGTGCCCGATGAGTGCGAGGACTTCGAGCTCGCGTGGGCTGAGTGAGTTGAGGGGTCCTAGGTGTGCGAGCTCGCTCTCGAAGAAGTCGAAGTCTTCGGGTGTTTCGGGGTCGTGCTCGCCCTCGACGGTCATGACGATGAAGACGGGGTTCTCGTCGCCGAGGTCGGTGAGGAGTCGGAGTGTGCTTTGGATTTGTTTGCCGTGGCGGATGTGGCGGCTGATGGTGGGCCTGCCGGTCTCGGCGATGCCGGCGAAGAGGCGCATGCGTTCGGCGGCCCAGTCGGGGCCGAAGAGCTCGTCGAGTCGGCGGCCGAGGGCGGCTTGGGGTGTGTCCTGGAGGAAGAGCTCGGCGGACTTTGCGTTGACGTAGATGACGACGCCGTCTTTGTCGACGAGCGCGAAGCCGACGCCCGGCTCCTCGCGGAAGACGGCCGCGAGCACGCCGGGGAGGGCTGCGCCGATCGACCTGTCGCTGCTCGGGTTCATCACAGCACGGTACCAGAAGGCTTGTATGGCGCGGGGGCGTGTGGGTTTGTAAGCGTGTGCAGTTGCGGATTCGTGTCGCAACCACACATGAGTATGGGGGGTGTTTTGCGGCGTTGGTTTGCGGGCGGTGGGTTGCAGCCTGCGCGACGGTCTGGATGCGGAGGGTCGGAATCGACCGATAACGCGGGGCTTGTCCCCCGTGGTTTCTCCAGAGTTTGCAGTCGAGTGCGATCGCGGGGTGGGGCTGTAGTGGTGGGGCGTGTTGGTCGACGAACCGCGGCGACGGGCGGTACCCGTTGCCGGACCTGCTCGGCAGTCGGTCTGGCGGTGACTGAAAGGCGAAGACGTGTCGACCCCTGCGAAGGACCATGTTGTGCGTGCACCTCTGTCTCTGGGTTGGGCGTGGTTGCGCACCGCGTTCGGGCTTGAGCGACGCGGCCGTGGTAGTGATCGTGATGCGTCGCCGGACTCGTTGCTCGGGCTCTGGCAGGCGCTCGATGAGAACTCGATCATTTCTGTGACCGATGAGCGTGGGCGGATCATCGCGGCGAACGATGGGTTCTTGGAGATCAGCGGGTACAGCCGGCAGGAGCTGATCGGTGAGACGCACCGGATCTTGAACTCGGGGCACCATCCGCGTGCCTTTTGGGTGGATGTCTGGAAGACGATCGCGAGCGGCGAGGTCTGGCGCGGCGAGGTGTGCAATCGGCGGAAGTCGGGCGAGGAATATTGGGTTGATTCGACGATCGTGCCCTGCCGGGGGGCGGATGGCGCGATCGAGCGGTACGTGTCGATCCGTTATGACATCACCGCGCAGAAGGCGACGCAGGGCGAACTCGCGGTTCTTGCACGGCACAACGACATGTTGGCGACGGCTGTGAGCCGATGTCCGGTCGCGATTGTCATGACCGATCTTGAGGGCGTGGTGACTTTTGCGAACGAGGCAGCGCAGGAGCTCGATGCATCGCTTGGCGCGGATGTCGCGGTGGGCCAGCGGTCGCTGCTGTTTGATCGTGCGCGGGTGGATCGTGAGCGGGTTTTGGAGATTGCCACAACGCTGCGTGCGGGCCGCCAAGCGACCGAGCGGCTTCGGGTGGCGCCAGCGCGCGGAGGGGCGGCGGGGGAGCCGTGCTGGCTCGACGTGCGTGCGGCGCCGGTGCTTTCCGAGAGCGGGAGCACCGTGGGAATGATGATCATCAAGCACGACGTGACCGAGCAGCTCGCGACCGAGCAGCACCGTCGGGTGCTCGCGTCGCTCGCGGACATGCGGGCAAGGATCGCGGCGACGCTTGGTACCGATGCCCAGCTCGAAGATCGGCTCGGGGAGGCGATGGGGCACTTGGTGGGGATTGATGAGGTCGCGTCGGTTGTGGGTGCCGCGGCGGTTGTGCGTCGGCCCTCGGGCGGGGAGCATCTGGTGTGCTTCGCGGGTGAGGTCGATGCGGGGGCCGCGGCGGGGCTTTGCGATCGGATCACCGACCGGGTCGGTCAGGCTATGGGAGACCGGGCGGCGTTGTGCTGGATCGAGACGTGGGGTGATCTGTCGGGCGACGGTACGGCACAGCAGGCGATAGTCGTGCCGCTCTGGAGCCGAGACGAGTGCGCTGGGGCGGTGCTCATGGTCGTCGACAACCCGGACTGTGTGGGGCGGATCATCCGCGACACGATGGGCTCGGTCGGGGAGCTGATCGCGACGGCCGTGGAGCGTGAGCACGCGGGCGTGCGTGTGCAAGATGCGCGACGCGCGGCTTTTCAAGCGGCGACGCAGCTCGAGCAGCAGCGGAGCGAGCTGCAGACGATCATCGATGCGATCCCCGCGTTCATCTACTACAAGGATGACAAGAACAAGATCATCAACCTCAATGCGCACGCGGCGGCGGCGATCGGGCTGCCGGTCGATGCGATCTGCGGGCGGTACACCGAGGAGTTCTTTCCGGCCGAAGACGCGGCGGCGTATCTCGCGGATGACCTTGAGGTGATCCGTGGGAGGAAGCCCAAGCTGGGCATCATCGAGCAGCACATGGCGAACGGATCCGAGCGGCGGTACATCCACACCGACAAGATCCCGATTCCTGGGCCGGATGGCGCGGACAATCACCTGGTCGCGATCGCGACGGACATCACCGAGCTGAAGATCGCCAACGAGGAGCTCGACGCGATGGCGGGTCGGCTCGCGATCGCGACGGAGGGCGCGGGCGTTGGCGTGTGGGATCTGGTTGCCGAGACGGGCGAGATGACTTGGACGCCGACGATGCACATGCTCTACGGCACGGATCCGGAGATGGACGAGCCGAGCTTTATGCTGTGGCGGAGCGCGATCCACGAGGATGACTACGCGGAGCTTGAGCAGATGATTTCCGCTGCGTTTCTTGAGCAGGGTCGTGTGGATACAAGCTTTCGGATCGTGACGCTGGCGGGCGAGCAGAAGCACCTGCGGTGTGTCGCGAGCGTGGTTGGTGGGGGGTCGGAAACGAGCGAGCGGCTCGTCGGTGCGTGCTGGGATGTGTCGGAGATCACGCGGGCGTATGAGGGGTTGCAAGAGTCGCAGCGTGTCGGTCGGGTGGGCAGTTGGACGCTGGACATGCGGACCGAGGCGGTCGAGTGGTCGGAGCAGTTGTACGAGCTGTTTGGTCGGGAGCCGGGGCTGGGGCCGCCAAGTTATGAGGAGGCCGTGGCGGCGTACACGGCGGAGGCGGCGGAACGTCTGGCGGAGGTGATGCGTGAGGCGACGACGAACGGCACGTCGTATTCGATTGTGCTGGAGACTGCTGCCCACGTGATGGGGGCGCGGTACATACGCGCCGAGGGCCGGGCTCGGCGCGATCGCAGCGGTGAGATCGTGGTGCTCTACGGCACGGCAACGGACGTGACGGCAGAAGTCGTCGCGGCGCGCGAGCTAGAGCTGGCGAGGGACCACGCCGAGGACGCAAACCAGGCCAAGAGCGAGTTTCTTGCGAACATGAGCCACGAGATTCGCACGCCGATGACCGCGATTCTCGGGTACGCGGAGCTTCTCGGGAGCGAGTCGGACTTCATCGAGGATCGCGAGCAGGCGGCGCACGCGGCGATGACGATTCGCAAGAGCGCCGAGCATCTGATGACGATCATCAACGATGTGCTGGACATGTCGAAGATCGAGGCGGGGCAGATGACCATCGAGCGAATCGCTGCGGACCCGGGGCGGATCGCGGCGGAGGTCGCGTCGCTGTTGCGGCCCCGGGCGATCGCGAAGGGCATCGATCTTGACGTGCGGCTCGATAGCCCGATTCCCGAGCAGATCGTGTCGGACCCGACGCGGCTGCGGCAGGTGATGATGAACTTGGTCGGCAATGCGATCAAGTTCACGGAGGTTGGCAGTGTCACGATCGCGCTGTCGTGCGATACCGAGGCGGAGCTGCTGGCGGTGGCGGTCGAGGACACGGGCATCGGCATGACCGAGGAGCAGCGTGCGGAGATCGCGCGGTTCCAGGCGTTCCGCCAGGCGGACGGCTCGACGACGCGGCGGTTCGGCGGGTCGGGCCTTGGGCTTCGCATCTCGAACACGCTGACGACGATGCTTGGCGGCGAGATCGACATTGTGTCGGAGGTAGGGCGGGGGAGCACGTTCACGGCGACGGTCGCGACCGGGCCGCTCGAGCGGGTGGCGATGGCCGAAGGCGTTGACATCGAGCAGCTCGCGTCGGAAGCGATGCGGCCCTCGGTTGCGCAGGAGCGGACGGCCCTGCTCGAGGGCGTGCGCGTGCTGCTTGCCGAGGACGGCCCGGAGAACCAGCGGCTGATCGCGTTCCATCTTCGACGCGCGGGCGCGGATGTTTCAATCGCCGAGCACGGGCAGGCGGCGGTGGACGCGATCGTTGCCGCGGATCACGCGGGCAAGCGGTTCGATGTTGTGCTCATGGATATGCAGATGCCCGAGCTCGATGGGTACGCGGCGACGCGGATGCTGCGGTCGATGGGGCGCGACGACGTGGTGATCGCGCTGACGGCGCACGCGATGGCGGGTGATCGAGAGAAGTGCGTCGCGGCGGGATGCGATGGGTACCTCACGAAGCCGATCGATCGCGAGCTGCTGATCGATGAGTGCGTGCGTGCGGCGGAGGAGTCGCGCAGTGATCATCGGCGCTCGGCGTAGGACGAGTGTGCTGGCGTGGATCGGGCCCGTTGGTTGGAAGTATGGAGCGATGGGGTAGACTCGCGACATGGGACTCCCCGAGATCATCGTGCTGATTGGGCTTCGCGGGAGCGGGAAGAGCACTGTTGCGCGTGAGCTTGGCGCGATGCTCCGGCGCGATGTTGTGGATCTTGATGATGTGACCGCTCGCGAGCTTGGCGCGGAGAGCGCGGGTGATGGCTTGCGCGAGCACGGCGAGCCGGCGTTTCGCGCAGCAGAGGCTCGTGCGCTCGAGGCGACGCTGGCAAGGACAGGCATTGTGCTCGCGCTCGGTGGCGGGACGCCGACGCATGCGGCGAGTGCGGCGTTGCTGCGCGACGCGCAGGTGGCTGGGCGGGCGTATCTGATTTATTTGCAAGCGTCGGTCGAGACGTTGGTTGCTCGGCTTGCCGATACCGATGCCGCGGCGCGGCCTTCGCTGACCGGTAAGGCGATGCCGGAGGAGGTTGCCGAGCTGCACGCGGTGCGTGATCCGGTGTACGCGGGGATGGTGCAATCAATCATTGCCGTGGATGGGCAGTCGCTCGACGACACCGTGTCGGCGGTGCTCAACGCGGTGCCGCGGGATTCGATTTAGGCCGGTGGCTTAGCTGTGGCTGTCGGCGTCGCGGACGGCGTCGCAAAAGGCGCGTATGCGTGCGGGGTCTTTGATGCCTCGCTCGCGCTCGACGCCGCTGGAGACGTCGACGGCGAATGGTCGGCAGGCGCGGATGGCGTCGCCGACGTTGTCGGGGTCGAGGCCGCCGGCGACGATGATGGGTGTGGTGATGGTGTGTGCGGCTTCGGCGAGGGCGTCCCAGGCGAAGGCGACACCCTCGCCGCCGGCCGAGCCGTCGATGAGGATTGACTCGACCTCTTCGACCTCGTTCCACTTGGCGAGATCGTCGCGGATGGTGTGCGGGTCGAAGCGGATTGCTTTGATGACGCCCGGCCCGCATCGGCGTGCGGTTTCGATCGTTTCGCTCCCGTGGAGCTGGACGATTGGTGTGGGGCAGACCTCTTCGATGGCGAGGAACTGCTCGACGGTGGCGTCGGCGATGACGCCCACGGCCGTGACCATCGGGGGCAGCTCTGCCATGAGCGCGAAGCCGTCTGCGGGCTTGACGTAGCGCGGGCTCGATTCGACGAACATGAGGCCGATCGAGTCGGCGCCGGCGTCGACGGCGGCGTGGAGTGCCTCGCTGTCGCGGATGCCGCAGACTTTGATGCGGGTTCGGCCGGGGCGGTTGGTCGGGGTTGCCATAGCGGTTCGGTCCTTTGGTAGGTGGGCTTAGGTTGGGTTTGGCTTGGGTCTAGTTGGGGCCTGCGAACTCGGTGGTGAGTGATTCGGCGAGGGCGCGTTGGTCGTCGTCGCGGACGTGCTCGAGGGCGGCGATTGCCATCTGCTTGGCTTCGTCGCGGCGGCCGAGGTATCGGCCCCAGGTGATCGCGAGCATCAGGCGGACGGTGCCCGAGTCGGCGTCCTTGGGATACGCGCCGATGTAGCGCTCGTAGGCCCAGGCGGCAGCCTCGTGGTCTTGGTTGGCGAAGAGGGCGTTGGCGACGTCGAGCTGAGAACGTGGGGAGAGCGTGGTGCGTTTGGCGTCGCCATTGAATGCTTCGATGAGCTCGCGGTATGCGGTGGCTGCGCCGGTCGCGTCGCTCGCGGCGAGGCGTGCGGTGACCTTCGCGCGGAGCGGGGCGGCGGGGTCGTCGGTGATGGTGCCGCCCTCGTCGGGCCGGAGCTTGCCGCGTTTCTCGACGCCGCGGACGGCTTCCTTAATCGCGGCTCGGCGCTGGCGCTGCTTAAAGATGCTGAGCAGGTCGTAGGGCTCGCGCGGGAGGACGCGGAACCAAAGCAGAAGAAGACTGACGACCGCGCCGAAGAGGTAGCCGCCGAGGTGCGCCTCGCGGGCGACGTTGTCGCGGAAGCCCAGCGCGAAGGGGAGGAAGTCGCGGGCGATGGCGAACGCGATGAACCAGACCGAGGGAATCGCGAAGACGCCGATGAGGAAGAAGAAGACGAGCGTGCGGATGTGCGTGCGTGGGAAGAGGACGAGGAAGGCGCCCGTGACCGCGGCGACGCCGCCGCTCGCGCCGACAACGGGCGCGGGCGATGCGAGCACGTGGGCGAGGCCCGCGGCTGCGGAGCCGGTGAGGAAGAAAGCGAGGTACCACCATCTGCCGAGGCGGTCTTCGACGCTTGGTCCGAAGACCCAGAGGAAGAGCATGTTGAAGAAGATGTGGGCGAGGTCGCCGTGGAGGAAGGCGTAGGTGATGTATTGCCAGATCGGGCCCGAGCGGGTGAGGGCGAGATGCTGCTGGATCCAGAGCTCGCCGCCGGGCGTGCGAGCGGCGATGACCTGGCCGAGGAACGCGAGAGCGCAGGCGATCACGAGGCCGTAGTTGACGAGCGTGGGTCGCGCGAGGGCTCTATCGGTTCCCAGGGGGATGAACACGGGGGCATGCTAGTGCCATGTTCGTGCGAGGCGGCGGGGCGGGGTGTTCGGGTGGATGGTTTCGTGCGGATTGGGTTGTGGTTGGCGTGGGCGACGAGCGCGTGATTGGGTAGTCCGAGGGCTGGTTTCGGCCGATCAGCCGCGGTATGCGGTGATGGTGGCTGGTGGCGTCGACCAACGGCGTCGGCCTACGATTGTCGCGTTTGGCGCATCCTTTGCGCCGGGTCCCCCAACGCACGCCTTCGAGGAGCTCGACGCCATGACCGCAACCACCGACTTTGCCAAGGGGCTCGAGGGCGTCGTCGCCTCTGAGACCGAGATGTCGTTCATCGACGGCACGAAGGGCGTGCTCGAGTACGTCGGCATCTCGATCGGCGAGCTCGCCGAGCACTCGACCTTCGAGGAGACGGTCTTCCTCCTCTGGAACAAGCGGCTGCCGACCGCCTCGGAGCTTGAGCACTTCAGCAAGGAGCTCCGCCAGCGGTACGAGCTGCCGGCCGGCATGGAGCAGCGGCTCACGAGCGTGCCCGTGACCGCCGAGCCGATGCACGTGCTCCGCACGATGATCTCGGCGCTGGCGATGCACGACGACGAGCCCAACGAGATCGATCTCGAGCGCGCCCGTCGCAAGGCGCTGAATATTCTGGGCCATGCTCCGACGATCGTGGCGTACTTCGATCGGTACCGTCGCGGGTTGCCGCTGATCCACCCGGATCGCAGCCTCTCGTTCGCCGAGAACTTCCTCTACATGCTCAACGGCGAGAAGCCGACGCCGACGATGGCGCGGGCCTTCGACATCTGCATGATCCTGCACGCCGACCACGGCTTGAACAACTCGACCTTCGCGGCGCGGGTGATCATCTCGACCTTGTCGGATGTGTACTCGGCGCTGACCGGCGCGGTCGGCTCACTCCGCGGCCCGCTCCACGGCGGCGCGAACGAGGGCGTGATGCACATGCTCAACGAGATCCCCTCGGTCGACGACGCCGAGGATTACATCATGGGCAAGATCGAGCGCAAAGAGAAGATCATGGGCTTCGGCCACAGGGTCTACAAGACCAAGGACCCGCGGGCGTTCGCTCTCCAGGGCTTGGCTGAGCAACTCGCGAAGGACACGGGCAACCAAGACCTGTACGCGAAGAGCCACACCATCGAACAGGTGATGGAGCGTGAGCTCGGTGCGAAGGGCATCTATCCCAACGTCGACTTCTACTCGGCGACCACGTACCACTGCATCGGGCTGAAGCTCGACCTGTTTACGCCGATGTTCGCGCTGTCGCGGCTCGGCGGCTGGTCGGGGCACGTGATCGAGCAGCTCGACGGCAACCGGTTGTTCCGCCCGACCGCGGCGTACACCGGGCCGCACGGCGTGGCGTATGTGCCGGTTGGGGATCGGTAGCACTCGCCACGCAACTCGCACTTCCGAACGGCTTGCCGATATGGCAAGCCGTTTTTTTCCGCGCTATCGAATCTTGGCTTCGGTGAGCTGGTGGCTGTTGGACACGCCTATTTGTGGTGGCCTACTGACGTAGGTAAAAGCGCGGAAAGTCTGTTAAACCGAGCGATGGGAGGTTTTGGTGTTGTCGGTTGGCGGCTTCGCGTCTCGTGAGAACGTGATGGTTCGCGGACGTCGCACTATTGCGAATCTAGATCGGACGCGCGAACGATTTCATTGTCACTCTTCAGTTCAGAGACTCTGTTCACACACCAACTTGTTGGAGTTCGCCATGAACGTGCTTGCCCTGTCGGAAGTAACACAAGCCCTCAACGCCGGCCTTTCGGTCGAGGGCATCACGATGTATCTGTTCTGGATCGGCACCGTTGCGATGGGCGCGGGCACGGCGTATTTCTGGCTCATGGCGGGCAATGTCCCGAAGTCGTACCGGTCGGTCATGGTTGTTGCCGGCGTGATTTGCGCGGTTGCGTGCTTCCACTACTACCGGATGTCCGGTCTCTACATCGAGCAGGTCGCGTTGCTCTTTGATTCGGCCGGCAACCGGATCGAGGGCGCGGAGATCACGCAGTTCCCGACCGCGTACCGCTACATCGACTGGATTATCACGGTGCCCTTGCTGGTGCTGAAGTTCCCGCTGCTGCTCAACCTCGGCAAGCAGGGAGCCGGTCTTTTCCGCACGCTCGTCGCCGCGTCGCTGGCCATGCTGATCCTCGCGTGGGTTGCCGAAGAGTCGCCGATCGGTGGCAGCACCTGGTGGATCACGTACCTCCTCTCGTGTGCGGCATGGTTCTACATCGTGTTCGTCCTGTACACGCAGGTCTCGGCGCAGATGGCAACGCAGCCCGCGCCGATCGTCGAGTCGCTCAAGAAGATGCGTCTGTTCGTGCTCGTCGGTTGGACGATCTACCCGGTCGGCTTCCTGATGGCGCTTGCTGGCAACGATGGTGAGTCGATCCGCGAGATCTGCTACAACGTCGCCGACGTGATCAACAAGGTGTTCTATGGTCTGGTGTGCTACCAGGGCATCAAGGCGTTGTCTGACGCCGGTGTTTCCGGGTCATCGGGCGCTCAGCCCGAGGCTGTCGCGGTCGGCGACCCGACGTCGTAAGGCTGCGAGTCATCGGTCACCGGCTGAACATCACGATGGGTCATTTGGTGCCCGATAGGTTCAGTTCATTCGACGCCGGCGCGGTTCTTCCGCGCCGGCGCTTTTCTGTCTCGCTCGTTCGTTTGCTGCCGCTCTCCATCGCGACTGCGGCTGGGATTTTGTTCGCGCCGGGTGCGGCAGCGGGCGATGTGGTTTGGGTCGCGTCGCTGTTGCTTCTTGGTATGCCACACGGGGGGTACGACCTGGCTGCGCTCAGGCGTGGTGTTGCGGGTCGGTCCCGACGCGTGGCGATCGCTTCGGTGTACGTCGGGTTGATGGCGGCATGTGCCGTGGGCACGCTGCTCTCGCCGATGGGCGCGATGCTTTGCTTCCTGCTGTTGACTGCGCACCACTTTGGCGTTTCGGATGCTGTGGTGACGCGCGAGCGCGGGCCTCGCGGATTTGGCGGGCATGCTGTCGGCCTCGCGCACGGGTTGTTCGTGCTTGGCTCGGTCTTTGCATTCGATGCTGCGGCCGCGTGGGCGCCGTTTGCCGAGATCGCGGCGTGGTTTGGGGCGAGCGAGGGTGCTGCAGCGTCATTGCCGGTCGGCGTTGCGGGCGCGGCGGCGATCGTCGCCGGCGTGGCGGCTTGTGTTGTCGCGCTGGGAACGTGTGTCGCGTGGCGCCAGGGCCGGGTGTCCTCGCGTGACGCGGCCGAGCAAGGTGTGCTCCTTGGTCTCTTCGGGGTGCTCGCGGCGAGCGCCGATCCGATGTTTGCGATCGCGGCGTATTTCGTGTGTGTGCATGCGGCGGGACACTGCCGGCGTGCGCTGCATCCTTGGGCAACGCGGCATGAGCGAGGCGTGGCAAACGCGGTCCGTGTGCACGCAGAGTCGGCGCTGCTCGTCGTCCTATCTCTGGTGATCGTCGCCCTGATCGCCGGATTCTGGGCCGACTATTCGGTGCATGGCATCACGCTAAGTTTCCTCGCGTTCTGCATCATCGCGACGCTGCCGCACCATCTGTTCTGGCTCGCGGGGTCCGTGGGCCTTGGGCGGCGGTTCGGCGATCGCGCGGCGGGCGGTTCGTCGCGAAGCGTTGCATAGCCAGTCGCGTCAAGCGTGCGCTGGTTAGTCCCCGATGATCTTGATCAGCGCCCGCTTCTTGCGCCGGCCGTCGAACTCGGCGTAGAAGATCTGTTCCCACGGGCCCAGGTCGAGCGTGCCGTCGGTGATGGCGACGGTGACCTCGCGGCCCATGATCTGTCGCTTCATGTGCGCGTCGGCGTTGTCCTCACCGGTGCGGTTGTGGCGGTAGCGCTCGGGCGAGGCGTCGAAGGGGGCAAGGGATTCGAGCCACTGGTCGTAGTCGGCGATGAGGCCTTGCTCGTCGTCGTTGATGTAGACGCTCGCGGTGATGTGCATCGCGTTGACGAGGCAGAGCCCTTGCTCGACGCCCGATTGGTCGACGGCCGCTTGCACGTCGCCGGTGATGTTGATGTAGCCCCGGCGGTCGGGGATGTTGAACCAGAGCTCTTGGCGGTGGTGCTTCATGCGTTTCGGGTGTTAGAACGAGAAGCTCACGGTGCCGGCCGAGTCGTCGATCTTGATGGATTGGGCGGTGAGGATGAAGCGTTCGACGGGGGCGTAGGTCATGTCGCCGCGTTCGGTGAGCGTGGTCGACGAGTTGCTGACGACGACGTTGACAAGCGTGAGGATTTGCGCGGTGCCGCCGGAGCTGGTGGGGACGCGGATGATCGCGTCGGGGACGATTGCGCCCGTGAGGAGGGGCCCGGTCGCTCGGGTGCCGAGCGTGCCGGCGACGAGTTCGATCTGGACATCGAACGAGGGTGTTCCGGCTGGCGCGCCCGATGAGATGGGGCGTTCGAAGTTGATCTCGAGCCCGATGAGTGGGACGGGGCCGAAGCCGTCGAACTCGATGGAGCCGGTGGATGCGTCAACGCCGGGGACCGCGGCCTGGCGGTTGCCTCCCCCCGGAACGGACAGGCCGTTGACCGCGCTGAGCACTTGGCCGAGCGATGGGCTGGTGTTGGCGGGTGCGCCGGCGGGCGGGTTGAGCGGGCCGAGTGCGAGCGCGGCGGCTGCGGACGCGGCGACGACCGCGAGGCCGACCTTGCGGGTGGTGTTGGTGGTTCGGATGGTCTCGGTGATCATGGTGTGTTCCTCTCTCGGTGGGTTCTCGACGGGGGCATGGCGCCCTGCGAGCGTACCGCGAGGTGCGGAGTTTCCAAAGCGCGGCGATCGTCGCAAGGGGCGTTGCGGGGTGTTGTTGGTACGCGCGACAAAGGGGCCGACCCGCGATGGGTCGGCCCTTCGATGGTGTCCTGTTTGGGATCGCCCGGCGGAGGTCGCCGCGTGCGATAGATCAGCGGCGACTATCGGCGGCGGCGTGTCGCGGCGAGACCGGCCATACCGAGGATGGCTGCGGAGGCGGGGGTGGGCACGGTGACGAAGAACGAGGGCTCGTAGCCGATGCTGCCGGGTGCGAGCGAGGCTTGGTTGCCGAAGACCCAGCTGTCGAGGTTGACGGTGTAGTCGATGGTGTAGAAGCCGTTCTGGGAGGGGTCTGCGGTGCTGGTGTTCTGGAAGATGCCGGTGATGGTGCCGCTGACGGAGGTCGGGTCGACGTTGGCCTCGATGATGCCGGGTGCGACCTCGGTGCCGTTGAGTCCTGAGAAGACGATGTTGATGTCGAGGCTGAGGAAGTCGCCGCCGGAGATGTTTGCGGCGCCGCCGATGGTGGGTGCGGGCCAGAGGCGGCTGAACTCGTCGGCGCCGAGTGCGTTGGTGATGGAGGAAGTGAAGGTGAAGTCGGTGTACTCGGTGCCGTTGAAGTTGCTGAAGGCGGCGGACTGGGTGGCGACGGAGCTGGCGTTGTCGTCGAACATCTGCATGAAGCCGGTGTTGGAGTTGTTGGGGTTGCCCCAGCCGTTGATGACGCCGGTGCCGGTTGGGTTCGGGTTGGTGGTGTAGTACCACGCGGTGAGCGCGATGGCTTGGTCGGCGGAGTAGGACGGGGCGTTGCTCGCGAAGAACAGGCCGAGGTCGCGGTTGGGGGTATCGAAGGCGTCGCCGGTGCCGCGGTTGGGGATGGAAGTCGGGCCGGCGACGACGTTCGTGCCAGCCTGCGCATCGGCGAGTGTTGCGTACTTGGTGAGCGAGCCGGTGTAGGCGAGGCGTTCGCTCGAGAAGGCGAAGCCGGTCGATGCGTGCGCCGATGCGGCGGTGGTGCCAACCAGCAGGATGGTGGTCAAGGTGCGGTTCATGGGGTCTCTCCCTGTGTGTGGTGCTCTGCGTGTGGGCGGTGTGAGGAGCGTGTGCCGGCACGGACATGCCGGCGTCCTGAAATCGCCGGGCACGGCGTCTATGCCGAGCCAGGCAGGATTGGGTGTGTGGTTGCGTTATGCGCGTCGGCGGCGCGTTGCGGCGAGGCCGGCGGTGCCGAGCAGGGCGAGCGACGCGGGCGCGGGGATCGTCGTGTCGCGCAGCTTGACCGTCATCTTCGCGCCCTCGGAGGGGTTGTTGCGGGTGAAGTCGTCGAAGTGGACGTTGCCGGTGAGGGACCAGTCGCCGGAGAGCAGGTCGAACGTGTTGCCGAAGTGGAGCCAGGTCTCGGCGAACTGTGGGCCGCCGAGTGCGTTGGGCTGGCTGTCGATGTTGGGGAAGGCGTTGGTATCCATGCCGAGCCCGGTGAAGTCGAGGGCGGTCATGGTGACCGAGCCGCGCGAGCCGGATGTGAACAGCTGGATGCTGTTGAGCTGGTCGAACCCGGACACGGCCTGGGTGAGGACCGAGGTGGTGGTGTCGGGCCGGGTGATGGTGAAGCTCACGGCCGCGGTCGTGCTATCGAAGGACAGGTCGAATGCGAAGGTGCCGCCTTCAAGATTCGAGCGGCTGTTGGCGACGTTGCCGGTGGTGTCGCCGTTGTTCGGGAACGAGTCGAACTCCAGGCGTGTGTCCCAGTTGGTTGTGTCGGCACGGAAGCGTGCTTCGATGCGGTCGCCGCTATTGGGCGTGAGTTGGTCGCTGGTCGTGAAGACCGGCGCGGCAACAGCGGAGCTGGCGAGTGCCAGTGCACATGCGGTGGTGATGCGGAACATGTCTTGTCTCTCCCGGCCCCGGATGGGGCATTCGTGGTGTCGGATAGCACCAGGGCCTCCCAACCCTCGGTGTATCCCTCGATGCGGACGGCCCCAGTTTAGAGACTGTTGAACCCGATTCAAGGGATCCAGTTGGGGGGTAGGACGGGGGCGGGTTGGGGCGTGGTCGCTTCGTGGGGGCACGAAAAAAGGGCCGACCCGTGGTGGGCCGGCCCTTCGAGAGAGTCGGATCTTCTATCGCGTTTCGCGATAGTCAGTTGTCGCGATTAGCGGCGGCGACGGATGGCGGCGATGCCGCCGAGGCCGAGAAGAGCCGCCGAGGAGGGGGCGGGGATGATCTGGACGGAGACGTCGTCCAGGAAGATCTCGGAGGTGCTGCCGATGTTCGCGCCGGTGGTGGCGGTGAACTGGAGCGTGATGCCGCCGGAGACGTCGGCGCCGGCGGTGGTGGAGAAGCTGAAGAAGGTCCAGTCGGAGCCGGCGAAGAGGGGGCCGCCGCCGAGGATCTCGTTGGAGGAGGTGCCGCCGCCGTCGAGCTCGGAGAAGAACTCGGCGAAGTTGACGCCGCCGACCTCGTTGGTCGCCTTGGCCCAGAAGGAGATCTCGACGTCCATGCCGGGCATGACCTGGCCGATGCCGATGTTGGCCTGCTTGATGACAGCGGCGCTGCCGGTGGCAACGTTACCCAGGACGCCGGAGAACTCGCCGGCGAAGACATCGGCGGCGTCGGCGGTGACGTCGAAGGACGAGTCGCCGGTGGGGAACGACTCCCAGCCGGAGGTGTCGCCGGCCTCGAAGTCGCCGTTGGTGGTGAGCTCGAGCTGGCCGTTGGCGGCGCCGGCGATGAGGGCGAGAGCAGCGATGGATGCGGTGGTCTTCATTATTGAAACCTCTCCTGATTGTGCCGAAGCGAGTGTGGTGCACGCCCGGCGATCTCTTTGAACCCGGCCCGCGAGACAGCGGGCGGGGTTGTCACAGTATCCCGGGCAAGCGACAAAGCGAAGGCTTTTTCTCACATTTTGCTAGCACAGTGGTCACGTATGTGTTGCGTTTCGCATCCTTACAACCGGGTGGCTTATCGGTCGGTTTGTTGTTCCGGAGGATGCCGTGGCGTTGCGGAATCGCGGGCGTGAAGAAGTGGCCCATTGGCGGGATAGAGCTGGCTATCGAGCCAGTGTTATAGAAGAATCAGGTGCACAAGTGACCAGAGTTACGGAACGTCGGAACGTTACGGCGGATGCGGATCCGTAATGTCGCATAGGGAAAACGTCAGGTGGTCAGGCGGTCGAGCGCGCTCTGGTAGCGGTCGCGTGTGCCGATGACCACGTCGTCGGGCAGCGTCGGCCCCGGCTCGGCCTTGTTCCACGAGCCCGCGTCGACGAGCGATTGCAGGTGCTCGCGGACGAACTGCTTATCAAAGCTAGGTTGGGCGTGCCCGGGCTCGAAGCCCTCGGCGGGCCAGAAGCGCGAGGAGTCGGGCGTGAGCGCCTCGTCGATAAGCAGCAGGTCGCCGGTGGCCTCGTCGATGCCGAACTCGAACTTGGTGTCGGCGAGGATGATGCCGCGCTCGGCGGCGTGCTCGGCAGCGGCGCTGTAGATCGCCAGCGATGTGTTGCGCAGCCTCGCTGCCATGTCGTCGCCGAGGGTGTTCGCGGCGGCGGCGAAGTCGATGTTCTCGTCGTGCTCGCCCTGCTCGGCTTTGGTCGCGGGGGTGAAGATCGGCTCGGGGAGTTTCGCGCATTGGGTGAGGCCCGCCGGCAGGGCGATGCCGCACACGGATTGGGTCATCTGGTACTCGGCCCAGCCCGAGCCCTCGAGATAGCCGCGGACGACGCACTCGACGGGGAGCACGCGGCAGGCCCGGCCGATCATGGTGCGGCCGGCGAGGTCGTCGGCGGTGGTCTCGGGCGTGAGAGCCGCACCGGGGATCTGGGTGTGGTCGGTCGAGAGCAGGTGGGTCTTGGCGAGCCCGCGCTCTTCGATCCAGCGGAGCCAGAAAGCGGCGATCTGCGTGAGGATGACGCCCTTGCCCGGAATAGGCGTGGGCATGACCACATCAAACGCGCTGATGCGGTCGGTGGCGATCAGTGCCAGTGCGGCCGGTCGGCCCTCGGCAGCGGGGAGCGGGTAGACGTCGCGGACCTTGCCCGATCGCTTGCCGGGCAAGGCGAGCTCGGTCGTGGTGACGGGCCTGGGCGTGGGCCCGCGGGTGGGCTTGGGGATGGGGGGCGTCGTCATTGTGGTTTGCGGGTCGTGTGGGGGCTTGTGGATCGGGTGCTCGGGGGGCGTGGATGACCGAGAGAGAATACGCTGTCGTGCCGCTGGGCTTCGGGAACGGATGTCTCGATCGCTGGCCGGGCGGGTTGATGGGAGATGGGTTCGCGCATGCTTCGATTTGTGGTGTTCGATCAGGACGGGCCGGCCTCGGACTTTGCGATCCGGCACGCCCACCTCTTTGGGACCGATGACGTCCCGATCCAGGGTGAGGTGCGCTTCGAGGATGGGCTGATCGTCTGCGACAAGACCGCCAAGGAGGCGGCGGGGCTCAGCCTGCAGTTCGAGCCGGGGGCGATCACCGCGGAAGACGCGACGGTCGAATTCGCACCTGGTTTGTTGACGCTTCGCACGTGCCTGCTGCCCTCGAGCGAGGAGCCGTACCTGCTCGCGCTCGAGCTGGCCCGGCATCGGATCATGCTCTTCCTCAACAAGCTCGAGGACTGGCAACTGGTCGACCTTCCGACGGACGATCCCGTTCTGGTGCTCTTCGAGCGCGCGCGGGCGACGTTCACTCGGGCTCTCGTCGCGCAGCGTGAGCCCAACGACGAGCATGGCAATCGGGGCGGGTACGCGTGGCACGCGGATCAACTTTCGCGGGCGAGCCTGACGCTCGCGATCGAGGCGTCGGAGCAGCTCGCGAAGCTGTATGCCGAGCGGATGGTTGAGCAGCGGGCGACGAACGCGATCTATCGCAAGGCGGTGGAGATCTATACGGCCGCGGCAAGCGAGGCGCCGCCGGCGGATGTGCCGATCATCGTGCCGTCGACGCCGGGCGTTGTGATGCCGGGTCGGCCGCAGGTTGGCGTGAGTGTTGGGCCGCAGCAGTTCGACGAGAATCTGCAGAAGCTGCTGTCGGGCTCGATGGACTTCATCACGATGCCGATGCGCTGGCGCGACATGGAGCCCAAGGAAGGCAGCTACTCGTTCGGCCCGACTGATCGTTGGATCGAATGGGCGGTGCGGAAGGCGAAGCTGCCCGTGACGGCGGGGCCCGTGATCGATTTTCGGCGGTCGTGCATCCCGGAGTGGATCTACATCTGGGAGAACGACTACGAGACGCTGCGCGACGTGGTGTATGAGCACATGAAGCACATCGTCACGCGGTATCGGCGGACGGTGAAGCGGTGGACGGTCGCGTCGGGGTTGCACGTGAATACCAACTTCACGTTCAGCTTCGATCAGATGATGGACCTGACGCGCGTGTGCGTGCTGATGGTGCGGAAGCTGCACCCCTCGGCCCGCGTGCAGCTCGAGATCACCCAGCCCTGGGGCGAGTACTACTCGTACAACCGGCGGAGCCTGCCGCCGATGCTGTACGCCGAGATGGTGAGCCAGGCGGGCATAAGCGTTGATTCGTACGCCCTGCGTTTGCAGTGCGGCTCACCCTCCGAGGGC
>ERZ1740070.673-NODE-673-length-22787-cov-15.072409_pt1 | contig 22787 bp, 13 predicted proteins | sample MGYA00581734_ERZ1740070 | MGnify/ENA primary metagenome ERZ1740070 (study PRJEB43018, sample SAMN04849744) | marine metagenome | isolation source: floating plastic debris | place: Pacific Ocean | collected 2008-09-01 | study: EMG produced TPA metagenomics...
CTGCAGCACACTTTGCACATCTTTAAAAAACTCCTTGATTTCTTCTTCTTGGCTTTTGTTTATCGTGCCTGCACTTAGCCCTCTTTGGTAATTCATGATACTTTCTTTGTGTTGTTTGCTGTTGTCCAGATACACCAGTAAACTACGGTTGGCATTGTCTTCATAAAGCTTTTCTCTTGTCGTTGTTCCTGCTAAACATATCGGGCCTTCTACTTGCAACGTGATGGTTTTCATGTTGCCTTTTGCATCTTTTATCGGGATGGTTTTAGAGATTCGTTTTTTACTCATTAGCTCACGGATGGCGTAGAGTATCTTATCATCATTTGCACCGTCCAGATCCTCGATTAAAACCAATTTGTTTTTTAGCTCTGTGCGTTCAAAGTAGTAGAGTGCATTTTCTGATAAGGTGGTAATTTCCAGTTTGTGTTCCTCGGGTATCAGCTCGCTTATTTTCTCCTGTAGGTAGGTTTTTCCTGTGCCACTTGCTCCTAAACTGATGATGTGTAAAGGCTGTTCTCTAAGTCTCGATGTAAAGACCAAGTACATTAACAGTCGATTCGTTTCTTCGCCTACCATGCCACTTTTGCCAATGAGTTTATTGGTTTGCTGTAGTAGGTTTCCAGACTGTAAAAACTTGATGGCTTTAGCTTCTCTTTCTTTGGTTAAAAACCGCTTCTCTGCCTTCTTCGGCTTTTGTTGTTCTACTTGTTCCAGTCGGTAGTTTTCAAGTTCCTGTGTCAGTTCTGCGATGGCTAACTGCATTTCTCTACTACCTGTCTCTAATCGCTCCGCTGCTTTTCTGATTAGCTTTTCGCTTTGGTCATCATGATATAAATCCAGACTGTGACGGATGCTGTGCAATGGGCTTCTACTATCGGTACGCTGTATTTTTAAAGTAACTTTTAGCTTGTCCAATGGATGCAGACCTACACCGCCCAAGATGGATATTAATAGGTTACCCTTTTGCCATGTGATGTATTCGGGATTTGTAACGTCTAAGCTTCTTTGATTGCTTGCAGGTGCTACCTGCTCAGTTGAAGAAAAAAGGATTTGTCTTTCATTGATTAGGTGATTGAGTATTTCAGGCTCATGGCTCTGAACTAAACTATTTGGGTCTTCTCCTTCGGGTGTCTGTATTTGACTGATAGTAATTTGTGGCAAGAGTTCGTTGAGTTGCTCGCTGTATTTCTCTACCGCTTTTTGCCCTGCACTGTCTCCGTCTAAAAACAGTATTACTTCTTGTAATTGCTTGCAGTTTTTAAGTGCTGCCGTGTGTTCTGCTGTTAAGCCATTTGTGCCATAGAGTGCCAACGCTTGGTAATCGGTGTATTTGTTTATCGTAGCTGCATCTATGATGCTTTCGGTTAAGATGATGGTTTCTGCTTTTGGGTAATGAGGGTAAAGCCCTGTTCTGTTTTCTAAGTAATAGTGTCCACTGGTCAAGCTTCTGCCGTAAAGTGATACAACATTTCCACTTTTGTCTTTGAGTGGGAACACGATACAGTTTTTGAGTTTCGGATAGTGGTAGCCTGTTTTGCCGTTAATACTCGTTTGATGATTGCTGCCAATATCCAATTTTATATCGTACAGCTCTCGGTTCTTTAAATACTCGGTAGCTTTTCGGCTCTTGAGTAGATTCGCTTTTAACTGGTGGAAGATGTTGTTTAGATTCTCGGCTTTTGGTTGGATGATTTCTGTAGCTCCAAGTAAGGATTTAGCTTTCTTAATGGCTTCATGTTTGGTGCATTTCTCATGGTGCATGATAAAATCTATCTGGTCGATGGCTTTGCCCGTATGCTCACAGTTGCCACTAAAACAGTGTACCGTGTTGGTTTCGGGATAAACCTGCATACTCGGATTTTTGTCATCATGAAAAGGACAGTTCAGCATCTTGTTTTTATTCGGTTGTAAACCGTAATGCTCCAAGACTTGACCTATCGACAGTTTCGCTTTTATCTCTGCTATTTCCATTACAGTAGCTTTTTCAAGGTTTGCTTCACTTCTTTCAAAGCAGCTTTGTAATTGGTTTCTTCTTTCGCTGCTCCTTCTACTGGTTCGATTATCAATAGCCTGTCTCTTGTGGTTACGTTCACCGTTTCGCCAACCTTGAAGCCAAGCTGCTCTATCCATATTCCTGATATTCTCAACTGTGGCACTTCCTTGTTGTCCGATGAACGATTCAGTCCGTAAACTTTCAACTGCCGTGATGCTTGTTTTGCCATATCCATATTTTTTAAAAAAACTTTACTTAGCGTATTTGATTACAAACTTAGTCTTTTTACTAATACAAACCAAGCGAGTTTGATTTGTGATTTCGCATTTATTAGCTTTTTCGATGACTAAAACCTACCTTTGTATAGTGTTTTTAACTATTAAAGCACCTTGTAATAGCGTTTTAGATATGGAAGATTTTGGAGCTAACTTGAAGCGATTTCGAACAGAGAAAGGTTTTTCACAAGAGGCATTTGCTGCCCAAATTGGCGTACACGTTACCAACCTGTCTAAATATGAGCGTAATAAGTCTGTTCCTTCTTTAGAGATTGCCGAGAAGATGGCTACTGCTTTGGATATGTCTTTGGATGAGATGGTCTATGGACAACAAAATGAAAAAGCCCGCATCCGCATTGCAGATAACGAGCTTCTTAGTCTTTTCAATAAAACGCAGCAACTACCAGATGACCAAAAGAAAACGGTAGTAGACTTGCTGTCTGCTTTCCTACTAAAATCTAATCTTAAACAGCAGCTTTCTTAAAGTAAATCTAATTTCCCTTCTTTCCAGAGATGCAGAGTTGTTTTAGCAGATAAACCTGTAATACTACTCAACCCTGTCAGCTTCTCAAGAGATTTCTCTGCTAATTCAGGAGAAGAACCAAGGGAGAAAGTAGCTGCCCAAAACCTTACATTTTCGTCATCTTCATTTAAAAATTCTTCAAATACGTTTACGGCATCCTGCTCCTTTGCTTTGCTATATAGGTTATGCAGTTTTTTATGCAGTTTATTAGCTTTTTTATTATCGCCAATAGCAATTGCTTTACCGTGTTCAATTGCCTCTGACAAAAAACCTTCTTTTATTTTATCTATTGTTATCATGGTGTCCATCCAAAACGTTTTAATACATCAATTCCATACTGATATTGCTGATTATATGGCAAGGTCTTAACATAATCTCTAACTCTCATACTTGTACCAGGCATCAATGAATTGTAATGACCTGTAACTTTCCCATGTAATGAACCTTTGAAACCTCCTGGGATACTGATCACATTCTTTGTGTTCTGAATAGAACCCTGCCCAAACTTTGCAACGTTATCAGCGTGTTGCTCTACAATATGATGCCAATGCTTATTTTTCCCTGCGGGACCTAACGCCTTTTTCAAGGCTGAGAACGATTTGAAGCTTTGAGTACTTGCCCTAGCGGCTGCTTTCGCTCCCCCTTTAAGCAATGCCTTGATTCCAATTCTGCCAAGAGCAGTAATCCCACCAATATCAGAGATCGCCATCACCCCATTTATCGCAGCACGCGAATAGTCACCTTGTTGCGCCCAGTAGATGGCGTCTCTACCTGAACCCCATATTGGTACATAGCTCTCTCCACCAGAGGATAAACCTATCCCAGCATTAGGATCAGGCCGGTTGCCAGGAATCCAAATAACATGCTGATCCGGAGTATCTCCACGTGGTAAAAAGCGCCTTCCTTCTTCATCTCCGAACATGCGTAAGTCACTGGTAGGATCATGTGAATAAGTCACGTTAAGCGGTGCATATGTGCGCCCTATTTCAACTCCCAAATCAGAAGCCAGTTGTCTAGAGCCAAGCTCAGCGTCATGACGAACCCAATCAACGCCTCTTCCAAACCCTTCATAGTGGTTGGCAAGTGAATAACCATGTCCACCTCGATAAAGATCACCTCCTTCTGAGTACGGATCTGCATCAAATTGCGTCCCCAGCTCCCAATAGGGATAGCATCCGGGACAATCTCCATTGGGGTCATTGAGCGCCACAGGATCGTTAAAAGCATAGTTATACGGTGTCCAGTTGGTAAAGCTACTTGCCAACGGATCTATCTGATTGAATCTACCCAGCGCAGGGTCATAGTCCCTGTAAAAAGTTTCGTAGTTTTTAGTTTGTTCGTTTAACTCACTACCTGCATTGTAAAGAAAGTTATTCTTTAAGTCAGAGATACGGGTCCAACTATTGGCGTGTAACAACCCGAATGGGTAGTAACCATTGCTTTGTATCACAGCACTTTCCGTTACGGTCACCTCAAAGTCATCAAAATACACCTCGGCATTACTTTCGTTGGTGAGATATACGTAGGCGAACCCTTCTTCCTGTACCACCTGCCCGGGTATGCTTATTTCCATGGCACTGCCATTGGCATCATCATCTAACGGAACAAAACCCTGCTGCACGGCCTTGAAGTCTTTATCAAAGATAATGTAATTCAGATAAGCGGCTATGAAACCCGAAGGGGGTTGCTGTACGCCTGCCCCACCCAATGCAGGGTCGTAAGAGCCTGCAAAAGCATCATAAATGGATTGCTCCCCGGCAGTACCACCATTCAACCCGCCAAAAGTGCCTGCCGCCGCCGCTATCAGGGCGCTGAGTGAGGCCGTGGAGTTGCCATTCCCATTCCGGTAAAAGCCTTGTACCTGCATGGCTATGTTGTCTCCCGGGTATACGGGCAAACTGATACCGGCACCGGATATTGTACCCGGTAAAAGGCGTTGAACTTCGTCGTAGGAAGTGGCTTGTACATCTACAGCCGTATTAGTTATATTTTGGAACAAGGCATCATCTACCTGATTGCCAGTCTCGCTCTCCATTGTGGCGGTAAAACTTATGGTCTCCGAGTCGGCGGTATACATGAGTCGTACATTGCCCAGGTGATCGGTGTAAGCATACTGGTATTCGAATGAACCGGCATTGTACACCACGCGTCCTTCAGGATGTGTAAAGGACTGGAGTGTACCATTCTCAAATAAGAGCCCGGATATATAGTCTTGCGTAGTTATCGAACCCCCAATGTTAATTACCTGGCTTAACTTGGTACCCGCAGCATCATAGGTATAGGTGAGCACTGTGCCGTCACCGAACGTTACCGTTTCCGGCTTGTTAAGGATGTTGTATTGGATACTTGTTATGTCTTTATTGGCATCGGAGCTCATGTTGCCATTGGCATCATAGGTATATTCCTGAGTGCTGCCAGTCGACTGCTGATCGAAGCCATGAGCGGTACCCGTATCATGGACATTATTTATTCTGTTACCGTCAAAGGTATAAGCCAGGTTGTCAATGGTTTCAGTGACATCTGTAGCCGGGTTCAATCCGTTACGTTGCAAACTTTCGATGTTCCCATTGGCATCATAAGCTATGGCGCTAAGTGCAAAACGCTGCGCGTTAAGTGTAAAGTTGGTGCCTTCACCATATTCCGTGGAGGTGAGACGATCCATACGATCGTAGGTATAGCTATATGCCTTGGTATCATTTGATACGCCATTACCAAATTGCTCTTTCCAAGTCATGGCAGTGATATTGCCGTTATAAGCCGCTGACTGGCCCAACGCTCCCAGGGATTCATTATGATAGAGTTTCATGCCAAATAGTTGTTCGCTGGTAACAGAGGCCGGATCGTTGATACTTTTAAGCCACCCACGAATAGTGTACTTGTAGTCAACCGTTTGCAAATAACTCAAATCCGCCTTCTCGTGAAGCTGTTTATTTTCCAACCTCCCGAGCTCATCATATGTGTAATGCGCCACCAGTTGCTCTGCGTCTGCCCTATTGGTTTGATACAGGTCCGTGATGCGTCCGGTATGATCATACGTATACCGGTTTTGAATGTCCAGGGTAAGCGTTCCATCGTTTGTAGTGGTTTTGGTTTGGAGCACTCTACCACTAAAGTCATAGACGGCGGTAGATACATCCGCCACTGTAAGGTTCTTATGATTATTTGATCGTGCCTGTACTACCTGGCCGTCCTTATCGTAAAATAGTGCAGTCATAAGCCAGTCGTTTGTACCCAGAATCTTCGTTTTACCTCCGGTAACAAAACCCCTGATAAGCGAATGAGCGCTGGCTTCCTGCCCTGCCAAATGACTATTATTGTAACTGTAATCGGCCGTAGCATTCCGGTCAAAATCATAGTGATCATAATAGGTAACGGACAGCACCTCTAAATTGGTGGTAGGAAATGCCTGATTGGTATATCCTTCCAAAACACTTCCTTCGTTTTCATACCAATAGTCCGTACCATCATAGTCCATGACATCTAAAAGCGCCTGAACGGTCGCCCTTGTGGTCTGTGAAGTATTGGTGTAGATACCGGAATATACCGGCCTGTTTTGCCTATCGTATTTCACAAATTGCCATTGATTGCCCACCTTCATATTACCGTCCTGGATAAGTACAACACGGTCGAGTTGATCGTATACGATGGATTTTTCCACAGCTCCCGGCACTTTTTGTGTGACAGGCCTTCCTCTGCCATCGTAGGTATAGCTAAAGATCAATTCGGCTATGCCGGCTGTGGCAACATCGAGCGTGCCACTCGTCCCCAGGACTTCAACGGCCTTAGGGGGAATCACATGCGCGAGCCTTCCAGCACGATCATAAAGGTAATAGGTGTCAAGATAGTTGCCCGCGGTTTCTTCTACTTGTTTCAATACAGTCAGCCCACGGGAATCCGTGTACGTTCGCACCAAGTGATCATTTTCATCAGTAGTTTCTATGAGCCGGACGGTGTTAGCAGCATAATATCCTGTGCTCAACCCGTTTTCGTTCCATTTTCTTACAGTATTCGCTATATTGAACCCCTGGTTATATTTCACAGTGTGCTGGCCAAGCTGCCAGTCATTGCCTGGAGCGCCTTGCTCTAAAATTCGAGCTCGAGGTGAAGCTTCTACCCGAGTTTCCGCATAAGCTGTTTGGCCGGGAAAATATCCCTGATAAAAGATATCCTGATCGGTGGCGGCATTAGCATAGTAGTCGGACCCTATAGCGGTATGTGACAGATACGATCTGATGGTATTTGAAGTAGTGTATTGTTGGAATCCTACGACATCCTGCTGAGTGGGGCTCGCCTGTTTATCTACCGTTTGAATGGTTCGTCCCAACCCATCTACATAGGTGTAATTTGTCTGTTTTTCATCAGCAATCGAAACAAGAACCTCATCGATAGCGGGCTCCTCCAAAACCTCTGTCACGATGTATGATGTCCCCGCAAGGGGGATATCGTCTTGGTGCTGAACATAAAACCAGGGAGTTTGGGAGGTCACTCCTTTGTAGACTACGGTAGCGGAATAATAGCGATCCATAGTCAGATTTGTTATGCTTAACGTATTACAGTCAGACACCGGGCATGCTTCTTCGGCAATCAAAAATCCGTTCTGGCTCAGCCATCCGGTAACTTCACCTTGATACTCTTTCACTTCCAGTGTTACTGAGTTCGTAAGGCCAAAAACCACTTCCGACCCGGCAATATATCCTTCAAAGTATTTGTGGTCCACATTGACATCCACAGTTTCAATAATTTCAGAAGGACATACACCGTTGGTACCCCACACACGGTAGCTGGTACTTTCATCTACACCAGCTATAGACTGCAGAAAAGTGTTATTTGACAGGTCAATCCAGCCTCCTGCCGGGTTTTCCTGCTCCCATTTGTCAATTGTTCCTCCAAAGTTTACCACCTGCAGGTTTCCCTGTGCCTGATTCAAAAAATCTCCTTCACCCGTCACATTTCCCGTACCCATTTCATCTATGGTTACTTGTATGGGATCTGAGTACACAGTCACGCAAGGGGTTGATATCGCTACCCTATACTGTGTTCCATCTTGAGAGTTTTCAATCAAACTCGCGGTATTATTTTGAAGCGAAGTCCACTCTCCGGCTACTGCTTTTTTCTCCCAGTCTATCATTACCGGATCATCAGAGCCTGCTGTAAAGGTTAAATTAATGCCTTGTGAATCACATAGCTGATAGGTACCGCTAATGGTACCGGCCACTGGTGTAGAGATGATATTAATATACACTACGTTGGTGTACTTTGTCTCACAGCTAGAAATAGCGGCGCGCCTGTACCATTGGTTAATGGTAAGTTGTGCAGCAGTGTAAGTAGCTCCGGTTGCTCCGGGAATGGAGGTCCAGCCATCAACACCATTTGGAGATTTTTCCCACTGATAGGTAAATGACCCGCTGCCTATTGTGGCAGATGCAGTATTTGCAAAAGCTGACACCGGGGCACCACTGCATATCCATGCGCTGCCGGAAATTGATCCCGAAGTAAGCGAATTTGGTACTACTGATATACTGATAAAATTGCTGTAAGCCACTTCAATCCCAGAAGTCACTTTTCTCCGGTACACCCTATTTGCAGTAAGGTTTCCAGGATTATAAGACGTGCCTGTTGCGCTGGAAACATTCGCCCAGCTACTGCCTGAAGAGCTCCACTCCCACTGGTAGGTATAGCTACCAATTCCTCCACTGGCACTGGCGGAGTTCGTCAAAAGGTTAGGATCTCCATTGTAACAAACTGTTTGTGTACCGCCTATGGATCCCGGACTCAAAGGTGGATTTACAGTAACTGTAATTACATTGCTGTATGCTGTTTCGTTACATGAAGCCGAAGTTACCCTGCGCCGGTATTCTTTGGTAGCTATCAAGTTAGGTTGGTCATAGACGGTACTTGTCGCTCCAGAAATGTCCGCCCATGATCCTAGAATAAAACGTGATTGCCACTGATAGACGTAGTCTCCTCCTGCTCCGCTGGCACTTGCATTGTTAGTAAACGGGTCAGGATCACCATTATTGATTACGGTTTGTGAGCCCCCTATGCTGCCAGGATTCAAAACTGAGCGGATGGTTATTGTTATGGTATTGCTGTATTTAGTTTGCCCACAAGAGATTACTCTTCTTCGGAATTCCTTTGTAGATGTTAGATTTCCATGTGCATGGGTAGTTCCAGTAGCCCCGGAAATATTGGACCAACTGCCGCTGGGAGATCGCCATTGCCATTGATAAGTATAGCTGCCATTCCCACCACTTGCACTTGCTGTACTGGTGAGAGTTAGGGGCACAGCATTATGACATAGTGTTTGAGCTCCGAATATCGTCCCTGCAGCTAAAGATGATCTTACCGTAACACGTACAGAATTGGTATAAGCTACCTCACTTCCTGAAGTTACCTTTCTGCGATAGTCTTTGGTAGAAGTGAGGGTTCCATGGTTATATGTCGTTCCTGTCGCTCCTGATATATTAGACCAGCTTCCACTTGGTGATCGCCATTGCCATTGGTAGCTATAACTCCCGGTCCCATTGCTGGCCGTGGAACTACTCGTAAATTGTGAGGGGTCACCACCATAACAAATGGTTTGACTGCCGGAAATGCTTCCCGGTTGAAGTGGCGGGGGATTAACAACCACCGAGAGTTGCTGAAGGTTGCCCACCACATTATTAAATTTCAATACCTTAGTACCTGTACTGGTCCATTTGACAGAAACAACATAAACAAACAGCAGGCCTCCTTCATTCTGAATACTGTAATCACTGCTAAGAATGGTACCCCCTGTTACGGACCATGAGGCTCCTAAGACCTGAAAAGACTGCTGAATCGTATAGGTTTTGGTATTATTCAAATACACATTAGTAGGACCTGAAATTGTACTTGTCATCTCAGAAGTGCCAAAAGCGGAACTCACAACAGCCAATATCAGAATGGCTATCAATGTTATGCTATTTTTAATGTTCATCATTGTTCTGCGATTTAGCATCCTCCTTGACTGTGGTAAGTATCTATATGGATAATGGCAGTTTCGCCTATGTCATTGCCATCCACACGCATATATCCGATCAAATACGTGTCCTGAGTATAGTCGGAAATGACCTTGGTCTGTTTTGTACCTGACCAGGTATCCGATGTATTCCAATCGCCTGCAGGAAGGCTATTGATGTCAAAATCGTCATCAGCCGGCGTAGTGTATATATCCCAGCGGTACTCGACGGTTCCCGTGTAACCACCATCATCTATGGCGATAACTGTGGAGCCGGTAATAGATACTGAATAATCACTTTGACATTCATTGATGATTGATGCTTCCTGCCCGCAGATATCGACTTTAGTTGCTCCATTAAGACAATAATTCAATTGGTTATTTGTGATATTGGACGGAACCGCGCTAAGGTTTCTAAGCTTTGCGAAAGAGTCTTCACCATTGTATCTGATTTTCAGGTAGACGGCATAGGCCTGGTTGTCCGAAAAAGTGTGTACAAAAGTAGACGAAGAGGCAGCAATGCTCGAAAAATCATATCCCTCAGTATCCTCCAGCGATCCGGATTCCGGAATTACAGCCCAATAATACTGGGCTCCCTGCTCCTCGACAACTTTGAATGTGGTAGCCTGATTCAGTACAACTACACCACTGGCGATATTTATCACCGGGTTCCTAAGCGAGTAATAATCTCGTGGGTACTTTACCGTTTGCCTTTGCAAAATATTATCATCTGCATCTCTAACCAGCTTTAGATTATCAAAATGGTCATATTCATAAGAAGTCGTTCTTTCATTGAGCGTTTCTGCCATAAGCAGGTGAGTATTGTCATAATGCTTTATGACTACATTGGCAGATTCAGGGTAGAAAAGCAGATCATCCACCTCGATATCATCATCTCCGGTAATACTTATTGTTATGTTGTCGGCTAGTGCATTTACAGATAGTATGACTTCATAATACTGCCAATAGGAAGAAGAATTGATTGCTAAATTAATTGATTCAGTCAGTGTTCCATCAGTGCAGGAAACCGATAGGTTTTTAGCACTCGCTGACTTTGCCCATAACGAGAATACATATTTAGTGTCCGACTGTTTGGCAAGGCTCTTTCGGATCAAATAACCCGCTCCACCCCCTGCTAATCTAAGAGAAGCTCCACCTTTACGGCCATCAGAATGAGCCGTGGCGAATAGATTAGTAATCACATTTTGTATTTCGAACTCATTGGTACCGCCCTCAAATTTGTTTTGTTGCAAGGACTCAAAACCGGTATATACCACCTCAGACGCCAGTGCACCTGAAATTTCGCAAACCGGGCCGTTGTCCTCATAATCGAAGTGATGACCGGAAAGGTTGCGATTATCTAGCTCTACACCTGAAACTATTTTATTGATAATGTCGATATCCTTGACAGTACTCTTAATCACGTAATGCTGGTCATAGCTAAAAACATCGCTACCTCCCGTATGGTCGATTGTAGAGGGAATAAAACCTGAAATGCCACCTCCCGCTTCAAGTACCAGGGTTTTCCATGGGAATACCACTTGATTGCTGTGGTATTTATGAAGATTTAGTGAGCCACTTATCACCTTTTCAACGCCTCCATTTGGCTTATAAAAGGTCACCTCTTCAACCGGTCGCCTCTTTACGTTTTGACCTTTTAACTTACTAATTCCTAAGGTTGCGTCGTCCTGATTGGCTTCTGTGGCTTGTATGCTATAATCTTCCAGGTACTTGTAAGTGGTTCGGTATTCATCGCCGGTGGATAGAATCGTATGCCTTTCTCTTAATTTTGACGATAAATCCTGATCATAGGTGTAACTCACGGTTTCCGAGAGCAGATTACCAGCCATGTCGAATGTATTGGTTTGAGTGCTTGCCAGCAGATAGGAAGTATTAGTAATCAAATAATTATCATACAGGTACATTGGCACGTCAAAAAACTCGTTTTGTTGAGTACTGGGATTATAATCTTCCGTCCTGGTAATGGATTTGTTCATGGTAATGGCTTTGACGGTGCTTGAAGGTGAGCTGGTATATTGGTAAATACTTTCGTTCAGGAGGGTGCCATCTTCATGATACATCTGCTGTTTGGAAATAGCTCCCATGCCGACCACGTTCAACGAATGCGTAGGTTTTATGATACCGCCGAAAGATTGGACAGGTGCAAGTGGCTCACAAGTACCCGGTCGGTTTTCACGAGCAATGCTCAACTTTGAAGGCCCCCAAAGATTAGAATCAGTACTCGCAAGGTTTATTGGTACACTGAAGTAGTTAACAGTACTTCCCTTATTAGGGCTGGAAACCGTAACCCGTTCGTAGCCCACTGAAGGCTCGTCATTGAGAAAAAGGTTGTACTTTGACCTAATGGTCAGTTTTTTCCAGAGTGTGGCTCCTGTGTTACCTATTTCGTCATATTGAGTGATATTACCATTTGCGGAGGCATATACATTATTGGTAAAGCTATATGCAGGCAAGTCGATGGCTACTCCTGATGACGTACCATCAAGATTATTATAATCATAGCTGGTTGTTATTACATTGGCCTGATCTACCCCATCGTAGGTAACTAGTTCATTGACACGAATTCCCCCGCCATAAACTTCACCTCCGGCCAGTGGGTCATGGTAGCGGTTTGGCTCATAGAATAGAAAGGTCTTTGCTCCCATAGGTGTAGCAACAGTTTTGAGCGCTCCGGATTGCACAAACCTCTCATCCACGTCACCTTTTTTTCCGCTCAGCAGATAATATTCTCCAAAAAAATTGGCTATCGGATCCTTTCGGTATCTATTGAACCCGTCAAAGCCTGGATAAACATACTGCTCAAAAATTTCAGGATCGCCAGGCCCGATAGTAGGATTATAATAACCAAAGTAATCTGTTCTATTTGAATTCCTTTTTGGCAAGAATCCAAAATCTCCTCCCTCTACAATAGGAATACTTACTCCATCTGCCGAAACACCTTCACCGGATGAACCTGGAAATACGTTGTAATACTCGAAGAAGTAAGGTGGTTTGGAAAAGTTACCAATCGTTTCTCTCATTTGGGTCAAAAAAATATGACTGTAATTATTGTCCTCGGTATTTTGTATGATATCGAAGTCAAAAACATACTTTTTTACTAAAGTTTCGCTGTTATGCTTGATGGCATAAACATCTATCCAGTTCAATAAAGGTCTCTTCAGCACGAGCGATCTGTTTCCAAATTGTACTGGACTACCGTCTGAAATAACAGGTATTTTGTACAGGCCATCTGTTAGTTTTATTTTGTAATCAGCGGTTATTATTTCGGTAAGATCCTTTGGCCGTAAATTGAAAGCTTCATACAGATATTCGTTATGGCTTTGATAACCCAGTGCCTCATCATATAAATAGAGTGCCGTAGAATCGTCTCTGCTTGCATCCCAGGACACTACTAATTCCAAATTACCAAAAGCATCTACATCTTCAGACTGCCTGTTATCCTGATATTTGAATACAATTTCTCCATCATTGACTGATGTAATCTTAACCAAATGCCACAAAGCGGCATAAGTATATCCGTCAAGCATACTATAATATGCTGGCTTTCTATGCACAGGTGGGTTAACCGACGTTTGTGCGTTGTAACTATTCAAGACCGCGTTGGAGAAGAAGTATTTGACACCTCTTTCATCAGTCACTACAAAGCTTTCGATCTTATTCGTTGTGCTATTAAATGTAGGATCAATATCTATATCTCTGTGGGGAATGGTGGATATATTGCCCACATTATCAAAAACAAACTTCAGGCTTAACCCTTGAATAGAAATATCAAAAATATCAGGCTCTGTGTCGTATATGGTAGAAATATCGTCAAACCCACCCAGGCTCTTTAGGAAATTGTAATCCACCAATTCCTGTGGTGCGCAATTATCAATTGTACCCGTATAACTTGGCGAGAAATTACCTACTGTCTGATGCGTATTATCTCGCAACCATCCAACATGTTTCCCATCTCCGCTTTTTAGTTCATCGGGTAAGCCCCGTACTTCTCTGGTCACGAACCCACCTGCATTAAACTGCCATCCAAGCCCTATTTCACTGGCTTGAGTATTAACTTTCAATCCACGTGTATGATAGTCTAAGGAAATTGAATGGCTAATATCTTTGGACACTAAATTCCATATAGGAATTGAAGCATTGGCGCTTCCGGTAAACTCGTTAACATAGGCTGAATGCTGCGCGCAAATAAAATCACCAGCCACCAGTACTATAAAAAGTACTAACAGTGGTCTTTCAAGATGTATCCTCATAAATAGAAGCTAGTTATTGACCGTAAATACTGATGTTTCAACTATTTGATTGAAAGGTATTTCCCAATGAATGGTAAGTTCCTGTTCAGATTCGTCCCACATTCCTCCGGTTATACTCACTTCGCCCCAGTCAGTTATGAAAGAGGAAGGTTGAACATTTTTATCGCAATCAAATAAAAGTCTGGCTTCGTACGATGTTCCCTCGCCAAAAGCATCAAACAGACCGGCACTAAAGTCAGATATTTTGTATTCTAAATCCGAAATTCGCTCAAGGTGGCTGTTAGTGGTACGCCCGAATGTATTGGCAACACCCCTCGTCGTTTCACCACTCCACATTGAATTGTCAGGTAATTCCACCATGCAGGAGTCTAATTGATAGATGAGCTCAGAAGCAACATTTGAAATGCTAAAGACTTGCGAAAATGGTTGCGTACCAGCAATGGAACTTGAAACAAGAAAGAACAATAGGGTTAGATGCTTTATCCTTAACACATTATATAATTTTCAATCGAAAATATAAAAACAGATTCGAACTAAATATATATTATAATTAGAATAGTAAAAAATACTACAATTTGGGGGATAAAACTATGATGTATTTTTCTGCCTGGCAGAAAAGCAAGTGGGGAAATTATTGCTTTATTATTGTAATTGGAGTTTTCTCTGAGTTATAAATAAGTTATTTCAGATCAAGTAAATCCTTAACGCCAATATTTCTACTCACGGTAAAACCTTCGCCATACCTTGCACCAATAGAATGACCTAGTTCTTTCCCTCTCGATTCAATCATCTTCATAAACTCCGGAGAAGAAATATACGTTTCCGGTTCTTTGCTATTTGGATCGTAAAATTGAGATTTAAAGGCCCTCACGGCTTCCATTTTAATATCCCAGTATTCACTGACATCTACCACGAAATCGGGTTGTAAGAATTGACTTTGGATAAAATGGTAAACCGCCCGAGGTCGCCATGGGGCTAGAAGTTCACCGCTATCTTCAATTTCAATTTTGGATAAACCTGACAAAAAGTTGGCATCTTCAACCAATTTAGCGCCCCTGGCATGATCCGGGTGCCTGTCTTTCACAGCGTTAGCGAGAATTACATCCGGTCTATATTTTCGTATCGTCTTGGCTACTATCAACTGATTGGGCTTGTCATTTTGAAAGAAGCCATCTTCAAGTCCCAAATTCTCACGAACGCTCAACCCCAATATTTCAGCAGATGCCTGAGCCTCTTGATCCCGGATCTCAGGTGTCCCCCGGCTCCCCAGCTCTCCTCGCGTTAAATCTACCACTCCCACCTTGTGCCCGGCTGCTAATTGTGAGGCCAATGTACCCGCACAACTCAGCTCGGTATCATCGGGGTGGGCGGCAAAGGCGAGTATATCCAGTTTGATCATTATTCAGTTGTTATATAAAAAAAGGCTGCCTAAGTAGACAGCCTCGCAAGGTAATCTAATTTTACAGCGATGGACTAACCTTCCACCATTTCCATTTCTTTTGATTGAAGGAAACGCTCTGCATCTAAGGCTCCCATACAACCCGTACCAGCCGCTGTCACCGCTTGCCGATAAACCTTATCTGCCGCATCACCCGTTACAAATACGCCTTCAACTTTAGTTTTTGAAGTACCCGGCTCGGCAATAAGATATCCGGTTTCATCCATTTCAAGGTAATCTTTGAAAATATCTGTATTTGGTTTATGCCCTATGGCCACGAAAAAACCTTCTACATCAATATTCTTTTTCTCACCTGTCTGCTTATTTACCACTCTCATTCCTGTAACTGCTTCTCCATCACCAAGAATTTCTTCCGTTTCCGTATTCCAAAGCACTTCAATGTTAGGGTTATTAAGCGCTCGGCTTTGCATAATCTTCGAAGCTCGCATTTCATCTCTACGTACGATCAAGTATACTTTAGGACAAAGGTTTGCCAAATAAATAGCTTCTTCAGCCGCGGTGTCTCCACCTCCAACAACTGCCACCGTTTTCCCTTTGTAAAAGAACCCATCACATACCGCACAGGCAGAAACCCCTTTATTGTAATATTCTTTCTCGGAGGGCAATCCCAGGTATTTGGCGCTAGCGCCAGTTGAGATAATAACAGCTTCAGCGGTGATTTCATGTTTATCATCCACAACGGCCTTATGCGGGTAACCCGAAAGATCGACTGAAGTAACCTGCCCAAAGCGGATATCTGTTCCGAAACGTTCCGCTTGCTGTTGGAAATCGATCATCATCTGAGGTCCATTTATACCTTGTGGGTATCCGGGGTAATTTTCCACGTCATTAGTAGTTGTTAGCTGACCTCCTGGTTGGCCACCTGTAACCATTACGGGGTTTAACCCTGCTCTGGAAGCATAAATGGCCGCAGTATATCCAGCAGGACCCGACCCTATTATTAGTACTTTAACTTTTTCCTCTGTCATTATGATAATTTTTATAAGACGTCAACTACAATCTGATTTGATAAGTTTAGGTTATTCAAATTAAGCGAGCTGTTTGTCAGAATGATTACAAAGATAAAAAAATAGCCCTCATGATTTTATGGGACTTATTATAAAAAATCTATGATCTGATAATCAACCTAAATAGGGCTTAAGAGCCTTACTTCTTGAAGTATGACGAAGCCTGCGAATAGCTTTTTCCTTAATCTGGCGGACACGCTCACGAGTAAGATCAAATTTCTCTCCTATTTCCTCCAATGTAAGTGCATGCTCTCCATTGAGGCCAAAGTAAAGTGTAACAACGTCTGCTTCGCGCTGTGTTAAAGTAGAAAGAGCTCGCTGTACCTCCCTCCTTAACGAATCATTCATTAACTCATTATCCGGCGTCTCTTCAAGTTCATTTTCAAGCACATCTAATAATCTGTTTTCTTCACCCTGAGCAAAAGGAGCATCCATAGAAACATGTCTACCAGAGATTTTCATCGTATCCACAACCTCAGCGGTAGTTACTTCAAGTACTTCCGCTAACTCGTCAGGCGAGGGTTCGCGCTCAAACTTTTGCTCAAGCTCAGAAAATGTTTTAGATATTTTGTTTAGTGATCCCACTCTATTGAGTGGTAAACGAACTATTCTCGACTGTTCAGCCAACGCCTGTAAAATTGACTGGCGAATCCACCAAACCGCGTAGGATATAAACTTAAAACCTCGGGTCTCATCAAATCGCTGAGCTGCTTTGATCAGTCCGAGGTTTCCTTCATTTATCAGGTCTCCTAACGTAAGACCTTGGTTTTGATATTGTTTTGCTACTGAAACAACAAACCTTAAATTAGCTTTAGTGAGTTTCTCAAGCGCCAGATGATCTCCGTCTTTAATCCGTTGCGCTAACTCTACCTCTTCATCAGGGGTTAACAAATCAACCTTGCCTATCTCCTGCAGGTACTTATCAAGAGATTGACTTTCCCTGTTGGTGATCTGCTTGCTAATCTTCAGCTGTCTCATTCCGTGTCATCTGTTAATTCCTTCCAATAAGATCACAACGATTTTAACGAATAGACGCCAAAGCACAAAGCTTCTAAAGAAAATATTATCCTGCGTTTTCCTCTTTTCGCTCCGGTTTTGGTAGCAATACCTTGCGTGAAAGGCGGAATTTGCCTGTTTTTTTATCAATATCCACAAGTTTCACCTGTACCTGCTCTCCGACTTCCATAATACCTTCCATCTTTTCTACACGCTCCCACTTAATTTCAGATATATGCAGCAGACCATCTTTACCAGGCATGAATTCAATAAAAGCCCCAAATGGCATGATCGATTTTACTTTACCTTCATATACCTCGCCTATTTCAGGTACCGCTACGATCGCCTTTATCCTTCTAAGAGCATCATCCATGGATCCTTTATCAACTGCAAAAATGCTCACGATACCATTATGTTCATCCTCTTCTATAACGACAGTAGCGCCGGTTTCTTTTTGGATTTCCTGTACTACTTTTCCACCAGGTCCTATCACTGCACCAATCTGATCCTTGGCGATCTTAACTATTTCAGATCGAGGTGCGCTCGGCTTAAGATCAGCAGCCGGTTTCTCTATGGTTTTCTTCATTTCGTTCAAAATATGAAGTCTGCCCTCTTTTGCTTGTTCAAGCGCTTGCTTAAGAATGTCATAAGAAAGACCGTCTACCTTAATATCCATTTGGGTAGCAGTAATACCTTTTTCAGTACCCGTAACTTTAAAATCCATGTCACCAAGATGATCTTCATCACCTAAGATATCAGACAAGATTGCGAATTTACCTGTCTCGCTATCTGAGATCATACCCATGGCGATTCCGGATACCGCAGCATCTATTTGAATACCGGCATCCATAAGCGCTAGTGAGCCGGCACAAACAGTGGCCATTGACGATGAGCCATTTGATTCAAGTATGTCGGATACTACACGTATGGTATACGGACTTTCAGCAGGAAGAACCTCTTTAATAGCTCTCCATGCTAAATTACCATGGCCCACCTCTCTTCTGGCTGGCCCTCTGTTCGGTTTTACCTCGCCGGTAGAAAATCCAGGAAAGTTATAATGAAGCATGAACTTATTTGAACCAGAATACATTGCTCCGTCAATAAGCTGTTCGTCCATTTTAGTGCCTAAGGTTACAGTACTTAACGATTGTGTCTCGCCCCTGGTAAATACTGCCGACCCGTGCGTGGATGGAAGATAATCAACTTCTGAAGCTATAGGTCTGATTTGATTTAGCTCACGACCGTCCAAACGTTTACGCTCGTTGAGAACAAGGTCACGGCAAGCCTTCTTTTGAATACCTTTGAAATATTGATTAATAAGGAACTTATCTACTTCCTCTTCTTCTCCAAAACTTTCTAAAAACTTCTCCTTAATAGCTTTAAAAGACTCCGAACGAACTGATTTGTCAGCTATTTGCTGCTCTGCAACCGCATATACTTTATCATATAATTCAGAGTGCATTCGGGCCTCAAGTTCTTCATCATTATTTTCATGTGAATATTCTCTTTTCTCCGCCTTGCCTGCTTCATCCTGAAGCTCGAGTTGCAGCTGGCATTGTTCCTTGATTGCCTCATGTGCCACCTTAATGGCTTCGAGCATATCATCCTCTGAAACTTGTTTCATTTCACCCTCTACCATTAGTATGTTGTCAATAGTAGCGGCAACAATAAGATCAAGATCAGCCTCTTCTTTTTGACTTTTCGTTGGGTTGATCACATGTTGCCCATCAATTCTGGCTACCCTCACCTCGGAGATAGGACCATTGAAAGGGATGTCAGAAACCGCAAGAGCAGAGGAAGCCGCAAAAGCAGCAAGTGCATCAGGAAGCGCTTCTTCATCACCAGAAATAAGTGATATGGCCACTTGCGTATCTGCATGATAGTCGTTAGGAAACATTGGGCGTATGGCTCTGTCTACCAAACGACTGATAAGAATTTCATAATCCGATAATCTTCCCTCACGCTTTAGGAAACCTCCTGGTATTTTACCTGAGGCTGCAAATTTTTCCTGGTAGTCTACAGAAAGGGGTAAAAAATCAACATCGTCCTTCGCTTCTTTGGCTGAAACTACTGTGGCCAGTAGCATTGTGTCGCCCATACGTACTACAACCGACCCGTCCGCTTGTTTGGCCAGTTTACCTGTTTCTACTGATATAGTACGTCCATCAGGAAGGTTTACTGTTTTGTTGATAACATTGAATTGCATAAAAATTTAATTTAATAATGAGCGCTGAACCGCACTCTGTAAAAGACAAAAAGGGAATCAACACGATTCCCTTTATTTTATTTTCTAAGTTTTAATTCTGCTATAATAGCCCGGTATCTTTCGATATCCACTTTTTGAAGGTAGTTGAGCAACTTCCTTCTCTTACCTACTAACCTCAAAAGACCTTGTTGCGTAGAATAGTCCTTTTTGTTTTTCTTCATGTGTTCGGTAAGGTGCTGAATCCGGTATGTAAAGAGTGCAATTTGCGACTCTGCAGATCCCGTATCATTTTTCGCCTTTAACCGACCATGATTCTCAAACAAATCTTGTTTTTTCTCTTTTTGTAAATACATGCTTAGTTAAATAATTGATATTTTTATTCAAGGTGCAAAGTTAGCAAGGTCAATTTCAATAAACAACCTTGTTAAGAATTTATTGATTCGATTTACGATTGGCAAACCAGCGTTTGAAGCGCTCGATCATGACATTATAGAAATCTGAATCAAAAAGCCTGGCGTCCACTCTTGCCTGTCGTAGGAAAAGTAAGCCAATGGGTAAAAGGATGGCATTTGCCGCCCACATGCCGATGGCAGGATCTACAAGATCTTGCTTCGAGTACTTTTCACCTGTCATACTTATAACATAGAAAATGATAAAAAAGATGATCGACATAAGTACCGGAATTCCTAGGCCGCCTCTTTTAATAATAGCGCCAAGTGGAGCGCCTATTAAAAACATAATAATACAGGCCACCGAATTTGCCAGTATTTTATGGTACTGAATATCAAATACATCTTTATCACGGGTATGCTGCTCTATTTTCTGATTAGCGCTTTGCAGTTTACTCTTAGCTTGCCGGGATAGACTTAGTGCAGTTTGTAACGCTTTTTTATCCACCTCTTTATCCATCAACTCTTGCACAAGTTGTGCGGTTGTTTTTACCGAATCTTTTTTGATAGTATCTTGTAGAACTGCTATTTCCAATAAGTTCTCTTCTTTGCGGCTTGCAGTTTTTTGTTGATTAACTTTCAAATCTGTATTCTTAGTAAGTTGATTAGTTGCTTTTGGCTTCACAATCCTGCTTTTAGCTTTCTTTTTCTCTTCCAGTTTTTTAATTCTACTCCTGCGTTTATTTTTTTCATCCGTAGATTCTTTCAAATCCAAAATGGTCGTTTGAGCGTTTTTAAATGTGGGGCCGTCAGTTAAAGTATCTAACTTATGCTTGCTAAGTTTGACAAGCGAATCGGCCTTTTCTTTTTCTCTCTCGATCTTTTTTAACTTTGTCAGCTCTACGGAATCACTCCAGTCACTGTATTGCTGCAAGTAGGGTGGCAAGCTTATCGTATCATTCCGTTTATGGAAATAAAAGGAATAAGGTATCTCGATAAACACTTTTAATCGTCTATTCAAAACTTGTCGCCCCATGGAGTCTACATCACCCACCAATTGGCGGATATTTCTCATTATTCTATTCCCTTCAAAAAGACTCTTATCTGTTCTATCCAGGCCAAATGAAGAAAGGTCCAGGACATACTCACTACGGCTAAAGCTACTTCTTGAAAGTGTTTCTCTCTTACTTTTCCTGGAAGCGCCGTCAGTATTATTCTCAAAGAAAAAATGTCCGTCAAAAAGCTCCAGTTTTAAATACCTGTCATTCAAAATGGTATACATGGCTCCGGAATCGGCCAGTGTCACTTTTTTATTACCATTCTGATTTCTATGATCATAAATGATAATGTCTTCCAGTGTCTTTCCATCATCGTGGCGCTTATTAACCTTAATACTGAAATCAGGAATGCCATTATAAAATGCTCCCTGTTTCAGGTCCAGAGCCGGCTTTTTCTGTTTAATATCATAAAGCAGGCTGTAAGCCTCAAGCGCCGATCTGGGAACAAAGTAGTTATTAGAATAAAAAGCGAAGATGGTTAAGCCCAATACAAAAACGAAGATGGGCAAGAGCGCTCTTACTAACGATATCCCGGCACTTTTAAGCGCCGTTAATTCGAAGTGTTCTCCGAGGTTGCCAAACGTCATAAGTGAAGACAACAGAATAGCTAACGGAATGGCTACCGGGGTTACAAAGACTGCAAAGTGAAAAAAGAGTTGAGCCAAAACATCCCACCCCAAATCCTTACCGACAATATCATCAAACTTATTCAGCATATGCTGAGTAAGCAGTATAAATACAACGATTAAAAAAGTAAGAAAAAAAGGTCCAACAAAGGACGACAGAATTAGCTTATCAATCTTCTTCATTCTGACTATTCACAACAAAAAGAAAGCCAAAATTAGTGAAATACGGAAAAATAACTATTTATCCGCCCACTGTCTCTTTGAGATTATCAATGAGACCGCTCCATAAATCATGAAGTTCTTCTAAATCGTCCATGTCAGAATAGTCGGTAACCTTTAAGAATACAGACTGCGTGAGCTCATTCATATCTAATTTAAGCTCAAAAAATGCAGGGTCGTCCTCTTCTTCATCTTCCCGAATAAACTCAAACTTCACGTAGCTATTAGTACGATGAGAAATAAGTCTGGCCCGATGATCTTCATCATCCCATATGAAATTAAATACTTTATCCTCGTCAATGGTAACGTCATCAGCCATCCATTGGGCAAGACCACTGGCAGTATAGATATACGGGTAAAGCATTTTTTTGGAGGCGTTGATTTCAAAATCCGCGGTGTATAAGTATCTCGCCATGGCACATGGTTAAAATGGAAAATAAGATTAAGAAGTCGCTGTTTATCACTTCTTTAATCGGCGAATAAGTTAGACTATTTTTAACATCTAGCCAAACCAAATAAAAATTAAGGAGGCTTGGGATATTATTTTACAAACTTAGTAAGTTTACGCTCCCGTTTAAAGGATTAAGTGGGAGTTCAGACGGTTAGGGCGCACGATTCATATCCGCCAGTTGGTGAACGGTAGTTAAACGAACTGCTTTAAAAGTTGAAAAGATAAATAATATGGCGGGGTAGCTCAGATGGTTAGAGCGCAGGATTCATAACCCTGAGGTCGGCAGTTCGATTCTGCTCCCCGCTACTAAAACAAAAGCACTGAATGGTGCCGTT
>ERZ1740070.674-NODE-674-length-22783-cov-5.790391_pt1 | contig 22783 bp, 13 predicted proteins | sample MGYA00581734_ERZ1740070 | MGnify/ENA primary metagenome ERZ1740070 (study PRJEB43018, sample SAMN04849744) | marine metagenome | isolation source: floating plastic debris | place: Pacific Ocean | collected 2008-09-01 | study: EMG produced TPA metagenomics assembly...
GACTGGCGGCGGCGACTGTGGGCCGTTTGGCGGAGTGCAGAGCAACAGTCACTACGGCGCGTGGTTGCGAGCGCGCTTTCCACAGCCCTGGTGCTTTGGACCACCGGCACCCTGCTGCTGTACTTCAATATCCCAACCATCAGCTTTACGAAAGCCATTGTGTTGGGGGCCATTCTAATTCTCGGCGGCTATGGCGATGTCTTTGGCGGCTTTGAAGACAGCGGTGCTCAAGGTTGGGTCCTGATCGCCTGTTTACTCATCGCCACCACCAGTTTGCTGATGGTAATCGGTGTGTTGGGTCTATTGGCCGATCAGTTGCTCAGCTCTCGGTTTGAATTTTTACAGCGCCGCCCCAAAGTCCCTAAAAAAGACCATGTCATTGTGGTGGGTCTGGGTCGGGTGGGCAAGCGGGTTACCCGCATCTTGCAAGATTTACGTCAGCCTCTAGTGGCCATCACCCATCACTTAGACAGCCCGGCTTTGCGTAATCAGATCCCTCTGCTAGAGGGGCCTATGCTACACCAGCTGCAAGAGGCAAATCTCTCCACGGCCCGCAGTGTTATTGCCGTCACCGACGATGCAGTACTCAATCTAGAGGTGGCTTTATTGGCTGCTGAGGCCCTAGAAAAAGAAAACCGGCCGTTTACTACCGTTATCCGCACCCTCAGTCAGCTGTTTAGCGACAATATTCAGTCATTTTTACCCCAGGCCCGCTCGTTTTCAGTTTATGCTCTATCGGCAGAGGCATTTGCTGGGGCAGCCTTTGGTGAAAATATTCTTGGTCTTTTTCGGCTCAATCATCAGACCATTTTAATCACGGAGTACCGTATCGAGTACGGCGACACCCTTAACAATAAACCCCTGGCAGAAATTGCCTATGGCTATGGCGTTGTCCCTATTTTGTTGCGGCAGTGTCAGCCCAACAGACAATATCAGGACTACCCCATGCCCTCGGATGATTTGCGGGTTCATGTAAGAGACAAGCTCTATGTCCTCTCTTCCATTAACGGACTGCGGCGGATTGAACGGGGAGAAATGACATCGCCTAGACAGTGGCTGTTAGAAGTAGACGCTCCCCTCGATCCAAATATGCTGTCAGAAGCCGGTGGCATTCTGGCTAAAGTATCCAATATTCAGCTCGATCACTGTCGTCGGCTGATGGAGAACCTGCCCAATACGATTCAGCTGGCCCTCTATGACTATCAAGCACACCGTCTTATGCAAGAGTTAAAGCGATGCGTGCCTATTCGTCTTTCTCCTCTGCGATAAAAACATTATCTCTAATAAATTTCCATACGAAAATTTGTTGGGGACGATGGCATAGAGAGCTGAACAAGTGTCGTTAGGTTGCCATCAGGGCTATCAAGGCGAATCGTACGGTTCCGTATGGAGCTACCAGGGGCTGCCCACAAGACTAAAGGTTGCCCAGTAGTAAGGATGCCTAAAGTCCTGCTGTCCCTCAATCACCAGTTCAGCCGGTAGCTTATGCACAGCGTTCACTCCTTTTAATTGAGCCCCGTCAACTGAAATTTCACCTTGAATCATTGCCAGCTGTGCCTGTCGTAATGCTTCTGCTTTGATGGTGGGTTGATTAGCTTGTAGCTGCCGATAAAACTCAATCATTAGCCCTGCCGATGCTTCATCACTCACATTCCACAAACTGGCTACAGATGTTTTTGCACCAGCTAACACTGCAAAGCCTGCAAACCCTAGCTCGGCTGAGCGATTACCCAATGCCGTTTGGCAAGCACTCAGGGTCAATAGTTCAACCGGGGGGCGATTGAGACCAAGGGTACGCAGCTGGTCTAAACTGAGTCGCTCATTGTAAAGATAGAGATAAGACTCAGATAGCTCCCCGACGTTAAATTCACCATGGGTCGCTAGGTGAATGACGCCATAGGGACTTTGCTGCCGTTCATCTCTTAGCTGATTGAGGCTAAACGCATTACCCCGCAGCACCTTACTGCTCCATCTAGATGAGATGGCCTCTAATTCAAGCGGGACGCCAGGTAGGGCAGCCTGATCAGCAAATGTTGAGGTGCCGGCGATAAGAGCGCTTGTATTACTGATGTCATGATAGGTCAAATCAGTTAGGCTCAGGCTAGGCATCAGCCCGATGTTGTAATTTTGGATGACAAAACTTTCCCCGTCGTGCAGGGCAGCTAAGGGTAAGGAGCGTAATCCTGCATCCGTAATAAAGCTGATTGTGTCAATATTTTGAGCCTCTAGCTGAGCTTGAACAGGGGCAATTAGCCATTGATAGAGATTTTGGGCAGATCTGAGATAGCTGACGTCTTCACGATCGGCACGACTGGGGGTGGATACCTGACGACGTAACCGATGGGCCATGGTCAAGACCTCTTGACGGGTTACATCTAAAGAAACAAATGTTGGTTCCCCATCTGCAGTAACTAAAAGCAATTCTAAAGGAGCAGCTGGAGCATTAGCTGCGAGTACACTGCCGTCGGCAGCTTGATCAAGGCCAAAGACGGCGTAGATTAATGCGGGTCGTTTACCGGTTTTTTGCTGTACGGCTAACAGCTTACTTTGAGCGCTTGCCAACTCTGCTGGTTCCGTCGCTGTTTCCGACTCTAGCTGCAGGTAATCGTTAAATTCGGTTGTGAGCCGATCTTCAATCGCTGAAAATTTCTGTTCAATGGATGACGAAACTGTTGAGCTAGCCACCGTTGATGAACTCTCAGAAGCCGTCTCCACAATTGGATCAATTTCAGCGGGTGATTCGTTTCGAATACAGTCACAGTCGGTCTCATCGAGAATCTCATCGACTATATCCTCCGGTTCTTCGGGTTCTTCGGGCTCTTCGGGTATCTCTGACGTGATGATTTCAATATTGCCAACCTCAAGCTCACCATCAAACGATTCTTCTAGGGCTATGTCGTTTAATGTGAGTGCACCTGTTGTAATATCTCCTGCTGTCCCGTTAACGGAGCTGTCGCCAACAATAAAAGGGATACTGCCGCCATTGTGGGCGATAAAAATATCACCATCTTCAAATCCACCGTCTGTTGAAATTGTGTTTGACGAAGACGGCAGTAGACCAATACCTCGCACCAGTCCTTCTGATGACTCAATAGAGACATCGCCACCGTCAGCACTGTCACTACTGGCATCAATGGAGCTAAAAACAATATCGCCTTCGGCAATCAGGTCTACGTCACCGGCTAGTTCAGCGCCTTCACTAAAGGCACTGGTGTCAATTTCGCCCACTGTGATAGATGTTTGCGATTCGATGACAACACTGCCACTGACGCTTGCGGCACGGGTGTCAATGTTGTTGATGTTGACGGCATCTTGAGCTTCAACAATCACATCCCCACCGTTGTCGGGCACACCGATGGCGGGTATGGCTATTGCTGTTTCAATTGGTGTGGCGACCGTTATAGACCCCTCTGGAGCTTTCAAAACTACATCGCCAGATGATGTGTTCAAATCGCCGCTAACACTGATATCACCTTGCAGAGATTCTAGGAACAATAGACCAGTATTCGTATCAATGACGACATCATCAGCAACAGTAATTTGGCCGTTGGCCTGAAGAGTCAGGTCTAGATTATCGGGGCTGGGGACAAATGTGGGGACTTCTCCTGATATGGGGTCTTCTATCGAGGAGATGATTTCAACGCTATCAAAGATATCCGCTAAAATTTGAATCTCTCCGGCCGCAATCAGACTGAGGCTACTGTCACCCGTATTGTCATAATCCAGCGGCACTTCTAAGGTGATGTTGCCATCTCCTGGGGTATTGCCTGTGGTTCTAACTTCGACGTTGCCTCCCTCGATCAAGGCAGCCCTAATTAGCTCTACACCCAACTCAGCATCGGTGACCAATGGTCCCACATCAAAGGGGTTTATGGGGTTGACGTTGGTGGCCGTAAAACCGGCTACAATCCGAATATTAGCTGGGTCCAACAGCCACAGTCCATCTGCACCATTAGCTGCTGTAATGTCGGGTGTTGTCCGCACATCCAACAGATTTAGGCTGCTGGTTTCAATAAAGCCGCCGTTTCCACCATTAGCGCCCCCCTGTGCCGACAGCTGACCCTCTACTCTTAATACATCATTTCCCCAGGCTACGATGGTGCCGCCATCACCGCGATCGCGACTATCGGCGTTAACTACAGATGTTTCATCGATAACGGTTGCCGTTGCATTGGGGACGCTGCCTGCACCCAGTCGATCACCACCGATTAAAACGCTACCGCCCCCTGTCTCTCCAGAAGCATCGATGGCGGCACCCACCAGCGCTATCTGATCGCCCAAAATACCGATGGTGCCGCCATCTGTTTCTAGTTGACCGCTGACAATGGCTGTACCTGGATCTGTCGGAATCTGTAGCGAAGAGCCCGATAGGGTAACGGTGCCATCGGCATTGATAGTGATATCTGTGGCCGTGCTGGCGGCCCCCGTTAAGAGCGCTGCCAATGTGGCCGCTGTAAAGCTATCGGCTGAGTGCTCAACTGCATCGGGAATCGTCTCAAGTTCTAACCCCAGCAATGAGCCCGACTGACTGAGACGCACCAAATTTTCACCTGGGACGGCCATCACCAATAGCTCACCATTGGGGGCCGAGAGCTGTCCTGTATTGATCACCTGCCCACCCAGCAGGGTCAAAGACTGACCAACCGCGAGGTTACCTGTATTGACGATGGCCCCCGCTGTCTCATTGCTGAAGAGGTAGCCGGTGGGGGCACCATTCAAACCCGTAAAATCGTTGGTGCCGAGGGTGTCTAATTGATCATTACCAAAGAGTAATCCGGTCGCGGTCGAAGCGGAAAATGAACCCGCTAGATTAAGCCGTGCGTTGTTACCAAAAATCACGCCCGCTGGATTTACCAGATACAGACTGGCGGTTCCCTCCACTGACAACAGACCGTCGATGACAGATACATCACCACCAACCACTCGACCGATAATGTTCTCGACAGTGGCAGGATTGTCAAACAGAGCCGTCTCTTGCGTGAGTAAACCAAACTGCTCAAAACTGTGGAATAGGGTGCTGCTGTCGCCAGAGAAATCTCCACCGCCAATTTGGTACACATTGTCAGTCTGTTGAATATTGGTAGCGGTATCAGCCGTCGTGATTGACTGAGCTTGAACGGGGGTGGCTAGCGCGATTAGGAGTAGACCACAGCAATAGTTGAGTAGAGACATGACGGGGGCAGATGAAGGGAACTCGATGGGGCAGAGTAAGACGCTTTGCAGCTGGGGCGTTGATTTATTTCATGGGGGTAACACTCCAGGGTGGGGCGTCTGTTTTAGGGTGTGGTTTCTTCTTTACCTTGCCTGGATAGGCGAGAGACAATAATGTTAATGCGACGGTCTATTTGGGCAGTTTCTGTTTCTGCTGCAAGGATGCTGTAGGCATTACGGGCCTGGTGCAGCTGTTGGAGAGTTTGGTCAAACAGCCCCAGGGTGGCGTATACATCCGCTAAATTGACTCGAATTGTAGCTTCACTCAGGACGTCGTTAATCGCGATCGCACGGGTTAATGCTTGGGTATAGGCGTCAATGGCCAGCTGGTTTAGCCCAGTCTGGCTGTAGGTATCTCCTAGGGCGGTGTACACCAGATCAGACGCTGTTGCACTATTGACTAATGGCTGTAGAGTGGCCAACGCGTCAGCGTACATCTCTTCTAAAAAGAAAACACCGGCCCTGGCTAAGGCTGCATTTTCGAGAGAGTCTCTGTTAGCAAGAGTCGTGTCTGGGACCGGGATAACATCGGTTAGCTGCGATCTCACTATTTCATAGTCTTCTTCAAACAGTAGCTGAAACCCTGACTCATAATAGCCAGCATCCAAATTAGAGGAGAACCCCGTATCGGTCACCACTTCGATAGAGTAATAGCTGCCTAGCTCCAGGGGCACCTGTTCTGGAAACGACAGCCGGTTGGTGTTGTCCACCGTGGCTTCCCACAGGGCAATATCGGGCTGGTCGCGCTCAAAGGTCCACCGCCAGAGCCGAACGGTATAGCGATTCACACCGTCCACCGGGTTCCAAGCGATTGTGTAGGGATGCTCTGAACCGGGTTCACGAATCCAGGCATTACGCGGTGAGATGACGTAGGGTATGGAAGCATTGTTACCGCCGATGATGCGGCCTGTGCGTTTACCCCCCGCACGGGTATTGGTTGCTCGCCCTCGCTGTCGGGCGCAGGCTTGCCAAAAAAAACAAACCGCATTGGCCGCAGGTGGATTTAGGGCCGGTTCAACCACACCCAGCCCTAACCCCAGGGCCAGGGCCAACCCCCAATGGTGGCCATTGGCAGTTTTGTTAGCGGCCGGTCCTGGCCGGACTAAGTTTAAGCACATAGTAGTCACCCTTTGCGTAAGCGGTAGGTCATATAGCCCACTGCACTGCCGGCTATCCCCCAGCCCATCAGTGCAGGAATCCAAGGTACCCAAATTACCGGACCCACCATAAAACCATAGCAAGTCAGGGTTAATAGCCCGAGCGATCCGACACTGGCCAATAGCACCGGTAGGGGTCTGACAAATCGCCAAAACACGGCCCCACCAATGCCCGACCACAGTAAAATCCAACCGGTTTCTCCCCAAAATGGCCACCAGCGTATCAGGGGGCGATCTTCAAGCACTGCATTGATCAGCTGACTCACCATTTGCCCATGTAAATAAACCCCCGCTACAGAATCCCCATAGGGGGTGTTAAACGCATCGGCGTTGCGATCGCTAAAGTCGGTGTAGCCAATTAAGACAATGCGATCGCGAATCAGCTCAGGCTCCACTTCATTTCTGATCACCGCATCTAAAGAAACCTGCTGAGCAAAGTTAATCAGCTTAGTCGTGGCAGGGGCATCGCCGTTGCTTTTGAAGGTGCGATAGTTAATCAGCGTTTGATAGTCATCTAAGCTGCTCCAGTCTTGCCAAAAGGTTTGGGTGCTGTAGGCCGTACCATCACCATAGAGGTCGGGTATATTCACATTGCCGAGGCTGATGTTGCCAAGACTGTTCTCATCGCCCGTATTTTGATAGTCAATGTTTTCAGCAGCTAGATAGGCAATTGCCAGCTGCAGCGTAAAGGATTCTTCGCTATCGCAGCGACTCGCGGCGGCAGACCACTGGGTCAAGGGCTGACGACGAATAACAGCGCCCCCGTCAAACAGAAAATTGGCAAACCCAATTTGCGCGTTGGCCAGTTCATTCGAGATTTCTGGAATAGCCTCCACCTGCTGGCTGGCAGATTGACAGATACCCAAAAGATTATCTGTTGTCGCCAGCTGTTGCTGCAGCCGCGCATCAGGGGGAAAATCGCTGAAAAAGTCTAGACCTCTTAGACGGGCCTCATGGATAGTAAGAACCTCTAAAGCCACTGCAATGGCATTCTCAGGAATGGTGCCAATCCCAGGATCGTAGCGACCGTTGATCATTTGTTCCCGCAGCCATTCACCACTGGGGCTATCGACCTTAACAATTAATAACCGTTCATCCTGTTGGGCGTCATCGGGCCGCCGCCGCAAAAACTGGTCGTAGGCGCTGGCCTCTAGAGGTTGAAGCCCGCCCAACAGGCGAACTACGGAAATGGCAATGGTAGCGACAGCCGTTGCGATCGCCACAGAACGCGATTTGATTTTCTTAAACGGTAGCGCCTGACTTGCCTGAATGTAGGCTTTTTGCAAAGCCGTTACTGATGGCATTTTATTGGCCGCCTGCTGTAGCCATCGCTCTGAGTCTGCCAGGTCACTGCCCCTTAGCAAAAAGCTATCATCCCGCTTGGCCGCATCCCATTCCCCCGCCTTGACCAACAGCCGGGTGTGCGATCGCACATGGTAAGGCTCACTCTCTAAGGTGCGGAACAATTCACCAAAATTCACCAAAAAGTCGCCATCATATCGTCGAAAATCGCTCCAGGGCAATGCCTCAATGGTCTTGGGTAAAGTAGACCTAACCACATCTCGATAAATCACCGGCAAAATCCGCTTTTGTCGAGATTGAGCATAGGTCAACTGATTTAAGCAGGCGCTGCATCTGGCGGAACTGGGCGACAGCACAAAAATAATATTCTCAGCATTATCAATGAGCTGATGGGTCTCGTCTAGCTGGTTTGTTTCTCCTGCCGACCCTTCTGGAGCCAGCCAGGCGCTTTTTCCCTGTATTAACAGGGTCTCATTGAGCTTTTGAGAAAAGTCAAAATCATCAATGTGGTGGATAAAAAACACCCCCAGCGTTTGATCAGGAGATTGCTGTTGACTGGCCTCTAAAAATGCAAGCTGTAGCGGTAAAGCTCCATACAGTGCCCGGTCCTTGGCAGTTTGAGCCCAGGCCAAATAGGTATTCTGCATCTGACGCTGCAATAACAGGCTACGGTTTTGTCGTTGTCGCTCCCATTTCAGTGCTCGCACCAAGAGTCGTTTGTGCTGATTATGGTACGGAGCATCTCGCCCGAGAGCCCGCAGCAGCTCTGCCATATCCTTTTGCAAATCGACAGCGGCCTGATTGTCGGTAAGATTAATAAACTGAATCTTGCGGATGGTTTCCGGTATTAAACTAAGCTCTACGTCTTCCACCAGCATAGGAATAACCCGCTTATTGAGATCCAACGCCTGTTGAATCTCCTCCTGACAGTAGTCTGATGCTAGCGATGCCTGGGAAATGAGATAAACAACATTGTCGGCCTCCTCTAGACCCCGCCGAATTGCCACCTCAAAGTCTTCCCCCATCCGGATATCCTCTGTATTGGTCCAGACCGTAACCCCTGACTGGAGTAAGTGGTAGCGCACAATTTCTTTGGTGGTGAGATCTTCTTCGGCATAGGAGATAAAGACCTGAGTCATCCCGCCATCGGCAGCTTTAACACTTTCTGTAATAAACTCTGCCTGCACCAGGCTGGCAGTGCAGGGGGGCTGCCCATTGCTAAACTCGCGCATCAGCCAGGTTTTCGCCCTTAATCGCTCCTCCCCCATCAGCAAATAAGACGCCTGGTTGTGATGTCGCTCCCAGGCCAGGGCGCGAATCAAAAGTTCGGTGTGCTGATGAACATAGTCTTCATGACGATGGCACAGCGCCGCTATTGCATTAATGACAGCGGTTAGATCATCAATACCTGTACGGGCATTGACCCAGTTAATCTTGGCAATGCCGGGGGGCATATTGGGAAAGCTGGAGTGTCTGCCAGCGGTCTTAAATGCCTGCCACTGCTCCTCAGTTCCCTCCGGTGTGCGTGCTTTCCACGTGGGATAGTGAATTTCTTCCACATGCAAAATAGGAATAATGCGCTTGTTGTATTTCAGTGCGAGAGAAATTTCTTTAGCACAGTAGGGCGAATTGACTGAGTGGGGAGCGATGATAAAGATAAAATTATGGCTTTTTTCAATACCGTCGTTGATTTGTTCCTGAAAGTCCGCACCCAGGGGAATATCATTTTGGTCAAACCAAACCTGAAACCCGTGGCCATTTAGCTGTTGGCACAAATCTGCCGCAAAGACTTTACTATCGGCTCGACCGTAGGAGATAAAGGCATCGTAGAACTGATTAATTCCTTGACTGGCCTGAATGTAGGCGGTGTGGAGATCGGTTGGAGATATGCCTGGCGGTCTGGACTCTGATAGCCAAGCTTGGGCCATGGCAAAGTCATTGGATCTCAACAGAAACTTGCGATCGCGACTCTGACGCTCCCAGGCCAATGCCCTCACCAACAATCGTTTATGGTGTCTCACATAGTTTGCAGAAGTGTGCAACGTGCGAATCAGCTCATCTATGGCCCGGTCAAAATGAATATCAGACACTAGGGATGAAAAATCAATAAACTGAAGCATACGTAGCTCGTCAGGCAGGGTGGCCACATCCATCGACTGCACCAACAGCGGAATAACCCGCTTATGATACTGACGGGCATAGGCAAGTTCTTGCTGACAATATTGCGATGCTAGCGAGCTAGGAGAAAGCAGTAAAACAACATTGTCGGCCTTTTCAATCCCTCGATTGATTGCCACCTGAAAATCTTCAGCAGTGGGAATATCCACAGTGTTGATCCAAACTGTGAACCCCTCACGCAGCATGCGTTTACGAATTTTCTCCTGAATGGCCATATCCTCTTCGCTGTAGGATATAAAAATTTGAGTCATCTGATCGTTCGTCAGTTTGAGACTCTCTGTAATAAATTCACAGTGCAAATCGGTGGGGACACAGGGGGGCTGCTCATAGCGCGTGGTCAGCCATTCATGAGCATTAGCTAAGATCTCATCATCAGTGAGCAAATACTCAGACTGCCGCTGCCGCTGCTGCCATTCCAGCGCCTGAACCAGCAATACCGTATGTTGATGGACATAGGACTGCTGGCGGGCCAAAATCGCCTCGAGTCCAGCAATGCCCACATCAAAATCATCAATCCCTTTACGCAAATACACCCAGTTAATCTTGCTGATTTCAGGGTGCAGGTTGGCAAAACTGCTGTGCAACCCTTTCTCTTGCAGCGCCTGCCAGCCGCTTATATTTGCCTCAGGATTACGCTGTTGCCAGGTCTCATAGCTAATCTCTTCAACATGCAGCAGCGGGATAATGCGTTTGTTATACGCTAATGCCAGCTCAATTTCTTTGGCACAATAAGGGGAATTAACTGAGTGGGGAGAAATAATAAAGAGAAAATTATCTGCTCTTTCAATGCCCTTGTTAATCTGACGCTGGTAGTCCACCCCCAGAGGAATGTCGTCAAAATCAAACCAGACTTCTAACCCTGCCTCCACAAGCTGGTCGTTGATCCGTCTAGCAAATAAACGGCTATCTGCTCTGCCATAGGAAATAAAGACATCCTGCAGAGAAGATGATGGGTGTGACATGAGATTTTCAGTAATACGTCAACGCCTTGGCTGGTTTATTAACCAGCCCGTAGGCTGAAGTCCTTTAGCTGGACCAGTTTGTGGGTCTTGATTAAAACCCGTAACTCCAACGAGCCCGATATCCTCGAGCATCAATGTGGGTAAAGACTGACGAACTGGCCAACCCGCCACGATCACCCCACCAGGAGTCTAGTTTGGGGTTTACATCGGGTGGGGCGATCCCCTGTACTACAAAATCGACCGCATCTCCCGAAAGATGACGTGACCGGCTGGCCCCCCCCGCTTTACGATTTGAAGTGGGGTCACGGTACCAGGAGGTGACCGTAATTGGTCGCCCACCTAAATAGTCACGCACTTCTTCCATGGCTTCGGCGATCGTGAGAATCCCGTTAACCACAGTCTCATCAACGGGAATACGACTCCCGTTTTTAGTGGCCTCAGCCCAGCTAAAGTGACCATTGGTCAAAATCGGTTCACCCAGATATACGGTGCCTAACTTAGGCACCGTTATGGGTTGACCACGGTCAGCTTCAGCAATTTTGGGCTCGGGTTCGACCGGTGGGTCTTGAGGCTTATTGTTGGGTTCTGTGCCTTCTATCTGGATGTGCTTAGTGAATACATACCAGTCCAGTCGCTCATTTTGCCCCATCAGCACACCGTCTGGAATCCGCACCTTTACATGATTGCCTTTATCCGGCTCATCGCTGAGCACCTGCAGCCGTGTACCGGCCCTAACTAAGATTTTGTCACTGTCTGATAACTTAAACCCTTGCTCTGGGCTCACCTTAAACAGAGTATCTGCCAGCACCAGCATCTCTACTGAGCCGTTTGGCTCGCCCAAATCGACTAGCTGCTGTGCCTGTAAGTAGCGCATCACAGCTGCAGGACCAATGCGGGGTGTTTTTTCCTTCAAAATATTAGTCCCGCCCCAAACCCAGGTGGATTCTTGGCCAGCACCCCCACGAAACCCATGCCATACGTCAAATCCCCACAAGAGCGCTCCTAATGTGCGGGTCTTGGCCTGGTGAAATTTTTTAGCAATCAGCGTATCGATAGCCTGACGTTCAAACTGGGCGGGTTCACGAAAGTTCCATTCGCTGTAGTGCAAAATGCCCACAAACCACCAGGGAACGCTAGTGGCTTTTTCAACGGCTTCGTAGTGCGATCGCAACTGAATCATCCGACCGACTACACCTCTAACGGTCGGCTCTGCATCTGGCAAAAGTTCACAACGCTCAAATGCTGACTTATACTCTGTCTCAAGTTTTTTTAGAGTTAAATCCATAGAGCTATTAGATGAAACAACAGAGATACACAGCCAATCAAGAGAAAAACTTATCAGAATGCAACGATGAATTTATAGATTCTTCCAACCTTTGTAAGCCAGCATTGTGAGCCAACGCCTATGGGCACCAATGCCTATGGATGCCAACCTGACACCATAAACAGATAATTTTTACAAAAGCTTTATGCCATCCCAAATAATCGAACTTACACTTTAACGAGCGCATCCGGATAAAACAGACAAGATAAATTGTTTGTAAGTTAATTTTTATAAATTAGAGAGTTTAATCCCAAAGCCAAACCGTGTACCTTTGAGTTGCGTTTTATTCTAAATAACTCAATAGCTCTTAATAATGCAGAGCACTCTCAATGGGAGACTGTTTTGGCAGTTAGTTGCGGGGCATGCTCCCCTCAGTTTTGCCTTACGTAAGGTGGTCTGTTCAATAGCCAATATCGTTATTTTAGACAACATAACCTCCATCCAAGTAGCTTGCCTTCGACCTGCATCTAACTCAAAACAAAATGGCCAAGAAAAATGATTACAGCGTATATCTAAAGCAAACCTTAGGAGGCTTAATCGATAAGCTTGAAATTTCGGATCTGCGTAAAGAGTTTCTCAAAAATCGCTGGTTAGACCAGGTAATGTGGCTGGAAGGACGGGCCACCAAGGAGCGAGATAGGCACTATAAGCTGCGCTTAGTCACTATCATTGGCGGTGTGATTGTTCCGGTCATGGTCGGTTTGAATCTTGATGATGAAATCGGCACTCGACTCAGGTACGCCGCCCTTGGTCTTAGTACGGTAGTGGCTATCTCTGCTGCTGTAGAAGAGTTCTTTTTGCCAGGTGAAAAGTATCGAAACTATCGTAGTACGGCAGAAAGTATGAAAATCGAGGGCTGGCAGTTTATGCAACTAGCCGGTCCCTATCGAAAATTCAAAGTTCACTCAGACGCCTACAAAACATTTGCTCAACGGGTAGAAGCCTATATTCAAAAAGATGTAGAAGGCTTCGTTGCTCGTTTAGAAGAGAAACAAGAGGAAAGTAAGGAAGATGCTGATGAAGCTATCAACACTGCTGAACAAGCCCTCACGCGTCCTAATCAAGAGCTAGAAGAGCGGACTCAGCGACTCGAATTAGAACGAGCTCGTTTAGCTGAAGCGCAAGTTCGCCCAACTTCAAGCCCTGATGAAGGGGGCTATTCTGGCTCTCTACTAGATATCCAAATGCCCTCGGTCTCTCCTCAAGCAGACAGTCTTGCGGAAGATACACCACCAGCGGCTGAAATACAGTCTCTGATGTCGCCAAACCCCACTTCGGATCGCCGCCCCACTCCCCGACAGACACCGAGTAAACCCATTAGTTCAACAGGTAGTCTACCTCCTTTAGGGCAACATGCCCTCGATTGGGAAGAAACGGTTGACTTTCAGTCTCTGAAAACAATTTTGACTGAACAAAACAGTGCTTTGGAAAGTCAGACCAATGGGGGGGCTGGCGGAGAATCGGGCGGTGTTGCTGTCGCTGCTGGACCACAGCTGACTACACCAGAGGAAGTGTCTGAGATCCTGGAATGTTCTTTGGAAGACTGCAAGGTTTACCTGCCGGGGATCTTGTCGGCCATGAAAAAATACGACATTGCAGACAACATGGTGTTGATTGGGCTATTAGCGACCATCCGGATTGAAACCGGTGGCTTTAAGCCTGTCCACGAATGGGGTGGGGAAAGCTATTGGAAACGCTATGAAGAACGGGCAGATCTGGGCAATGTTAATCCTGGTGATGGTGTCAACTCTCACGGTCGCGGCGACATTCAGCTGACAGGGCGGGCCAACTACAGCACCTATGGCAAAAAGCTGGGGGTAGATCTCGAAAATAATCCAGACCTGGCAATGGACCCTGAAATATCAGCCCAGGTTTTGGCCTGTTACTTTAAAGAGCGCGGTGTGGCTGATGCGGCTCGAGAGGCAGACTGGCGGCGGGTGCGCAAACTTGTCAATGGTGGTTACCACGGCTGGGATGTGTTCTCTAAATATATTGAGCGGGCACGAGCGCAGCTCGCTTAAACGGCTGCTTTCCAGATAGCCCTCAGACGACCCTGTAAAAAGTTAGACATTGCTAATCATCGGGATGGTTTAGCTGTGAGAGGTCGTAAAATGGCCGCTGCTCCGGACTGAGTCTATCTTCAGCGATCGCAATACAGCATGTGCGCAATACTGAGCACACATGCAAGTTCTGTAATTTTGCGCATATACTTTGCACACACACCTTAAAACAGCTCATTTTGCCTATAGATCTGCGTGAGTTTCGCAAGACAGGGGTATTTTGGAGGTGTAAGTAGGTTAAAGGCACGGGACCTAGTCGGTCGGTTTTGTTAAGAGATATACAAAATGCCCAAAACGTCAGCTAATGGATTCGTTGAACACAGGTTCTCTAATGGGCAGCTTGCCAAGATCCTGAAAGTAGATGAGAGTGCAGACTACGAAGGGGCATTGTCGACTGTAGATTTACGCGGTCCTAGGCCAACGCTGCTGGTCATTGGCGGAGCCAGCCAGATGACCCAGAAAAGCAAAACCAAGCTGCTGACGTTTTTTAACAATACATTGGCAGACCTGTCGGAAAGAGCCGGTATTACTGTTTTGGATGGTGGTACAGATGCAGGCGTTATTCATATGATGGGTCAGGCCCGCCAGCACATTAGCGGTCGCTTTAATTTGGTTGGAGTCGCCCCCTTGCACAGAGTTATTTTTCCAATCGGGACGTCGCCCCCAGCATTAGACGAGGAAGATACTCTGGTCGCTTTGGAGCCACACCACACTCACTTTTTTTTAGTGCCGGGTGAAAACTGGGGTAGTGAATCTCGGTGGCAGCCTAAAATTTAATAAATCATAGCGGGACCTCTCCAAAACATGACTCTTTTGATTAATGGAGGACAGGTGTCACTTAAAGCCTTAAAGACAAATTTGGATTTTGGGCGACTGGTGACCAGCTTCGCTGGTAGCGGTCGCGTAGCTGATGCTGTGGCTGGGACCATCAGCGGAGTTACGCCGTCTGAGGATAAATCAATTCAAGACTTAGTTGCCGCCTATTACCCTAGTCAACTGTCGGTCTTTGACCTGCTAACAAATTCATTAGATGACCTGAAGGCTCAGCTTAATAAGTATTTCAATTGCTAATAGCTTATGGGGCTCAATCAATGGCACTCGTAGGCCATTTGAGCTGCTGATAAAAAAGGCCGCGAATATAGGTAATTAATTCTTAAGAATGGAAATTAGCAGCTTAAAAGGTATGCTAAAGTGCTATGGCAATACGTCACTACGTTCAGTGACAGTCGGTTTTCGGTACGATACGCTCACGGTTCAATTCGACTAGTTTAATTTCGACCTCGACTTGATTACTAGAGGAATCTCCCGTATAACTCGTTGCAAATTTAATCAAGGAGACTCTCTATGTCCATTTATGTTGGAAATCTGTCCTACGATGCTACTCGTGATGACATCAATGCCGTCTTTGCTGAGTATGGAGCAGTCCAGCGTGTCCATCTACCCACAGATCGTGAAACCGGTCGTCCTCGGGGTTTTGCCTTTGTAGAGATGTCTTCGGAAGACGAAGAAACTGCTGCCATTGAAGCCCTAGACGGTGCAGAGTGGATGGGTAGAGATCTGCGGGTTAACAAGGCTCGTCCCCGTGAGCAGCGTGGCGGCGGTGGCGGCGGTCGTTTTTAAGTTTGTCTAGTTTTTTGGGTGTGACGTCTTTTTGTTCAACCCTGTTCTATTATGGGGCAGTTAGTCTGCCCCATTTTTGTCGTTAAAGGAGATCAACTATGGCCCAGGTTATCCTTGGGGATGATGAAGGTATTGAATCAGCGCTGCGACGATTTAAGCGTAAGGTTGTCCAGGCGGGTATTTTTTCAGATATGAAAAAGCATCGCTACTTTGAGACTCCTGCTGAGAAGCTCAAGCGTAAGGCGATCGCAAAGCATCGTCAGAAGCGTTGGAGCCGTAATCGCAGCAACCGCAGCAACAATAGAGACTAAGGCGTCAAGCCAGGAGCTTGATCCCCAAAAAACATCCGCTCTCTAGTTAACTAGAGAGCGGATGTTTTTTGGGTTCCCGACCCAAGTCTCAAATGCCTATCTACATTAGGTAGTCTTGTAAGGCTTTTACCGCCAGGGTTTCCTTTTGCAGCGAACGGATTGCTTCAATAGCTGCTCGAGCCCCTGACAACGTAGTAATTGTTGGGATCTTATAATCAAGCGCCGTGCGTCGAATCATGCGATCATCTTCTTGAGCTGTGGCCCCGCTAGGCGTGTTGAGAATCAGCTGAATTTCCTTGTTTTTGATAGCATCCAGTACATGGGGCCGACCTTCGTGGACTTTGTAAACCTGACTCACATCTAGACCATGGCTCTGCAATACCCGCCGAGTGCCAGCCGTGGCGATCAGCTGAAATCCTAATTCTGCCAGTTCTTTAGCAATGGGGACGACGGCTTCTTTTTCTCGGTCATTCATTGAGATAAATGTGGTTCCTCCCAAGGGGAGTGCTTGACTGGCGGCCAGTTCAGCTTTAGCAAAGGAGCGACCAAAGTCTACGTCAATTCCCATCACTTCACCTGTGGAGCGCATTTCGGGGCCGAGCAGAGTGTCAGTGCCCGGAAACTTGCTAAAGGGTAATACGGCTTCTTTGACGGAAATATGGGTGGGGATCACCTCTGTCGTTACCCCGAGTTCTGCCAGTGTCTGGCCAGACATTACTAACACTGCCGTTTTAGCCAAGGGAATGCCCGTTGCCTTAGAGACGAAGGGCACTGTACGAGATGCCCTGGGGTTGGCTTCTAGAATGTAGACCTGGTCGTCTTTGACAGCAAACTGAATATTCATCAGCCCAATCACCTGAAGCGCCTTGGCCAGCTTAACGGTCCAATCGCGAATAATGCTTAAAGCCTGATCGTTTAGGGTGATGGTGGGTAGCGAACAGGCAGAGTCCCCAGAGTGAATCCCAGCTTGCTCGATGTGTTCCATAATGCCGCCAATGACAACTTGACCGGTGCGATCGCAAATAGCATCTACATCCACCTCAATGGCATTTTCCAAAAAGCGGTCGATCAAAATTGGATGGTCAGGTTCTACCTGCACTGCCGTGGTCATGTAGTGCTCTAGATCCTGATCAGAGTAGACCACCTCCATGGCTCGCCCGCCCAACACATAGCTAGGTCGCACCACCACCGGGTAGCTAATTTTCTGGGCAATCTCTAAGGCTTTTTGATAGCTGCGAGCAATGCCGTTGGGCGGTTGGGTAATCTCTAAATCCCAAAGAATTTTCTCAAACCGCTCCCGGTCCTCAGCGGTATCAATAGAATCCGGAGATGTCCCCCAGATTTTTGTTTGGATGGCAGTACCGTTGACCTCAGGTGCGCTGGCAAGATACGTCTGCAGCGGTACCGCCAGCTTAAGCGGTGTCTGTCCACCAAACTGGATGATTACCCCTTCCGGATTCTCCGCTTCGATAATGTTGAGCACATCTTCTTTGGTCAGGGGCTCAAAATAGAGCCGATCGCTGGTGTCATAGTCGGTGGACACGGTCTCTGGATTAGAATTGACCATGATTGTCTCAAAGTCATTGGCCTGCAGTGCATAGGAGGCATGACAGCAGCAGTAGTCAAACTCAATTCCCTGGCCAATGCGATTAGGACCGCCGCCCAAAATCATCACCTTACGACGCTCAGAGGGTTTTACCTCGGTTTCAGCTTCGTAGGTGGAATAGTAATAGGGGGTATAAGCCTCAAACTCCGCTGCACAAGTATCAACTGTTTTATAAACTGGTGTCACACCTAACACTTTGCGCTGTGCTCGCACTTGGTCTTCATCGGTTTTAGTGGCATAGGCAATTTGGCGATCGCTAAACCCTTGCTGTTTAACCGCCATCATCTGCTCAGCCGTAATTGCATCTAGAGCCGTGCGCTTTAGCCACTTTTCAGTTACCAGCAGATCCTGCAACTTATCAATAAACCAAGGATCAATCCCCGTTAGCTCATAGATATCTTGAGGGGTTAACCCCAACTGTAGCGCATGACGTAGGGCAAAAATGCGATCTGGGTTAGGTGAGCGCAAATTGGAGCGCACCTTAGAGATAGTGGGTAATTTTTCGCTGCGATCGCAGCCCCAACCGGCTCGGCCTGTTTCCAAAGAGCGCAGTGCCTTTTGAAACGATTCCTGAAATGTTCGACCAATGGCCATTGCTTCCCCCACCGACTTCATCTGGGTGGTCAGCAGTGGCGCACTACCGGGAAACTTTTCAAACGCGAATCTAGGAATCTTGGTCACCACATAGTCGATGGTGGGCTCAAAGCTGGCCGGGGTTTTTTGAGTGATGTCGTTGGAAATTTCGCTAAGGGTATAGCCCACCGCAAGTTTGGCGGCAAATTTTGCAATGGGGAACCCAGTGGCTTTAGAGGCCAACGCCGAGCTACGCGATACCCGCGGGTTCATCTCAATAACGATGACATCTCCAGTATCCGGATTGACCGCAAACTGAATGTTTGAGCCCCCAGTTTCCACACCGATTTCACGAATAATTTTGATAGAGGCATCCCGCAACCGCTGATATTCTTTGTCCGTCAGCGTTTGGGCCGGAGCTACCGTGATTGAATCCCCCGTATGGATACCCATGGGATCTAAATTTTCAATCGAACAAATAATCACCACGTTGTCGGCAAGATCCCGCATTACCTCCAACTCGTACTCTTTCCAACCCAGCAGTGATTTTTCAACTAAAATCTGTGAGACTGGGCTTGCATCTAAACCCGACTTAGCAATGGTTTCAAACTCTTCTTGGTTGTAGGCAATGCCACCGCCAGTGCCCCCCAATGTAAAGGCGGGTCGAATAATTAATGGATAGGAACCGATCTCTTGAGCAATTGTCTGGGCCTCGTCCATGGTTTCAGCCAACCCCGACGGACATATCCCCACACCAATCCGCTCCATTGCCTCCTTAAAGAGACGACGGTCCTCTGCCATCTCGATAGCACCTAGCTTGGCCCCAATCAGCTCCACATTGTGGGTGGCCAGCACCCCGCCCTTGGCAAGACTAACGGCAAGATTGAGCGCTGTTTGTCCTCCCATGGTGGGCAACAGTGCATCTGGTTTTTCCTGCTCGATAACCCGAGCGACTAGCTCTGGAGTCAGGGGTTCAATGTAGGTGCGATCCGCTGTTTCCGGATCAGTCATAATGGTGGCTGGGTTGGAGTTGATCAGCACCACTTCATACCCTTCTTCCCGCAAAGCCTTACAAGCCTGCGTTCCCGAATAGTCAAACTCACAGGCTTGGCCAATTACAATCGGGCCAGAACCAATTAACAAGATCTTGCTGATGTCGTTGCGACGAGGCATAGGCGGGCATGAAGGAAATCAAGAGCAGATCGGAATGGCTTTCCAATCTAAGTAAATCCAGATCATTGTAGGGCTTTCTTTCCCACCCAAAACGGAGATTTTGCAAGAGTTTGCTACTCTCACAGGCTTAACCACTTGTTATCTTAGTCAGTCAGCGTTTGTAACCAGGCCCATGATTCCTGTACTGGAAGTATCTCTGCCTTAACTTTACTGCTAGAGATTTACATTAGCGATGTACTAAGACACTGACATGTGATTTACTACACCCGCATAAAAAGCGCCCCTCAAACCTAGGTCTGGGGACTTTTTATACGGATGCAGCGAAATCAAATAGAAGGCAAGTATTCCATCTGTCGGCTAATCTTCACCGCCTTCACCGCCTTCACCACCTTCACCGCCTTCACCACCTTCATCCTCTTCTGCAGCATCTTCAACGGTTTCTTCTACATCTGCTGGGGTTTCACCCGCATCGTCTACAGAATCGGTAGCCCCGCCACAGGCGACTACGGTCGCTGCTATACCCAAACTCAAAAATAGTTGAATTGCTCGCATCTTCATTTTGCTTATCTCCGTTTTTATCAAATGGTGAAAACCATTAATGGACCATTGTGCACGCACACAGACCATTTCAGCTATTTGATTAAAAACTGTAGCTGCTGCTTTGAATAAGTCAGCTAAGGGATTAAATGTTAGCGATCGCAAATTTCAGGGTTATGGACAGTCATGCATCGTTTTTTTACAGGTTTCTCTGAAAAGCACCCCGTAAAAAACGATGCATGGCGATATGATTTACGATAAGCGTTGTTGCTTTCTAGTCTCAATAACTGCTGCTATTCCGTACTCTACTACCCCTGCTCTAGTTCCCATGCCTACGGCTTCAACGGTTTCTGATTTAATATCAACGCCGCTATCGACAGTATTGCAGCTCCAGGACGTTACTAAACAATATCCGCAGCAGACGGTGCCAGCCATCAGTCAGGTGAGTCTGCAGCTCCATCAGGGAGAGCTGCTAGCGCTGCTGGGGCCGTCGGGCTGTGGAAAAACCACCTTGTTGAGAACGATTGCAGGTTTTGAGACCCCCGAGACGGGTTGGATTAAATTGTCGGAGCAACCGGTCTGTGGCCAGGGAGCCACAGTGCCACCTGAACGTCGTGATGTGGGAATTGTTTTTCAGGACTACGCTCTGTTCCCCCATCTCTGTGTCATTGATAACGTGTCCTTTGGGCTTAAGCATCTTGGCCGTCACCGACGTTTATCTAAAGACAAGATTCAAACCCTGGCGTGCGAGGCCATTAGCCTAGTGGGGTTGGCTGGGTTTGAGCGCCGCTTCCCCCATGAGCTGTCTGGGGGCCAGCAGCAGCGCGTAGCCCTGGCTCGAGCCTTAGCCCCCCGACCCTCTCTGGTGCTGCTGGATGAGCCCTTTAGCAATCTTGATGTCCAGGTGCGGCTGTATCTTCGTCAGGAAGTGCGTAGCATTTTGAAAGGAATTGGCGCGTCGGGTATCTTTGTGACCCACGACCAGCAAGAGGCCCTGGCGATTGCCGATCGCATAGCGGTGATGCGAGCTGGGCAAATGGAGCAGCTGGGCAGCCCTGAAGAAATTTATGAACAGCCTGCTTCCAAATTTATTGCTGATTTTGTGACCCAGGCTAATTTTATTGAGGCTCATCGGTCAGCAGGCGGTTGGCAAACGGCACTGGGCTATGTGGATGAGTCTATGGTGCAGCCCACGGATGCGGTGACCGGTAACTTGATGCTGCGGCAAGAAGAGCTGCAGCTGAGCCCGATAGACGCTAGTGAAACAGCGTTGATTATTTGCGATCGCGAGTTTCTTGGGCGCGAATATAAATACACCCTGACTCACCCTACCCAAGGCAATCTACAGGCTCGTACATCATCGCGTTTAGATGTGGGTAGCTCTGTGCAAATCACCATTAAACCTAACCCGAGCGGGTTGCGGTTGTTTTAGTGGGTCAGGGCAAACGCTCTAATAGCGCCTGGCGCATCACATCAACCGGCGGTGGCTGCTGGGTCCATATGGCTAGGGCCGCCGCCCCCTGCTGTACCAGCATTTCCAAACCGTCAAATGTGGCCAGTCCTGCCGTCGCTGCCTGCTGCAAAAACTGGGTGGGTCGCGGTGTATAAATTAGGTCATAGGCGATGGCTTGGCTGTCCAGTAGAGGAAGCTGATTATCTGCTAGCGGTGATGCCTCCACATTGAGGGCCATGCCAATGGGTGTGGCATTGACGAGCAGCCCTGCCTTGGGCAGCAGCGAGCCTAGCTGATCCCACGTATGGGTGGATAGATTAGGCTGCAGCGGCGAGGCTTGCCAACTTTGGGCAAACGCCGCTAGCTTTTGAGCGTTACGCCCTGCCACCAAAATTTCTGGGCAGCCCAGCTGATGACAGGCCGCAACAACGGCTCTAGCGGCTCCACCGTTACCCAGCACCAACGCTGGTAGCTGCTGCCAGTCTCGCTTTAAGGATTGCAATGGGGCCATAAACCCAGCTGCATCGGTATTAGTGCCACACCAGCCTGTGTCGCTCCACCAGACGGTGTTGACGGCACCAATGGCCTGGGCCACCTCGGTAACCGTCGTCAGCAACGGCATAATGGTTTGCTTGTGGGGAATGGTGATGTTAAACCCCTGTAGTCCTACAGCGGCAAATCCATCCACAGCGACCTTAAGCCGCTCTGGCGCAATTGGAAACGGCAAATAAGCATAGTCAAGACCCAGAGTTGCGATCGCCGCGTTATGCATAATGGGCGACATCGAATGCTTTATTGGATAGCCAATAACACCGAGCAGCTGAGTAGTTCCCTTAATCGTCAACGGTTTGATTGCCACAGGTTTAGGGCGCGAAAAGATGCGTAGCGCTCCCAATTACTTATAATGAAACCTGCTACCTGGCAAGAACTCTGGCTTTTTCTGTACGTTTGTCAGCGTTATATTTGCCAACCAACCACCAGATTTAAACTGCAACCGCCGTGACTGTCACTCCGCTGTCTTCTTCCGTTTCTCCCAACCTGACTGCATCTGATGTACGCCCCGATAAGCTAGGTCGCTTTGGCCGCTTTGGTGGCAAATACGTCCCTGAGACTCTGATGCCCGCACTACTAGAGCTGGAGGAAGCGTTTTATACCTATCGCCATGAAGCTGAATTCCAGGCAGAACTCTACGGATTACTAAAAGACTATGTCGGTCGCGCTAATCCCCTTTATTTTGCGGAGCGCCTCACCGAGTACTACGCCCGTCCCGACGGCAGCGGGCCCCAAATTTATCTCAAACGCGAAGACTTACACCT
>ERZ1740070.677-NODE-677-length-22710-cov-16.146193_pt1 | contig 22710 bp, 19 predicted proteins | sample MGYA00581734_ERZ1740070 | MGnify/ENA primary metagenome ERZ1740070 (study PRJEB43018, sample SAMN04849744) | marine metagenome | isolation source: floating plastic debris | place: Pacific Ocean | collected 2008-09-01 | study: EMG produced TPA metagenomics...
TGAAGGTTACATCATACCAGGCATTCCACCACCTGCTGGCATTGGAGGCACCTTTTCCTCTTCTGGAATATCTGCAACTACGGCTTCTGTAGTTAATAATAGTCCAGCGATAGAAGCAGCATTTTCAAGAGCTAATCGAGTTACTTTCGTAGGATCGATTACACCCGCAGCAATCATATTCTCGTATTTATTGTCACGAGCATTGTACCCGTAATCTTTTTTGCCTTCCATTACATTATGGACAATCACAGAACCTTCAACACCTGAATTTTCCACGATAGTTCTCAACGGAGATTCAAGAGCAGCTCTTACGATATTTATTCCTGTTTCTTGATCATCGTTAGATGTATCTACCTTATCAAGAGCGGCGATTGCGCGAATCAATGCAACACCGCCACCGGCAACAACACCTTCCTGAACGGCGGCGCGCGTTGCATGCAGTGCATCGTCAACTCTATCTTTTTTCTCTTTCATTTCTACTTCTGTAGCGGCTCCAATGTAAAGAATAGCGACACCGCCTGAAAGCTTAGCTAATCTCTCCTGGAGTTTTTCTTTGTCGTAGTCGGAAGTGGTAGTCTCAATCTGAGCTTTGATCTGGTTAACTCTTGCTGTGATATCAGCTTTTTTACCGGCGCCATTAACGATGGTTGTATTGTCCTTATCTATGTTAACTTTCTCTGCAGTGCCTAGGTAGTCGATGGTAGCGCTTTCCAGCTTATAACCTCTTTCTTCAGAAATTACCGTTCCACCTGTAAGAATGGCTATATCTTCTAACATTGCTTTTCTTCTGTCACCGAAACCCGGAGCTTTAACAGCAGCGATTTTTAATGAACCCCTGATTTTGTTAACCACAAGTGTTGCAAGCGCTTCACCGTCAACATCTTCAGCAATAATTAAAAGCGGCTTACCAGTTTGAGCCGTAGCTTCCAAAATAGGAAGAAGCTCTTTCATAGCAGATATCTTTTTATCATAAATAAGAATATAAGGGCTTTCAAGCTCAGCTTCCATTTTATCTGCGTTGGTTACAAAATAGGGAGAGAGGTATCCTCTGTCAAACTGCATACCTTCTACAGTTTTAACCTCAGTTTCTGTTCCTTTTGCTTCTTCTACAGTGATTACGCCATCTTTGCCCACTTTGTCCATGGCAGCAGCAATCATATTACCGATTTCCTCGTCGTTATTTGCAGAAATTGTTCCTACTTGCGCTATCTCGTTTGACTCTTTTATTTTTTTGGACTGCTTATTTAGGTCCCCAACAACCGCCGCTACAGCCTTGTCGATACCTCTTTTCAGGTCCATAGGGTTTGCACCGGCAGCTACGTTTTTGATGCCGTGAGCGAAAATAGATTGAGCAAGAACTGTCGCAGTTGTAGTTCCATCACCTGCATCATCAGCAGTTTTAGAAGCTACCTCTTTAACCAGTTGCGCTCCCATATTTTCAATTGGCTCAGCAAGCTCAACATCTTTTGCCACGGAAACACCATCTTTAGTTACGGTTGGCGCTCCAAATTTTTTATCAAGTATTACGTTGCGTCCTTTAGGACCTAAAGTTACTTTTACTGCATCAGCTAGTGTGTCAACACCTTTTTTTAATGCGTCTCTTGCAGAAGTATCAAATAATATTTCTTTAGCCATTTTTCTTTTGTTTTACGATTTGGTTAATAGTGGGATTGAATTAAACGATAGCGAAAATATCTGATTCTCTCATGATAAGATACTCCTGGCCGTCTACAGTTATTTCGGTACCAGCGTACTTGCCGTAAAGTATTTCATCTCCTGCTTTTACGGTCAAAGGCTCATCTTTCTTACCTGTGCCCACAGCTACTACTTTACCCTTTTGAGGCTTTTCTTTTGCTGTGTCCGGAATAATGATACCGGAAGCTGTTTTTTCTTCAGCTGCAGCAGCTTCAACAAGAACTCTGTCTGCAAGTGGTTGAATTTTTACTTTTGACATTTTACTATTTAATTTTTAAGTTAAACTTAATTGAATGTTATGCAGCTCTTGTTATCAGTATTTGTGCCAACTCAGTTGGATGTAATAAGGTCTGATATTTTGGCAGCATTAATGCTTACAATCGTTTGAAACGTTTTTTGAACTGACATTTTTGCCGTCATGTAACCATGGCACATTGTCAGTTTGAATTTTAAATGAATGACTATGGAGAAATTAAGACAAGATTGGGTGACTGATGGATTGATAGATGCTGAATATAAGCGTTATATATTGTTGGCGTATTTAAAATCGGTAAGAAATGCATTTGGGCAAACCGAACTTTATCCTTCATTAGGAGAATTGGTATTTCATTATAATAACCTGTTACAGATTAAAAAGAATAAAAGTTTGTTGTCGGATCAATTTCCTAATGAGATGGCTGGAATAGATAGAAAACGACTTGAATTGATTTATAAAGAGATGGTAAAAGATGACGACGTGATGAAAGAGCTCGGCGATATTATTGAGTATTCTCTGCCACAGGTTAAAAGTGTACTTGAAGAGGGTAAAGAGATTTATGACTTTGTTGAAAGTAATTGCGAATTATTGCCTGTAGGACTAATGCCACTTTACGTGGATGAGGGCTACTTTTTTATAGCCGTACCACAAAAAAGAGAAACTGACATTTTTCGCTATCAGGTCACACTATTTGAACAACCTCAAGAAAGCTACAGGGGCATTCATGTTCAACGGGTAGATCAAATGAAAAAAGGCATTGGCGTGACGTATGAGGGCTTAAAGCGAAAGTTAATTAAAAAGTTTAGAGATTTGCCAAACCCGGCTACATTTGCGGTTGAGTCGCAATTCGCATTTCCTTTAAACGCTACTTTGATTCCTGTAGCAAAGCGACTTTTAGTCAGATATGTAAGTTCTACATAAAAAGGGTCAATTTCTATACGAAATTGACCCTTTTTATTTTAAAGTAAATCATTTACTAATTCTCAGTATCTTCTTCTTCGTCGTTGCCAAGATCTTCTCCTAATCCATTATCATCAGCGTCCTCGGCTGGAGTAGCTTCGCTGTCAGAACCTTCTATATTTCCAAGGTCTAATGAAGGAGCTGTTTGCGACTCGTTAGCACGCTCTATAAATTCATCAGTAGGTCCTGTTCTTTCCTGGTCAATTAAGCTCGTACCCATACTAAGTACAAATACGGTGATTATAAGGCCCCATGTAAGTTTCTCTAATAGGTCGCCTGTCTTTTTTACACCGATCATATTGCTTGCTCCTGAGCCACCGAACTGGCTAGTAAGACCTCCGCCTTTGGAATTTTGAGCTAATATTACCAACACTAAAAGAACACTTGCCAGAATTATTAAGCTTAATATTAATGTAAACATGTGATTACCTTTGTATTTCCTCGATTTGAGCTGCAAAGTAACTCTTTTTTTGAGGAAACTTCCAAATCAATTTTTTGTATATGTCCACAGCCTTTTCTTTTTTACCCTGAGCTAAGAGTATTTGGGCTAGATTCTCAGAAATTAGATCTTCGCTGTAAACCGTACTTTTTTCCGATAGATCAGTTTGATCGGCTTCCGTAGCTTTTATTGTCTTTGCCGATATTCTTGGCTCTTTATCAATAAATCTTTCAATTAGTTCACTTTGACTTTCGGGGCTGAGCTTTTCCGTTAGTACTTTTTTTTTTGTAGTAGTGATCTTTTTATTACTTTGTTTTGCCGTCGTTTTGGAGTTTTTTTTCTGGAGCGCTGGTGTATTTGTGGCTTCAGACGATTTGGCGCTGGTATCCTTTTCACCAGTCGACTTGGATTTGGTTACTGTAGGTGATGCTTTAGCTTTAGCAACCTTAGAATCGGTTTTGGCCAGTGTTTGCTTCTTTTTTGAACTCGATTTGACGGTACTGGCTTGAGTCGCAGAAGATTTGCTTTTTGCTGTGGAGCTAGATTTATTGGTAGTTGTAGTTGATCTTGAAGGTACTTTTCTAACAGATGTCGTTTTTTGTGGGTTTTCAGAAGATGATAACGCATGAGCCATGTAATTAGCTTTACTCTTTTTAAGGTCCGCCAGATCTTTCCATACCTCTTTTATAAGATCATCTGAAGAATTTAATAGTTCATTAGTATCTACTGTTACTCCCTTACCTTTTTTAACTGGTATAATATCATTTCCGCTTTCTTCTTGAGGTTGTGAAATCTCATTTTTCTTGTTGCCTGGTTCATAGAGGTTCTTTGAGCGCTTAACCTTCGTATGCTCCTTTATCTCCCGTTCGCTTTGAATTATATCCTTCAGAACTGATCTGTCAGAAGCGTACATGGCTGCATAGTTAAGGGACTGCCTCACAATGTCTGTCTTAGCATCGTGATTTGCTTTTGCCACTAACGTATGTAATATCTGACTGTAAGGATGATCCTTTACCAGATCGTGGAGATCAATGCGATCTTGAACGGAAAGGTCACGATAATTACTTACAACTTGTCTAAATTTTTGCTTATTCAAAACAAATGTTTTTGCCGACTTTTTAGATAATAGTAAGTAAAAATATATCAAATATTACCAATTGGCAACCGTAGCATTGAATATGTCTAAAATTATCTGGTCAAAGATTCTGGTAAGTAGATCGGCTTCGATGGCTGTAATATTCAGTTCATTATCGAAATCTTCAAAAAATGAAAACGTCTTATTCTCAAAACTAAAATTTTCATCAGTGGTATTTACATAAGAAACACTGACGGTTATCGTAAGTCTTGTTAATGCTGCTGCATCTCCAACATCATCTGTACCAGTTGCAGTTGGAGCTACGGGGGTCAAACGATAATTGGTCACTACACCTTCTATTTGCAATTCACCTTTTTCTTCGACCTGCGTTAAATTAGTATTCCGCTGAAAATAATCGGTAAGCTGATTAGTAAATGTTTGTGCCATGTCAGGAGGCCCACCATCAGCATCATTATAAAAGTTCTTGATAGAAATAGTTTCTGCTGTTATGGCGACACCGGTGAACGAGTATACACCACATCCGGTTAGAAAAAGAACTACTCCGATATATGATAATAGTATTTTAGAGGTCTTCAAGTTCGTACTGTTTTATTTTTCTGTACAAAGTTCGTTCCGAAATCCCGAGATCCTGAGCGGCGTACTTTCTCTTATTCTTATTCTTTTTCAGGGCTTTTATTATTAACTCACGCTCTATCTTTTCCAGCGAAAGTTCTTCTTCCTCAGTTTCATGAACAATGTCTTGAACATCGGAATCGTCATGTTGGTAGTCAGTAGCGCTGCCGTTAATATCCAATAGCACTGGTTCAGGGTTCGTAATAGGAGGAATTACTTCATCAATATCTGAAACGTCTTTAAATAGATTGCTATGATCCTCAAGAATATCCTTACTAGCAGTTTCACCTTGTGCCAGATCAAGAACAATTTTCTTAAGATCGTTCATATCTTTTTTCATATCAAAGAGCACTTTGTAAAGTAAGTCTCGTTCTGATACATGTTCTTGTGATCCTGAAGGGTCCTTATAGAGTGTTGGTAGCTGATTACTGTCTTTTGGCAGGTACGCCTTAAGTTTTTCAACATCCATCATTTTCTCATCTGGAGATAATACGGACATTTGCTCAACCAGATTTTTCAGCTGTCTTATATTCCCGGGGAATCGATATTTGAGTAGTATTTCTCTGGCATCTTCGGTCAAAGATATGGGCCGCACACGGTATTTTTCTGCAAAGTCCGAGGCGAACTTTCTAAAAAGAAGGTCTATATCTTTACCTCTGTCTCTAAGTGGGGGGACATATATAGGTACCGTACTTAATCTGTAGTATAGGTCTTCACGAAACTTGCCATCTTCCACTGATTTCATAAGATTGACATTAGTTGCTGCCACAACCCGAACATCAGTTTTCTGGACTTTTGATGAACCCACCTTAATGAATTCACCGTTTTCAAGAACACGTAACAAACGTGCTTGTGTGCCTAAGGGCATTTCCCCAATTTCGTCAAGGAAGATCGTTCCGCCGTTTGTTACTTCGAAGTACCCTTTTCTAGCTTCATGTGCGCCTGTAAAAGACCCCTTCTCATGACCGAAGAGTTCCGAATCAATGGTGCCCTCCGGAATAGATCCACAATTTATAGCAATAAACTGATTATGTTTCCGTGGACTTAAATGATGAATGATTTTACTGAAAGACTCCTTTCCGCTTCCACTTTCGCCGGTTATAAGCACGGACATATCCGTTGGAGCTACCTGCGCTGCGACGGTAATAGCATGATTGAGTAAATCTGAATTACCAATAATGCCAAACCGTTGCTTTATACTTAATATTTCTGAAATACTCATACTGCGTTCCCAAGCAAAGTAGCTGCACTACAATCATTTACCAGTACGTCAACATAGTCGCCTTTCTTAAAATTGCCTTTTGGGAAAATGACTACTTTATTCGCTGAATTTCTTCCTTGGAGATGGTCATTGGATCTCTTTGAAAACCCTTCTACCAAAATTTTATGCCTTCTGCCCACATCTCTTTTGTTTCTGGCTAAAGAGTGTTTCTGTTGCTTTGCAATGATCTCGGCAAGCCTTTTTTTCTTTGTTTCAAGAGGGATATCATCTTCATACTTCTTTTCAGCCAAGGTACCCGGCCTCTCACTGTAGAAGAACATATAAGAGAAATCGTAGTTTACATAATCCATTAAGCTAAGTGTATCCAAGTGTTCTTCCTCGGTTTCAGTACAGAAACCTGTAATCATATCGGACGATATTCCACAATCCTGACCAATAATTTCTCTAATGGCATCCACACGATTGATATACCATTCACGTGTATATGTACGGTTCATCATTTCTAAAACACGAGTATTTCCACTTTGTACCGGTAGATGGATGTAATTGCATATATTTTCATATTTTTTAATGGTATGCAAAACCTTATCGGTGATGTCTTTCGGGTGTGATGTGGAAAATCTGACTCTTAAATTGGAGTCGATCTCTGCTACCATAGCCAACAAGTCGGCAAAATTTATAACCTCAATGTCATTCATCTTTTCGAGTCGCGCTTTATTATTTTGCTCTGCAGACCACTTGTAAGAATCAACATTCTGCCCTAATAATGTTACTTCACGGTATCCTTTATCAAATAAATCTTTTGCCTCTGTTACAATAGAATGAGGGTCTCTACTTCGTTCTCTACCACGAGTAAAAGGCACTACACAAAAGGAACACATATTGTCACAGCCACGCATAATAGAGATAAAAGCGGTTACACCATTGGAATTCAATCTTACCGGGCTTATATCGGCATAAGTCTCTTCACGTGAAAGAAAAGTATTTACAGCCTTGGTTCCGTCATCTACCTGACTTACAAGATTAGGGAGATCGCGGTAAGCATCAGGTCCGGCAACAAGATCAACTATCTTCTCCTCTTCTAGGAGCTGACTTTTAAGCCGCTCTGCCATGCAACCTAGCACACCTATAAGCATTTCCGGCTTGTTCTTCTTTACTCCATTGAATTGAACAAGTCTTTTTCTAATCGTCTGTTCTGCTTTCTCACGTATTGAACATGTGTTAAGAAAGACCACGTCGGCGTCCTCAACATTCGACGTTGTATCAAAGCCATTTTCAGCCATAATGGATGATACAATCTCGCTGTCACTAAAATTCATTTGACATCCGTAGCTCTCAACGTATAGCTTTCGCTCCTTCCCGGTATTCTTATTTTCAGATACTTTAACCACTTCACAAGCCTCTTTTTCTTGGTCGGAAAGTATACTGATATCGTCAATCAAATTATCCATTAATCATTTTTTGAGGATAGCAAAGTTACGTATTAGGAAAGTAAGTGACATAATGTCAGTTATTATTTTTGCCTTGGATCAAGGCTAATATTGCAGATGCTTTTAGAAGGCATTCCTCATATTCCTTTTCCGGGTCTGAATCATAGGTTATTGCACTTCCAACTGAAAAGGACAGTTGGTTAGTTTTGGAATCATAAAATAGGCTTCTTATTACTACGTTGAAGTCATAATCATTATTTGGACTGAAATATCCAATAGAACCACTGAATATACCTCTTTTAGAATTCTCATATTTTTCAATTAACTCCATTACTTTAATCTTTGGGGCGCCCGTCATGCTTCCCATCGGGAAAGCATTTTTAATTACATCAACAGCCGAATTAGTCTGATTTAGTCGACCGCTTACGGTTGAAATCATTTGATGCAATTGGGAGAAGGTATAAACGCCAAACATTTCATTCACTTTAACGGAGCCGGGTATGCAGCTTTTTGCAAGATCATTTCTTACTAAATCGACGATCATCATGTTTTCCGCGCGCTCTTTCTCACTTTTTTTCAACTTGTCTTTAGCGATGTTGTCCAATTTCATCGAGCTACCTCTTGCGGCCGTACCTTTTATGGGCTGCGAAATGATTTTGGAGCCTAATTTTTTAATGAACCGTTCGGGACTTGCACTAATCGTATACTTATTGTTGATTTTATACAGAACTGAAAATGGGTTAGGAGAGAGGTGGGTGAGTTTACTAAAAAGCTCTACAGGGTCTGGATCAATAATGTCTCCGGAAAAATTCATACAGTAATTGATCTCATATATATCACCTTTTTCGATGTGATTCTTTAATGTTTTTACCGTATTGATATATTCAAGCTTAGTGCAGTCGGGTTTTAAATCCGTATCAGGTCTGAAGCGCTGTGGTTTTTGTACTCTTAGTATCTTATTAAATATATCCTCTGGATCAGCTTTAGTCTCAATGAATACGCCATTATTTTGGAAATGAATTAAATGTATTGGACGGAAAAAGCTTAGAATGGGGAATTGTATTCGCTCTATATTTTGCGATGTCAAATCCTCAATTTCGTTTTTTAAATCGTATCCGAAATGCCCAAAAAACCAATTCTTATTTTGTTTGATATAGCTGTCCAGGGCTTTAAAGTGACTACCATCAGGGTCTTCAAGGGTGAATTCAGCGCCAACACCTATCAAATACGGGAAAGTGCCAAAGGGATAGTTATTATGTAAAGGATTAAATGAGCAAAAGTGAGAGAATTGATCGGCCCAGTAGTTCGTTTTTTGGTAGAACTGCTTAACGTCCTTTATCTTAAAAAATCTTTTAGTCTGAACCACGATATAAAAATATTGCTTTACTATTTCTAAATATCGTTTTTAGAAATAAGAGCATAAAAAAAGCAGGCCGATCCGGCCTGCTCACTATTGCTATTCAGTGAAGATTAGAGAGCTTCTGCGTTAGCAGTAAGATCAAAGCCAACATTCACTGTGTTATAAATAAATTTATCCTTTGCCTGCTCTGTTATGGTAGCCTCTTCGCCATAACTTAATCCCCATCTTGTTCTATCGATATTGAATTTAGCTGAAGCGGTGATAGCATTATCAGAGATATTAACGCTTGCAGGGAATGAAACACTTAAAGTTGTACCTCTCATTGTTAAATTACCAGTTATTTTATGACTTGGGGCTTCCACCATATGTTCAGAAGCAGCCGCCGGCTTATATTCAAATTCGATTTCTTCCTTGTCTTCTACAAATTCATTAGCCGCATATGGCTCAACTGAGGTAATTACAAATTCTGCCGAAGGAAATTCACCAGCAGCAAAGAAATCGTCCGAAAGAAGATGGCCTTCCAATTTACCTTTCATTGTAGAATCAGCAGCTAAGTCTTCATTTTGTAACCCGGCAACATTAATCACTATTGTTCCGCCTACTATAGCACCTTCTTCTAATTTGATATTCCCTTCAGAAATAGGAATATATCCGTTGTGCTTTCCTACGGGCTTACTGCCTATCCAGGTAACTTTACTGGCGTCGGTATCTAAATTAAAGTTAGCTGCTGCCAAAGAAGTTTCGGCAACTTCTTGCGCTTCAGATACTTCAGCGTCCGTACCTTCAGTCTTAGGACCGCATGATGTAAGTATACCAAAAGCCAGAACGCTTAAAATTGATAGTTTTTTCATTGTTTCTAATTAAGGTTAAATTGGTTTTATAAATGCAGAACAAAGATATTACATTTAAGCTTTTAACTAAATGTTTAAACATCAAAAATAATGGCTATTATAAAATCTGTAAGAGGTTTTACTCCTAAAATAGGAGTAAACTGCTTCCTGGCCGACAATGCGGTGATCATAGGTGAGGTAGATATGGGAGACTCGTGTACGGTTTGGTTTAATGCAGTGGTTCGTGGCGACGTACATTCCATCTCGATAGGTGCAAATACGAATATTCAAGATGGAGCTATTGTCCATTGTACCTATCAAAAAGCAAAAACAGTTGTAGGCAGCAATGTTTCTATTGCACATAACGCAATTGTACATGGTTGTACTATTGAAGACAATGTGCTTATAGGTATGGGAGCTATAGTCATGGATAATGCGATTATTAAAACAGGATCGGTGATCGCGGCCGGTGCAGTAGTGTTGGCAAACACTATTGTCGAGGAAAATACTATTTATGCCGGCTTGCCGGCTAAAAAGGTTAAAGATACAGGGGAAAATATGAAAGCTGTTATTGAAAGAACGGCAAAAAATTACCCGATGTATGCAGCATGGTATAAAAACGAATGATATGAATTTTTTAGTTCGATTATTATTAAGTTCCGTGGCGGTTACTCTTGTCTCTTATCTTTTACCAGGAGTATCTACTACCAGTTTTATTACAGCCATATTAGTTGCCGCTGTAATCGGATTTTTGAATGCTATCGTTAAGCCAATATTAATTGTTTTAACCATACCCATCACAATAGTGACGCTAGGTCTGTTTCTCCTTGTTATTAATGCACTTATGATTCTCCTGGCTGATTCCATCATTTCAGGTTTCTCCGTAGATGGGTTTTGGTGGGCGCTCATTTTTAGTTTTTTATTAACCATCGTAAATACGCTTTTGGGTGGTCTGAATTCCAAAAGATAACAAGGATGTTTTGAACTGTATTCAGTGTTTTTGGTTTGTAATGCAAGAAAATTTCACTTATCTTTTGATCAAATTAGATGACTATGGGCTCCACGAATAAGGGCTTCGATATATGTAGCATAGAGAACTTTAAAGCAGACCTTGAAAAATCAGGTAAAAATTATTGTATCGTTGAATCAGATGATAACTCTGATGAATATGTGAATTTCAATTTTGTGGGGATATACGAAGGTAAAGAGGTAATATACGATGCAGCTATTTATACTTTACGCTTACATCATGCCAGTGAACTATATGAGGTTGCTGAGCACAGAGCTGCAAAACACTTTCCTGAATTTAAGAGCATAAAGTATGAGGAAGATGAAAATGGTGATTTGGAGGCGTTAGATGATTTTGAGGAGGAAATAGGTTTATTTATGGCCGAGGTAATTACCGAGTTAGAAGCGGAGGATGAAATAAAAGTAAGCGAGCACCTTGAGATAGACGACAAAATCGATTTTGGAATAGGGCTGGATGTGGCCCTGAATATAGGTGTTATTAACGATGCAGTAATCTCAAAATTCATTAATGATTATAATGAAGATAGCATTGAACTGGATCCTACCGCCTACTCTTTCCAATTGCAAGAGGAAGATAACTAGGTTTGAATTCACAAGAGAAGTTCAATTTAAGAAGAAGCCTTTTTCCTACTGTTTTCTTTTTAGCAACATTTTGGCTGATCAAAGTTATGGAGATCAGCCTTGAATTTAGCCTAGTACAATATGGTAATTACCCCAGAACCTTAAAGGGAGCGATGGGTATTATTGCCAGCCCATTTATACATGCTGATTTTCAGCATTTATTCTCCAATAGCTTTCCCTTTTTATTCCTTGGTGTTGGACTCTTTTATTTCCATCGCAAAATAGCCTGGCCGGTGCTAAGTATCATTTATTTATTAAGTGGTTTTTGGGTTTGGCTGACGGCGCGTGATGCGTATCATATCGGCGCCAGTGGCATAGTCTATGGTCTTATGGCCTTTCTTCTAGCCATTGGATTCTTAAGAAAAGACCGGGCATCCATGGCGACCTCATTTGTTGTTCTTGTCTTGTACGGCGGATCAGTTTTTATTGGCGCTTTGCCTACTGAATCGGGTGTGTCTTGGGAGTCGCATCTGCTAGGAGCTGTAGCAGGCTTATTTTGTGCTGTTTTCTTCAGAAAACCCTCAACGGACGTTACAAATGCAGAAGCCCAAATTCAGGTGGCATCTCAAAATGACTTCTATTACACCATCATACCAAAAGATGGAAACAGCAATAAAGGACAGTCGTATACATATCGGATGGATCTTGATCATCTAAATAAAAAGGATAGGGATAGCAATTCAGAATAGTAATTCTTTCTTTTCTTTCCTTTATTTGCAGATTTTAAAATTAAAAAATCGTGAAAAATTTATTATTAGTATTGAATTTTGTCCTTACCGTATCCGTTGGAACGTTATACTATCTCCAATTCTTTAAAGATAGTCCGGGCGAATCTGAATCTCTATCGAAATCAAAAAACCTGAGCGATTATCGTATTGTTTATATTAATGCCGATTCCGTATTGGCCAACTATGATTATTTTGAAGATGCACAGGCCCAACTGGAAGAAAAAGGCAAAAAGCTAGAGGCTGAATATCAAAATAGAGCTCAGGGTTTACAAAACGAAGTAAATAATTATCAAAGAACCGTGTCAAACCTGACTATAGGACAAGCTAAGGCCATTGAAGAGGACTTGGTAAAAAAGCAACAAAACCTTCGTCTCTATCAGGAAAGTCTGACCCAGCAATTACTCAAAGAAGAGAATGAGGTTAATAAGGAACTTTATGATCAGGTAACTGCCTACTTGAAAGAATACAGCAAACAGAATAATGTGGACCTAGTAGTAAAATACAATCAAGGAAGTGATATACTATTTGCCAGCGACAGTCTAGATATTACGCAGACTGTCATAGAAGGTTTAAATTTGGCTTATGCTAACCCTGAAACAGATACTGATGTAGCGTTAGATACCACAGCCACAAAGTAGCCGGATCAGGAGCCTGAATAAATAAGGCCGGCGCATTGCCGGCTTTTTCCTGTTTGCTTATTAATACAACTATAACTAACTTGTAAACTTAGGAAAGCGACCTATTTTTTAAACTATAAAACACAAGGTGCTAAAAGCTTTATACAGTGCCCTTAATGTTCGACCTGATGAAGAAAATCAGGTGATTCTTTTACTCGGTAATGGTTTTTTTATGGGTATCTTTTTGGCCACCTATCAGATAAGTGCGGAGACCCTTTTTCTAAACCGATTGGAGGTATACCTTAAAGAGGCTATACTTATTTCAGGATTGTTGGGTGTGTTTACTACAGCCCTTTTTTCCTACTTACAGAATAGAGTGAGTTTTGCAAAATTGGCTTTGAGCAATTTGCTGTTAATCGGCATTGCCACTTTTGTAATGTTTACTGTTTTTCGGGTAGGGGCGGAAGATATTCAAGATATTCTCGTGTTTTTGATGTTCGCTTTAATCGGCCCAATACTGGCCGTTTGCTTGCTGGGTTTTTGGGGGGTATTCGGAAGGATGTTTGATCTACGGCAATCAAAGAGAATTATTGGAGGCATAGATATTGGTCAGCTGTCGGCTGCCATTCTCGCCTCATTGACCATCCCATTTCTAAGCGATCTGATTCCTGAAACAACAGATTATTTACCTATATGTGGTATTAGTCTGTTCATCTCTGCAATTTTCTTATATCTGATCACTTCTAAATACGATCTAAAAAAGGCAGAGAGTTCTACAAGCAAGGAAGAAGCAATGGATACCAGTATTAATGCGCTTCGAAAAGATAAATATGTAAAGCTGCTTTCCGTATTTCTTATATTCTCAATGATGGCTTTTACCTTTGTTCAGTTTTCATTTCAGAATGTAGTATCTGCTCAGTACCCTGAAGAGGAAAATCTAAGAGAGTTTCTGGCATTCTTTACCCTTGCCATACTTGTTTTCGGACTGCTTATGCAAACCTTTGTTAATGACAAGATTATAGGTGAGTATGGTCTTAAAATTACCCTTCTTGTTCTCCCAGTAATATTATTAGTTTTCACAGTTGCTACAATTATCACCGGAACAGTTCTGGGTTTTGAACCTTCGATAGGTAGTGCCTTCATTTGGTTTTTCTTGTTGGTTTCCGCTAATCGGTTTTTTAATTATTCTTTGCGAGATTCCCTAGAAAACCCAACTTTCAAATTATACTTTATCCCTCTTGATAATAGGATTAGATTCAACATTCAAACCAAAGTTGAGGGGGTTGTCAACGAAACTGCCAGACTTGCTGCCGGGGTTTTAATTTTTGGCATTTCCTTCATCACAATTTTTAAGGACATCCATTACCTATACCTGATTGTCTTATTAGTTATTGGATACTTTATTATCATTGGAAGGATGCACTTAGAATATCGCAATAAAATAAAGCTCAAGCTCGAACAGCAGCAGCGCGAAGGTGCAACGGAAATCTATTCTCCAATGGAATTGCTCACCAATGAACTCTCTGATTCTTTAAATGACAACAGGGTAAGTAAGGTGATGTTTTCTTATAAGTTGCTTGAAAAAATGGAACCTCAGATATTACCCAGCGCTATTAACACGATGATGGTGCATGAATCGAATTCCATTCGAGACTTTGCTCAATTAAAAATGAATGAAATTAAGGGATTGTCCGTATCAGATAAATACGTGATTTCGGGTCAAAATAAGGATACTTACGATCAGAAAGTCGTAAGTACATCAGATCTGCTTGACTTGTTTAGTTCGGGAGACATTGGTAAATCCAGGGTCTCTAAGCTTGCAAAATCTGACAGCCCTGAGGATCGACAATATGCGGCCGAACTTCTGGGCAATTCTGAAGAAGAAGAAAATATTTCGTTTTTGATAGAACTCCTGAGCGATATAAATACACAGGTTAGACTAACAGCTATAAAGACGGCACAACGTAGGTATAACAATGAAGTTATTCGTGCATTAATCAACAATCTCAGAAATCCAAGGTTTTATGTTCCTGCTGCCGGGGCGTTAATCGTAATTGGCACAAAGGCGCCGCAAATAATGGATAGTTCATTTTATAAGACTGGTCAGAACACACAGACCATGCTTAGAATAGTTCAGGTCATGGGTAGAATAGGAGGAGAGCTTGCTAAAACACTGCTTTGGAACAAAATTGATTATCCTGATAAGTTTATGGTATCGCAAGTGCTAATTGCTCTTGGTAATGCCGGTTTCAAAGCAAGTATCACGCAAATACCTAGAATTAAATACGCCATAGAATCGGATATTGAAGATATTGCCTGGAATATGGCTGCTATTGATGAGGTTGGGAGCGAACATTTCGGGAAAGAGATAAAAACGGCTATTGAAGAAGAGATTGCATATGATGTAGACCATATTTATATGCTACTGTCTATGTTATACGATGCCCAGTCTATACAACTGGTTAAGGAAAATATTGAGAGTGGAACTAATGAAGGTGTTACCTACGCATTGGAACTGCTTGATGTTTTCTTGTCAGAGGATCTGAAACAAAGGATAATACCTGTTTTGGACGATTTGACGTATTCGGAAAAATCTAAGAGGCTCGAGGTCTTTTACCCACGCGACCCCCTTGACAGCAAGATGGTATTAAAATTTTTATTGAACAGGGACTTTTCTCAAACAAATAGATGGACTAAGTCATGTATACTTTATCAAATAGGTCTCTTGGAAATAAGGGAGTTTTATTTCGATCTAATAGCCAATATCTTTAATCCTGACCCTTTAATCAGGGAGATGGCTGCGTGGTCATTGAACAAACTTGATCGGGAATCATATTTGGAGAATATTCAACGCATCCCAACTTACGAAAAAAGACAACTTGAAGCCGTAATAAAACCTCCGGGCCAAATGTCTGTTTTGCGATTTGATAAGGTGGTTTTCTTGAAGAAATTGGAAATTTTCGACGATATTATCGGACTAGTACTGGCAGATTTAATAGATATAACAGAAGAAATTACGGTTAGATCCGGAGAAAGCCTGTCATTGGGTGATTCTTACAATGATCATTTTTATATTGTGTTTGAAGGAGCAGTGAACATGATGGTGGACAATAAGATTACCGGGGGTGTCAACAAAGGAGAATTTATAGGTGAGGTTGGTTACTCAAATTTAAATTCCGTTATAGCTACTCAGGACACCATTTTACTGAAAATGGCTAAGGACAATTTTTATGAGCTTCTATCTGATAATATTAGTTTGGCAAGAAAAATGGTTGAGTATGTTTGATGCGATCTTTTTGGACTGTAACCTCGGTTTTGTATTTTACACGTTAAAATGCTTATTTTAAAAAGAATTTTTTCTGCGTCCCTCATATTTTTTAAACTTGATGCAGCCTTAATTTATGTTAAATCCAGAATATAACCGGCCTGAGGAAGCTGTAGAGGGTCAAGATTCAATCCGAACCCTCGATATAACGCCTAGATTTAATCCCTTTCCGGGATTAAGACCATTTATCTTTGATGAGTGTCATCTCTTTTTTGGCCGAGAGGGGCAAGTAGATGAGCTACTGCTGAAATTGGCTGAGAATAGGTTTGTATCTATCATGGGATATTCAGGAAGTGGAAAATCATCCTTGGTATATTGTGGATTAATACCAATACTTTACGGAGGTTTCATAACGCACTCCGGTCCCTACTGGAACATCATCACCACCAGGCCTGGGGCTGAACCTATAGATAATCTGGCTGAATCACTTTTAAAAGTTGACCCTGAATACAATCAGGTTACGGCAGAGGAACTTTTAGTAAATAAAAGAATAACATCTTCTTTATTACGAAGTGGACCGGAAGGCCTTGTAGATGCGGTGCAACGTGTCGAACAGCGACACAGTCAAAATACCCTCATCGTTATAGATCAGTTTGAAGAATTATTTAGAATCAAGAATAAAAATGGTGATTTTGATCTTGAGGAAGCAAAATTATATGTTAACCTAATTCTTCAAGCATGCAGGAGCGCTGATACTCCAGTACACGCGGTAATTACCATGAGATCCGACCATATTGGTGAATGTGCCAAGTTTCCGGGACTAACACAAATTATCAATACCAGTAATTATCTGGTTCCGAAGATGAGTCGTGATCAAAAGAGAATGGCAATAGAGGGACCTGTAGCTGTTGGCGGAGGTAAAGTTAGCAATAGGCTGGTAAAAAGGTTGTTAAGCGAACTAGGAGATGATCAGGATCAACTCCCCATAATGCAGCATGCGCTTATGCGTACCTGGGATTATTGGATTGAAAATAGGGAAATTAATGAGCCAATTGACATTCGGCACTACAATGCTGTAGGAAAAATGTCACATGCGCTATCTCAACACGCCGACGAGGCATTTGACGAACTGTCTGCCGATCAAAAACAAATTGCCGAAATTCTTTTTAAGTCGCTTACTGAAAAAGGAACAGATGTATTTGGCAGAAGGCGTGCCGTTACAGTCTCATTAGTTGCTCAACTAGCCGAAGTAACCTCTGAGGAAGTTATCCAGGTAGTGGACGCATTTCGTCAACCCGGAAGATCTTTCCTAATGCCGGCGCCTACGGTGAATTTGTCAGAGAATTCATTGGTAGAGATAGCTCATGAGAGTTTAATGCGCATCTGGATTCGCTTAAAAACTTGGGTAGATGAGGAGCACGAGTCTGCCCAAATGTATAAAAGACTTTCGGAAGCTGCTGCCATGTACCAAGTAGGACGTACCGGACTTTGGCGGCCCCCGGATTTACAGCTGGCCTTAAACTGGCAAAAGAAACAGAAACCTACCAGGGCATGGGCTCAACGCTATGACGAGGCCTTTGAGCGTGCAATAGTATTTCTGGATACCAGTCGCATTACGTATGAAGCGGAGCAGAAAAACCAGGAAATGCTTCAAAAACGTCTTCTAAGGCGCACTAAAGTGGTCGCCCTAATTCTTGGTTTTGCAGCTGTTATTGCCATTGTTTTCTTAATTGGAGGTTATGCACAATATATAGAAGCTCAGAAGCAAAGAGATATAGCAGAGGATAAAACTGAAGAAGCACAACAAGAGAGAGATGAAGCCCAAAGACAAAAAGACGAAGCTGACAGGCAGAAGACACTAGCTGAAGAAGCGCAGGCACGCGCTGAAGAAAATGAAAAAATAGCTAAAGAAGCTCTTGTAGAGGCTACGAGACAACAACAAATTGCTGAACGTAATGCCGAGATTGCTAGAGTTCAAAGGGGTATTGCAGATGAAAAACGACAAGAGGCAATACTCCAAACGGAGATTGCCATACGACAAACTGCCAGAGCCGAGGCCGAATACACTAAGGCACAAAAGTTGCTTTACCAGTCGGTCGCTCAGTCAATGGCAGTTAAGTCGTTAAATATAGAGGACAAAGATCTGCAAGGACTTCTCGCAAAGCAGGCATATGAGTTCAACACTGAGTATGAAGGCAGAAGGTTTGATCCGTATATCTACAATGGATTATATACGTCAATGGCCAGCATTAATGGAAAAACTTACAATACGATTGGTGGAATTCATAGAAACTCTATCAGATCAATAGTATTTGGGAAATCCAATACGCAGTTTTACTCAACGGGTTCCGAAGGGAGAATAGTAAGGTCTTCCTTGGCCGGCGATCAAAATATTGAAATTGTTTCCAATAGTCATCAAAACAGAGTCTTAAAGCTGAGTGAGGATGAAAGGTGGCTGGTTAATGCCAGTGATTCTGCAGCTATTCAAATTATTTCACTTCAACAAGACCAACTCAGTTTTGAGATAACCGGCCATATTTCCTACATAAATGACATTGAATTTATACCTGGTAAGAATGAATTTATATCCTCAGGTGGTGACGGGCAACTCCGAATTAACAGTATACTAACCAAAGAAAGCAAACTTATTCTCAATACAAATGTAGAATACAAATCATTAGATGTGAGTCCAGATGGAAAATACGCTGTGGCAGGTACCCTTCAAGGGCAGGTGTTGCTTATTAATTTAAATAATTACCGAGAAGAAATCATTATGGAATCCCCGGGAAGGCCTATACATGCTGTTGCTTTTAGTAATGATGGCAAGCTTATAAGCATGGGTGATGAAGATGGTATTATTAGAATCTACAACCTTGATGATGAGGAAGTAATAAGAGAATTCAGGGCACATAAAGGACGGGTTAGTGATATTGAGTTTAGTCCGAATGGTGGTTTAGTGGCGGCTGGCAGCTTCGATGGTACCATTCAGATGTGGGCCATGGACGAGTTAGATGAGTTACCTATACAAATGACTGATAACGATGCATATGTTTGGGATATAGCCTTTAGTCCGGATTCTGATTATTTATTGGCCGCTTGCGCGGATGGCGAAATAAGAACCTGGGCAACTAACCCGGCATTGATGGGAGATGATATGTGTAGTCAGTTAAAACGCAATATGACACCAGATGAGTGGAAGACATATGTCGCCAATGATATTGCCTACATAACTACCTGCGTTAATTTACTTCTCAATGATTACTAAGCTGAGAACAAGCGCTGGCATAATCCTGGTACTTGTATTTTCTACTTGGCTGAATACTCATGCTCAAAAGGGAAATTGCCTGGAGACACTGACGTTAGCACAGGAAAACTTTGATGCAGGCAGATTGTACAGCATACCGAACATTTTAAAGCCCTGTTTAGATAACGGCTTTAACAAAAGCCAACGGATTCAGGCGTTCTGGCTGCTTACAAGAACGTATTTATTTATTGACGATCCGATTAGTGCGGAAGATAGTTATTTGAAACTTTTAAAATTAGATCCTGAATACAAGATTGATGATGAGAGCGATCCCATTGATATGGTGTATCTCAGCAAAAAGTTTAAGACTACACCCATATTCGTTCTTTTCGGCAAATTAGGTTTTAACGTCACCAACGCTTCGGTTATCCAGAACTTTGGTGCTGATAATACAGACCTAAGCAACGAGTCCTATTCCGGTAGTGTTGGTTTTCAATTTGGAACCGGTGTCGAATGGAATATAAATGATTCATGGAGCGTTGGCCTGGGAATTGATTTCACCAATAGGAGGTATTCTTATAACAATACACTCTTTGAATTTGACACGCAGGAATTTTCAGAAGATCGATTAAGTGTAGATATACCGGCTTATGTCAAATACCGAAGGAAAATCAATAAGTTCATTCCATATGTATATGCGGGTTATACCCAGCACATTATGCTTAGTTCAGACGGGGAACTTACCTTAACGGATAGAGCTTCAGGTAACAACGAAAACCTTACTGAATTTCCGGTAACAGGTCCTTCTGAAGATCTGACCGATATAAGACAACGATTTAATCGGTCTTTGATTTTTGGTTTAGGATCCACGTATAGAATTAAGTATAACTATGTATTTCTAGAAGTTCGCTATTCATATGGGATGAATAACATCGTGGATGTCGACGAACAATACTCGAATGATCTGCTATTGTACACATATGCATTCGTTGACGATGATAAAAGGCTTAATACGGTGGCTGTTAATTTTGGCTTCATAAAACCATTGTATAAACCTCGTAAAATAGGAGAAAGAATAAGAAAAGGATTATTTAAAAACATTTTCAAATAAATGATCCGGTTAACCAAATATTACTTTTTACACTTACTTGTAATTTTAGTATTTTCCGGTTGCGATACTGAAGGTAATTCAGATCCAAGATTCGAGGATTATTTTATAAAATACTTCGGAGGTGATGGCAATCAAACCGGCCTTGAGCTAGCCGAATACAATGAGGGCTTTGTACTTATTGGAAATAATACCTTAATAAATGGAACGCCAAGGCTATTCGTAGTTCATACCGATAACATTGGGAATGAAATTTGGGCCAGAACATATGGTGGAGACAGTGAAATGGCAGCTGTGGACGTTGAAATAGACAATGATAATAATATTATAATAGCAGCGGATTTGGTTAAGAATGATGGGTTGACTGATATCGTTTTCTTCAAGCTTGGAGAGGAGGGGAATAAAATTGATAGCCTTGTTTATGGCTTTCCCGAATTTGACGAATCAGCGGCCGACCTTACCATCACTGAAAATAATGACTACATCATTACCGGCTATACTACTAATGTAGATATAGGTAAATCTGATTATGATGAAACAACGGATTTTGAAGATATTCTTTCTATCAGAGTTAATTCAAACCTGCAGCTTTTTCAAGAAGCAAACTGGCGCAGGGTCTATGGTTTTTCTGGTTTGGACCGTGGTCAGGGTTTAGTTCAAAAAAGCGACGGTACTTTTTTATTCTTTGGAACTACGGACAGGTTTCCACCTGGTGCGCCTGTTACATCTAATCCTGAGCTGAATATTTTTGTTTTCCCTGCCGGCCAAGACGGTGTAGTTACCTCGGTTTCTCCCTTTCAATGGCTTGGCAGCGCGGAATCTGATGAAACGGCGGCTTCTATTACTCAAACTTCGAATCAGGGCTTTGTATTAGCAGGCACGTCTCTACAGTCAAATGCCACCTCAAGTATATATTTAGCTTCCTTAAGAAATGATGATGAATTAATCTTTAACGCTACATTAGGATCAGTAAATAATGCTATCACTAGTTCAGTTATCGAGGATGTCAATGGTGGATTCTTAATTTCGGGAATCGAGATAGTAAATAATGCTTCCAACATTTTTTTGATGAAAACCACCAATACTGGAGTTGTGGAGTGGGTACAATCTTTTGGAGGGTCCGACGACGACCGGTCAGGCTCGATCATTCAACTAAATGACGGTTCAATTTTAATGACGGGTACAATCGAGTTAGAGAGCCAAACAAAAATGGTTTTGATAAAAACAAAACCTAATGGAGAATTAAAACCATAACTAATAATTTGGTTACATTAGGAGGATGGTCAATATTAATCCGATAGTCTTTTAAAAGAATATTGCTAGGGATATAGCATCATGAGGTTAGCCGATAAAGTACTTCTTTCATTTTTACTTGTTTTTCTCTTAAATCAAACTTTTGGTCAAACGGTTGCTCCTTCAGGAAGTAAAGATTTATGTGTTGGTGGCGCTGCTGTTGTTCTTGACGATATCATCGTAACAGAAGATTTAACGAACGACTTCGGTGGTAGTGGTTCCTTTACTTATGTGTTAAATGCGCCCGCTAACTTTCAATTTGTAAATTCCACCGGAGCAGCATTTATTTCAGCAGGATCCCAAATTTCTGCTTTGTCGTTCACGCGAGGCACCTCTTCTTTTAGCATTAACTATACTCACTCTGCGGGAGGTCCGGCTCCTTTTGATGAATTTACGATTACTGGGTTACAAATAGAAGCTATTACAACTCCTTCTGGGCCCTCTTCCATCATTGCAACAGGGACTTCCATAGCGGCTGACGGTGTTACAAGTCATGGAATGGTAACAAGTAACTTACCAACATCTTCTGTATTGGCAGGCAATGCAACCATTTGTGTTGGCTCAAGCACAAATTTGACAGTTACGATAACAGGTGGGACTGGTCCTTACACCATTCAAATTGATAATGGAGTCGGAATTATTGGAGGATATACCAGTGGAAGCAATATTTCTATAAGCCCTTCTGCTACTACAACCTATAATTTAATTAGCGTAACTGATGCCGGTGGTTGCTTTGGAATAGGGTTATCAGGGACTCCTACAGTAACTGTCGATCAAATCCCTACGTCCGATGCGGGTTTGGATGATGAGATCTGTTCCGACCAGGCGACCTATACTGTGAGTGGTTCGGGTAGTGCTAACGGGACCATTTTATGGACCAGCAGTAGTGGGGGTAGCTTTGTTGA
>ERZ1740070.678-NODE-678-length-22677-cov-5.470294_pt1 | contig 22677 bp, 23 predicted proteins | sample MGYA00581734_ERZ1740070 | MGnify/ENA primary metagenome ERZ1740070 (study PRJEB43018, sample SAMN04849744) | marine metagenome | isolation source: floating plastic debris | place: Pacific Ocean | collected 2008-09-01 | study: EMG produced TPA metagenomics assembly...
TTTGTAATCAGTAGGTCCGCGGTTCGAGTCCGTGTGGGGGCACCATAAAAATCAAAAATATTGTTTAATTATAATTAGATATAAGCTTAGATCAGCTATGTATCCACCGTTTAATCCACCATTAAGGGTTCGTTGGCGCTGATCGCTGGCACACAAAAGCGATCATTGGCAATCTGCAATCTACTCCAGCGGAAGGAAACGCCAGCCAAACAAAGCACAACTTATCTCCGCAATCAGCTTCGACAACAATTCAGTCAACCCGTTGTTTCAACTCTAGTTGGGTGTACTTAATGGCATAAGACGTGTCCGCCTTAGTCTTCGTGATAGGATACTGTTGATCTTGTCGTTCCTTGTCCGCCCAAGCTGCAAACAAACCTACTGCGCATTTCACTGAACGGGCCGCGTTTTCTATCTCATTGTGCTCGAGTTATTTTGACCGGTTTAAACTCAGACAGCTATCGTGCATTGTAACCCAGTGTAGCACCCGTAGCCTTCTCAGCTTCGATAGAGGATTTCATGCAAGCATCTTTTGTTGAAAGGAAACTAGCAAGATGGTTGTTGAGACAGACCTCAGGTTCAGGAGTGAGACAAGTTGTTTCGGCATTCGGTGCAGTAGCTAGTGAAATAGGCACCGTCCGCGATCACAATGAGGACCAGGCTGTAATCGTTAAATGTGTAGACGCGACAGGCAGCAGCTTAGTAGCGGCTTTGGTCGCGGATGGCATAGGTGGTATGCGCGACGGCTCTAGATGTGCGGCAATTGCTATCGGAGCATTTGTTTCGCAATTGGTTTTTTCTGCGAAACAAGCTCGCAACGATACCAATAGCTGGATGATGAAATCGTTTGCTGCTGCAAATGATGCGGTTTACCGAGACTACGCTGGACAAGGCGGAAGCACATTGGTGGCCGTACTTGTTCACGAAAAAGGTATAGTGCACTGGGGAAGCGCAGGCGACAGCAGGCTCTACCGGTTCTCACAAGATGAACTCAAACAAGTATCAGTGGACGATACAATAGCCGGTCAACTCGGCAAGAAGGGGCCCTTGTCTCCCGAACATACGAAGCTGTTGCAATTCGTGGGTATGGGTTCAGATTTTTCGCCTCACTTCAACAAGGAAGCTTGGCGTCCCAACGACCAATACATATTGACCACCGATGGTGTTCATTATCTTTCCGATAACTTCGAGACATTCCAACGTGTGATCACACATGCGGAGCAAATTGGACAAACAACCAAGCGGTTGATTGATCTTGCAAAGTGGTGCGGAGGCCCAGACAACGCCACCGCCGCGATACTCAAGCTTCCTTTAGATTTTTTAAAAGTATCAGGCCACGAGGCGGACAGTCTCTCAGTTTGGGATGCATTTGGTGAGCTGCAAGTCCAACTGTTGGATGACCTAGAAATTAGCCAACAAGGTAGAAGCGGTTCGCAACAGCTTTCAGTCAATTTAGCCGAAAATGAAACGTCTGAGACTGATTTCCCTAAGGCAGAACAGCACGTTCACCAAGAGGTGAATGCCGCACCTAAAAAGCAAACCAAAGCTAGAAACACGCAGAAAACACAACGAAAAAAGAAAAAGCCTCAAGCGGACGACGAAAAAGTTCAACTGGACATTAAGTTCTCATCCAAGTCGGATTGACGAAAATGCAATTGCCCCGAAGATACAATCCGCTGGGTAAAGCTATTGACGGTGGTATGTCTTCGGTCTTCCCATTTCACGATCAGTATCTTGATCGAAAAGTTGCGTTGAAAATCATACCACCCGGACCAAATGCACGTCGAATTCAAGACGAGCTACAGGCTCTTTTCAAACTCCGCTCCAAACACGTTGTTCAAGTCTACGATGTAGCCCGGGACGCATTCAGTATTGGAATTATCCAAGAGTTTATTGAAGGCGATGATCTCTTTAGCGATGACCTGGCACCAGCTGACGCTGAAACATACCTTAAGACTGTCTGGCAATTGGCCTCAGGAATTTCAGAAATACACGAGGCCGGTGTAATTCATCGAGACATAAAACCCAACAACATGAAGGTCGATCACGAGGGTATCCTAAAGATTTTTGATTTTGGTTTGGCTCGCCACGAGGGAACTCAAGCCGCCACTATTGGATTTGTTGGAACGCACGGTTTTGCTGCCCCCGAATTGTATGCCAATACCGTGCAGTTTACCCCCGCAGTGGACGTTTTTGCTTTTGGTGCAACTTCCCTATTCTACGGGATGCGAGGTTTGCCGAATGAGTTAACACTTCGTCCGCCTCAAGCTTTGCAAACAAACCCATTCTTGGGCCTGTCATTTCAAATCCCTGACGAAGTTGCCGAAGCTCTATTCCGCTGCTTGAGCTTTGAGGCCGCCAAACGTCCAGGGATTTCTGAAGTCAAATTAGTCCTTGAAAAACACTTACTTTCCGAAAAACACCGCGCGCTCGTAGTTAACGGGCCAAAAGCCTATTATTTGGATCACGAAAATCGCTCTGTCAGCCTTACTTATGGAAAACACGGCGCGATATCGGTTCGTTATGATGGGTTTTCTTTTGTCGTGGTTGGGGCAGAAGGAAGTGTTTTTCTGAACAATAGTCCTGCGCAAGTCGGAGATAATTTGCCAGGTGCTTGCGTACTAACCATTGGCCCGCCTGAGCTTGGCTCTAAGAGAGCTTATGTAACTTTTGACATCTCCAATCCGGGAATTGTCCTATGAGCGACCTGCTTTCAGATGGCGACGTAATCGACGACCGTTATCGCGTGGAAAATTACTTGGCTCAAGGAGGCATGCAGTATGTTTATGTGGCATTAGACAAAACAACCGGGCGAAAGGTTGCTCTAAAAACCCCGAAGAACGCGTCTGCTCGAAAACGTTTCCGAAGAAGTGCCTTAGTCGCTGCCCGAGTTAATCATCCAAACGTTGCCAAGACTTTAGACTACATCGAAGACAATGGAATGACTTTCCTCGTTGAAGAACTAATCGAGGGCAGTGATTTGAAGTCAGCCTTAATGAGCAGGTCTGACTTTGTAGACCCTTACTTGGTCGCACGTGTGTTCCATCACCTGGCAAAAGCAGTTGCTGCAGCTCACCATACAGGGGTCGTACACAGAGACCTTAAGCCCACAAATGTTATGGTTGTCGGTGGATACAATGTCGAAAGCCTCAAGGTTACCGATTTTGGCATAGCAAAGATGGCTGGTGCTGAAATGGAAGAAGCCATCGAAGGGGGAGACGAAACACTATCCGCATCAGCGACTGCCGTCGGTGCCCTACCCTATATGGCACCAGAAGCTATAGATACACCTGAAACTGTGGGATTGCCTTCAGATATCTGGTCGCTTGGAGCGATGATGTTTCATCTTTTGAGCGGACAATTCCCATTTGGTTCAGGCCTTCGCGCCGTACCCAAAATCATGGCTGCTGAACTACCAAATGTGTCTAGCTTCGTGACATCCAAAAACCAATTCAGGCCACTCGCCAAAGAGATTTTAAACATTATCGGTAGCTGCCTAAGGAAAGACCCCACTGAAAGGCCAAGCGCAGACGCGCTTGTCGAGCTATGCAACGCACTCTGCTACACCGTGTCGGAGAGATCGATTGGCCGTGTGTATGAGTTCCGGCATAACGCGTGGGGATTTATTCGTGGCCCGGAAGGAGACGTTTTCTACCACAAGAACAGTGTGTATGGCCCACTGCCAGTGAAAGGGGATGATGTACTGTATTCGTGCTACGAAAGTGAACAATCACCAAGAGCGCTTCCCGTAGTAAAGTTGAAGAAAGCTGAACAGGCATAAGACAAGAAGTCTTAAAAGACCTTGCTCTAGTGAGACAGCCTTAGCCTCGCTCAAAATTGCTCCAATAGCATCGGTAGTTGATTTTTGAGACGAGCGTTCCTAAATGTCTTAGACCTATTGAGACAAATGGACGACCGCTATGCTAATTGGTTACGCTAGAACCTCGACACTGGATCAGACTGCCGGATTGGAAAGTCAGAAACAGGAGCTTTTGCAAGCTGGGTGTGAGAAAATCTTCGAAGAACAAGTATCTTCGGTAGATATCAAAGCGCGCGAAAAGCTGGCAGACGCTTTGGACTTCGTCCGTGAAGGCGATGCCCTGATAGTGACGCGACTTGACCGGCTTGCTAGATCGGTTCCTCATCTTTTGGAAATACTCAACACGCTAGATTTGAAAGGTGCGAGCCTGCGCATCTTGGGCATGGGTATCGACACGGCAACACCCACCGGGAAGCTTATGCTGACGGTATTGGGCGGAATTGCCGAGTTCGAACGCGAGATCATGTTGGAACGACAACGAGAGGGCATCGCCAAGGCGAAGGCCGCAGGGAAATATAAGGGGCGTAAGGCGACAGCAAGAGCCAAGACTGACGAAGTGATGGAGTTGTCAAAGGCAGGTTTGGGCCCGACGGACATAGCCAGGAAGCTCAATATAGGACGAGCTTCAGTTTATCGAATTCTTGCCAGTCAAGAAGCGTGAATGCACGCGCGTGCACTTTTGAAAGCAACTCATTTGACCCTGAAGCATTGAGTTACGCGATCAAGTCACTTTGCCAAGTCAACAATGCTGACAGTGCTTTAACGTAAACACTCTAAGGGATCGAAATACTACAGAAAGTTACGAGGAAACTTCGAACGTTCTGGTAACGGCTTAGGCCAACACACGCTTATACGAATGAGCCCTCTTGTTTTTCATGACAAAAGTTTGTCAAGCTCGTTGAAGGCAAAAAGAGCAGCGATACAAACGTAAACTTGAATTTGGCGATACTTTAGCATGAGGTTAATGGTGCCGCTGATAAAGTTCTTCCGACGTCTTGTCTCCGTCACAAATCGCATGCTTTCGGACAACACGACCAAAACTGCATGCTCGTACTCTTCTTTGTCTTCACTCTTTAGGCCGCGAGCGACATCAGGATGTGAAACTCTTGGTTTACGCGGTTTAAGCAAATGATAAATTATTGCTCTTCCCATAGTGATTGACAAAATTGCAGAGAATGCGACCGTGGCAGCTGATACCATCCTAGTCGCCTCCGAAAATACAGCAGCCAACCCAACAAAGAAGGCGAAAACGCCAAAGGTTAGTGTTGCTGTAGCGAACACTCGGGGCCCCCTCGGATCACTTGCATATACCGAAAAAAATTGTTTCTGGGCAATTTTGCGAGTTTCAAAAAAAACAGAAAAACAAAGTAAAATTGCAAAAACTAAAAAGTTTAAGCTCAAAAGAACTGTTTTCCGAAAATCCGGTAAAACGTCTGGGACCCAGCCCCAGATAATCTCTGACAGAAAAAACCAGTTCTGTACTAGCCATATGAACCTCTCTGACAGCGCCACAAGCGTTGAGAGGCCCGAGAACGCTGTTATCGCCAAACCCAATACACCAAAAGTCGCAAAGAAATCTCGAAGAAGCTTATCTAAATTCAGCGTATCAGCTCCAAAGTAACAGCAACACGCATGCAAGCTTCTGCAAATTGAATTGACACGCAACCCTGAAGTCATCCAACCCAAATGTCCGGTCCTGCGCAGCGAGCGAAACGGGATCATATCTGTCATGGAGAATTAGCTTCATTACGCTTAGTCTAGTTCTGCGTCCAAACCCAAACTTAAAACTAACCGACATTGTTTGAACGGGTAGATGCCACAAATCCTGCAAACTCTTTCTTAGTTTGATTTTCAAGCAAACTCATGGAGCAGAGAACGTGAAAGACGCGATAGACTTGAGCCCTCTTTTTGTTGGAGCAGAGCTGGCGGCAAAAGCATTCTTGAAAGTCGAAAAACCCGCTCACTACGTGTACGAACTTCGGCGTCCGAATGGAGAACCTTTTTACATAGGAGAAGGCGTAGGCATGCGAGTTTTCAAACACGTTTTAGTCGCACGGGTTAACCATCGGAGAGGTGAAGACAATCCGCACAAGTACAACACAATTCGAAAGATCGAAGCTCAGGGTCGCCAAGTGGTCTATGCCATTCTCTCATTTCATTCATCAAAGCAGGAAGCCGAGCGTGAAGAGGGTCGTTTGATTGCCGAGCTAGGTAGGGCTTGTGACGGCGGTCCGTTAACCAACATCCATCCTGGCAGAGGCAACGACCTTGGCATGCATCCAGAAACAGAAGCAAAACGTAAAGCATCCCTTGCGCATGATCCAAACAACCTATCGAAAGACCCGGAAACGCGCGCGCTCAACGAACTCATGGACACTGTCTTTCAGGTGCGAAGCAATCCGTTGAAGCCACGATCAAAGTACAAAGGCGGAAAGGTTCGACATACGCGCGGTACGACCAAGTCTAGAACACCAAAGCCCAGGTCCATTGGGGCGCTGGCCGTTTTGGCAAGCTTGAGTGAAGGAAGCATTGATGCAGGGACAATGCTGCCGCGAGCCTTCACTTACAAAGGCATCGACGCAATCCTAGAAAATGGCGTTGCAAACGATCTTTTAGGAACCAAGGTTGTGGATGTCATTTCCGCGAACGATCCAGTTCAGGAGCAGTTCAAGATCACCAAGTTGGGAGCTCAGGCCGTGAGAGGCATACTAGGCAAGCCGTTGCTTCACAACCTTGGCTTGGTGGACTGAACTCTACGAGTGCTGGCTGGCTATTTTGTTGGTGCACGCGCGTGCAATTTGAGGATTTCATCCTGTGCACGTGGGGTGGCACGCGCTTTTTTCTAAGCCATCGATCAGCGTTTATCTAAACGAAATCAACTCTCTAAGTCGGGGTAATCGCGCTCGTAGAAACGCAAAGGTGGCTTCGGGAAAATCCAGTTTCCGGCAACAGAAACTCTCAAGACCCTCCCCAGCCTTTACGACTTAGAAAGACTGGGGTTTTGGGGTCGTGAGAACATCGCAGAAGTCTTTCCCGGGCAGAAAAACGTAGTCTTGGGAGATCATAGTCTAACTAGTTTTCTATCTAGATTGCATGCGCCTGTGCTTTCAAATGCAACAGCTTCAACCACGACAAATTGCGGCAGGTGGTTGGTACTGCTGGCACAGCGAAAGCCAGAATGCTGGACGAAGCTGCAATCGGCACCTATAGGTTCAACGTTACCCAACCAGTGTTTTCTCTAATTTGGAACTTTAGGAAGCGAGTGTGCAGCTTCGATGATTTACTTGTTAGCGGTTGAAACAACTTTTCCGCTTGATCACATTTAATAGAGTGAGCGTAATCCGTTTGGACTTGACTATATTTTTCGGTGGTGAGGTTCAAGTCTGTGGCTAAGAACCACAGCATATTGCTTTCAAAACAATTGGTTCCTGATCGCAGATTTTTGCTGTGAAAGATTTGCTAGTCGGTCCTTTGACATCACTAGATGATGATTGATTAGAGACATGAAGCCGTAATGTGTTCATTGAAAAAATGAAGAAAACCAAACTGAGACGAAAGATCGGAAGACTTCGTATCGCTCTTGAAACGATAGTTCCTGGCGCGACACTCTTTCTTTCTGTCGTTGCCGCATTCGACATGTTCACCTCTCGCTACGTCGGAAGACTGCTGAACAAAATTGTCACAAGTTGGCAAGAGTTTACCAGGGCAGTGTGGGAGTGGCTTTTTTCTAAACTTGGAGTTTCGTTTTCACTAACAGACGCCGAAATCAAGCTTCTAACGATCATGACTATTCTCGGCGTGATTGGGTACATTGTTCCCGTTCGTAATCAGGGCAGCCGGGATACAGATGACAGCCATCCCATTGAGGTTTCGTTGAAAAGCCTCAAGAAAATACTTCAGTTCCAAAGCTTGGCAGACGAGCTCGACAATGTCGGAAAAACGCAATTTTTGTACCGATTAAGGTCGTATCTTTCCGCGGTATCGGTAATTTCTATTGTCGCGATTAACTTTACGATTTCTCCGATAGTCGATGTTGCATCTTTTGTTGGAGTTTTTCTTTTTGGGCTTCTATCGAACATTGTGGGGATAGTTTTTGCCTTGATGATTGGGATCATCTTCCCTGCGGTCGGCGGACTGTTTCTAATACTTTATGTCGGAACCGCTCTTGTGCTGGCCGTCAATTTTGAGTTCGCTTTTTCTATCGTCTTACTCGCTTTGACAGTGGCAATTACTTACTTTTCTTACTGGCACTGGAGTAGGCGCACGATCGCTGTGTTTGCTTGGGGATCATTCCTTACCGCATTTTCATTGTGTTGTGTTGTAATTGAAAACCTGGTCAATACGGCGCTTTCGTACCCTTGGGTCTCAGATTTTTTCTCTCTTTGACTGATTTGATGTCCACAGATTTTCGGACGTGATCCGTCATTCGGATGACTTACTTGCATCTATTAGCTCTTTAGCATTTGAACGCGCTTGTACTGTAGGCTTAAGCAGTGCACGCGGGCTTGCGAGCTTTGGTTTGTCAGGCTGAGACACATTTTATTGTTTCGAAATCAGACCTTTGGCTCGAAGTTTTGCTGCTCTTGATGCCGCTAATTTGGTTCAGGGCAAATCCAGTTTCTGCCACGTAAGCAGATGCTTTGCGATGCATCACTTTGTTAGAGGCGAAACGTAGATTTCGTTAGCAGCCACTGTACCATTTGCAAGCAGCATTGGTGGAGGTGTCCATCAGTGGCTTGAGCTCGTAATCGTGTATATCAAACTCGTACCGCAACAACTTCAAAACGTACCTAGCGTCTTCTTTGATCACCTCGATTTCGGAGCCACAAAACGCGAAGGCATGTAGCCACCCATTGTACAAACCCTCCAATCTAAGAAACTCTTGAAGACCCCTTAATCTTTTGATCTTAGAGTTCGTTTTGTTAGCAATCCGAAGCAGGTTTTCACACCAGGCCACCAGCTTTGAAGTTTCTTCTGAGAGTTTTTCAAGGTTTGCTTCAGATGGTGATACAATCGCGTTGCCTTTTGTTGAGACTTCAATGTTGCATCCCAGCATGCTGAAGCCACTTTGCAACGACTTGCTTTGCTTCTCGATCCCTTTGAAATTCCCTCCAGGCGCTTCGGTTATGGCGAAGCTCAAGGCTTTGGATACGCCCTCTGCAGCTTGTTTTGACGCAGCAAAGACAAAGAAGTTGTCAGCGTGGTTTATCACTGTTGCATCGGTCAAGTCTTGGAAATGCATGTTAGCGACACACCAGTCTGCAACAGCCGCAGATGACGCACTGCCCTGTGGCAGCCCGGAGGGAAGTGATATACACTTCTTGTGATGTTTCTTAAGGTGCGGATTACAGTTAGCTCCATTACTCATCACGATTTGCCTTATGGCCTCATTGGGGAGGTCTAAGGTCTTTAAGAGCGCCTCTTCTGTAAAGCTTGGGAAGAAGCCCTCAATGTCGATTTCTATTACATGTTTGTGTCCTTTCGCGCTGATTGATGTGATTGCGTGCTCGACCTTCTGTGAGAAGGACAAGTGTTGGAATTGAAGTCCTTGGGGTTCGTAGGTGAACCGAAGCAGCTTCTTCACCATGTGTTGCGCCGCGCTGGCGACTGGGCCAAACGAAGCAATTGTACGTTTGCCATTGCCAGACGATTTGGGCTTATCCCAAACGCTGACCGGTTCGTTCAACTTCTTCAAAATGTCGTACTTGACGGTAAGGTCCCACAGCGCTTGCAGTGATAGTCTATCCTCAATCCGGCTTTTCTTATTCAGCTCGAACAATGCCACGAAGAGGCAATGCTTGCTCGAAAGATAAGTCTTGCTTGCCGCTGTGAAGTCATTGAGCGCTTTCTTTGCCAACTCCTCGCATTTCTTTTTGATTTTTCGTTCGCGCTTCCGTGCGCTCTTAAGCTTTTTGAATAGGTCTTCGTCGACCTCGTCCCCGCCCGGGGACAGCGGAATTATGCTTCCGTAGACTTTGCGGTAGCCCATTTCTTTGAGCGCCGCATCGTCGTCGCCGATCGAGTGTAAAGGTTGGTTCAGGAATATAACTGCCATCAGGATTGCTCCAAACGGTGTTGATTGAGGAATTGGTCCACTTCCTCATCAATCCAGTAAAGCCGCGATCCGAGGCGCACCGGGTTGGGGATACGCCCATTTTCCAGGTCTCGATAAATGCTGGATCGAGACCGACCGCCCAGTTTTGTGGAAAGTTCCAGAAGAGTAATGTAGCGACGTATCGAGGAGTGCATGTTGAAGCCTCATGAATGAACTTGAGGCAACTAACCATGCCCGTACACTCCAATCGAAGCGCCAAAACAGGTGTTAAAATACGTAGTTTTGTTGCTCGCGCGTGCACTTAATCACTTAATTCTGTCTGTTGTAATTTCGGAGCTGAGATCAGGACTTTGCGTCCCACTTATCAATCAGTTTCTGCACGTGAGGTGGGAACCGAGAAGGAACTTCTCCAAACACACCGTTGGTATCCCTTAGCCCCAGTTTTGCTTCAGCTTCGCGTCTTCCCCACAATACCGGGAACAGGAAGCAATTTGCACTTCGGCGTATTGTGGAGGACTGTGACTGAAAGCCAGAGCCTTTCAAACCGTTGGCGGCAAGTCGCGCCGCATCAACGGCCTTCCGGTTAGATTGCCAAAAAAACTCTTCATCGAACCAAAACTCAAACATGTTACTTGGCAGGTCGTGGTACCGGCGAGGGTCTTTTTGCCAAGCTCGAACGTACAAAAAAGCAGAGGCCCGCACAGTACGAACGAACGATTTTCGTAAGGCCCCAAAGGCCGAGTTGCCTTTGCCAAGTGTTCCCGTTTTTCTTTGCAACGCTCCGATCAGAGTTTCTTCATAGGGATAAAGCGCCCATTCCGGTGTTGGCAAAAATGCTGTGCGACAAAAGTCTACGGCTTGAAACACTGCTATAATGTCTCCAGCTGCAAAAGCTTGTTCCAACAATGCCAAGTGCGCTACCGGATCGTCTGGCGGTGCAAACAAGTTCGAACTGGAAGCTGTCATATAGGTCAAATCACACAGCCTTTGCGCTGGACGCGAGAAAGCGTCCCCAATCGCGCATGATGCTGCGTCGTTTCTCCAAGTAATCAGTGCGGCGGTAGGCCCGTTCCACCTGACTTCCCCCAACGTGGGCTAGGCAGGTTTCGGCTACATCGTAAGGAACCTCTGTTTGGTCAGCGAGCCAGTCTCGAAAGGTCGACCGGAACCCATGAGGTCGGTAGGGCATTTCTGCCCGCTTCATGTAGCTACTCATTGCAGCATCTGACATGACGCCTTTGCGAGCGCCGGGGAATAAATATCCATCACGGTCAAAAGATTTACAAAGCTCGATGACTTGTAAGGCTTGAGGGGACAATGGCACCATGAAGTTTTGCGTCGCACCAACGCGTCCCTTCATAAGCTCTGCCGGTATCGTCCAAACGTCATCGCTGATGTGTTCGTAACGCATGAAGCGAATAGGCATCGATCTCACAGCGGTGAGCATCAACAATTTCAAAGCGAGATTAACAATCGATGGCTGTTCGAGCGATTTGAAAAACTCTGGCGCTTCGGCCCACGGCGTGGCCGGTATGTGTTGCGACTTCTGACGGGACTTCCCAAGAAGCTCTCGGGCTTTGTCCGTCGCCTGAAGGTCAACGTCCAATCCTAGCGCAGCAGCGTGTCTCAGGACGATACTGAGGCGGTTTAGAGCTTTTCTGGCGGTTTCGCCCTTAGAATGCCAAATGGGCTTCAGAGCGTCTCGTATGTCGATCTGATCGATATCTGAAACCGGCACTTTGCCAAGTTTTGGAAGAACGTGAACTTCAAGCGGAGAAAACCAACGCCCAGCTTTGCCGTCACCCTTGAGCTCCGCTTTACGACTTTCGAAAGCGTCCGCAGCAACATCTCTTAGGCAATGTAGTTTGCGTGCTTCTTCGCGTCGTTGCTTCTCGCGCTCTTTAATAGGATCGGCTCCCTGCTTGGCTAACCCTCTCCAATGCTCCGCGCTAGTTCGCGCTTCTTTCAAAGTGATGTCTTGGATCGACCCTAAACCCATCTCGCGTCGACGACCCTGAACGACCACGCGAAGGTACCACTGGCCACCGCCATCCGGGCGTTTGAACAAGTACAAACCGCCACCGTCATTGTACTTCCCAGGGGATGCGTGCTTGACCATTGTCGCCGAAAGCTTGTGTAGTGCGCGTTTCATGTATCCACCATTCTATCCACCAAGATCCTTGGGATGCCCGGATACATGGTGACACATCGTGGAACAGGTAAGGCTTTATTATGGCGCGATTTTAGTTAATTTTGGCGTATGCTGACATCTCGTGGCACAGAGAAAAACTTCCGTGTGGGGGCACCATAAAAATCAATGATTTAATAGATATTTGTCATGCTAGACCCGCAAAGCCATGGCGTTTGGGGGACTTATGGGGGACAAATAGCTCGAGCTAGGGAGAATTGGTTAGTTATTGCGGCACCAATCCTCTTTAGCTACGACAGCGCTTTCATGCATGCTTCTATTAGCAATTGGCACAAGTTTGGAGGGTAGGTCGGCTGCCGGCCCAGACCTGCCGTTCATCATCCCATCGCGATGCTGCGACGCGGCCCGCCATTCCTGCCATTCGCTGCGGGTGCAAAATCAAACTGTCGGCTAACTCACAGTCTGCGGGACAAAACGGCCATCGACGCCTATATGCCGAACGTCCGCTATAGGGAAAAAATGGCGCAACATACCAGATCAGTGTCGATCCCCAACGCCAATCTTGGGGCGCGTGACGTGAGCCCAGAAAGCGAGGTTGGCCAGTGTGGCGAGGATTGCGACTTCTACCCACTCAAACGGCTCACCGCTTAACCAGATCATTGCACGAGGTACGAGCGGCCAAACACCGGCGTATACAAAGACTGTCCACCAGGGCAGCCTTGGAAAGAACTTGTCCTTGGCGATGAGCAGCGTGGTTACTGCGCCGTCGTGAATTCCGGCAAAAAAGACGAGAATGGCTGTGGTCGTTCCACTAAACCCAAGAACGCTTACTATGTCTCGCAGTACTTGTTGGCCTATGAGGCCCTGAACCGCGTGCACACCGAAGACCAGTACGACGAGGATCAGTGGTATGAATGAGGCATAGTAGAGACCAGGAGAGAGCAGATAACTCTTTAAGGCAACTGTGGGTTCGCTAGACATCGGTTCCTACTATTTTTGAAGGCGGTCTGCGCACTGTTTTGCGGTTGGAGCCGAAGTTGGTTTGGGAGTGAACAGTGGCTTTAGAACGTGTAGTTCATAAACAAACCAAGGGTAGTTTGATCTTCAGAGCCGCGCTGCTGGACAATCGAAGAATCTCCGATGTCACCCGTGAGCTGGTCGAAGTTGATGAACCCTACGAGTGATGTGCGTTCGCTGAGCGGCATAATTGCCGTTGCGTGAAGGCCGTAGGAAATCAGGCCACCACCAGCATCATATTGGCTTATACCGGAGGCTGCAGACTGAGCAGCGCTAACATCAAAAAAGGTGCTGCTGTAAGCATCGTCGCCGAAGGTGATAGCCGGGCCGACAGAGAAGAACACGGACTTGTTGAATGCATCAAAGCTGCCGTTGTACATGATTTCACCTTCGCCAAAGAGACCATCGTGGCCACCGTCGATGCCTTGACGCAATTCGAGGCGGGCCGAGAACTGCTGAGCTTCGTATTCTACAAAGCCCCCGAGCTCGACCGTCCCGTCGATATCACCAAGGCCAATCAGGTCGGTTGTGTCACCTCCGTCAATGGCAAACGGATTGTCGTTAGGGTTCTCGTCACGGCCAAAGTGATATGCACCAACAACCCCGGCCTTGAACCCACCTTGCGAGAACGCAGTGTAGCGGATGCCATCAAGAGATGCGGTGAGGCGATCACCATAGCTCAGGGTGATATTGGGTACGACGCTGATCTGCTGTTCATCGTCTCCAAGAAAGCTGGGGGCGGAAATCAGGCCTGCTGAAAGTGTCACGCGCAGTCCTAAACCTTTGTCATCGCCAAGACCCTGCGCAAGCGCGGCAGATGGGATGAGCAATGCGAGACTGAGCGTTGCGGTGGTGCAGTATTTCATCGAGGTGCCTTTCAAAGGGGGGTGCGCCAACGAAGCGGCAAGTTCGACGATGAGATTTAGGCGCAGGTGGTTTCGCGTGTTTTGCTCGCGAGTAAAGAATTGTTAAGTTTGGGAGGAAAACGCGCGAGCGGTGGCGGATGCCTATAGAACGCGCTTCACAAAACTTTACGTGCCGGACATCTGTTAGAACATCTGCGAAGGCATAAGAGCGCCTTGTGAAATTCGCTCTAGCAGGATTCGGATAGAAAATGGCGACGAGAATTTTGATAATCGAAGACGATGCCAGATTGGCACGTATGGTGCAGGAATATCTCGATGACAATGGGTTCAAAGCGAGCATCGCCGATACAGGGGCCAAAGGACTGAACCAAATCAAAACGGGAAACTTCGACGCGTTGATTCTCGACCTGATGTTGCCGGACATGGACGGCTTTGAAGTCTTTCGGACCATTCCGGAGACACACGCATTGCCGGTAATCATGTTGACTGCAAAGGGCGACCCACTGGATCGGATCATTGGGCTGGAGCTCGGGGCAGACGATTATCTTCCCAAACCCTTCGCGCCGCGCGAACTGTAGGCACGATTGAGATCGGTCATGCGGCGAGGCACCTCCACTGCAGCACGTGAAACACTTGAATTCGGCCGTCTCTCTATCGACCGTGACGCAATGGAAGCCCGGATTGCAGGGCATCGATGTGACATTACGAATTACCAGTTTCAGATCCTCGTCGCGCTCGCGGAAAGCGCGGGCCGAGTGATGACCCGGGATCACTTGATGAACCAACTGCAGGGACATGTGGCGGATGCATATGACAGGTCAATTGACGTGCATGTGTCACGTATTCGGGCAGCCATCGAAGATGATCCCAAAAACCCCAAACGTCTCATAACTGTGCGTGGCACGGGGTATCTATTCGCCCGCGCACAGGACTGATTGGAATGGTCGGCAAGAGTTTCTTTCTACAGGTTCTGATCGTTTCGCTGTTCGGGCTCACCCTCTTTGCAGTCCTGGCTTCATTGGCTTGGAACGCCATTGGTGACGAGCAGTTCAACCAAGGCCTGTTTGAACGTTCATCGGCGCTCGTGGAACTGCTGCTCCCACCCGCGACCGCACCCTTTGCGGACCAACAGGAGGCGGTCGTACGGGTCGCCGGAAGGCTCGCATTTGATGCAACACTCTTTGATCCCACAGGGCAATTGATTGCCGCCAATTCGGTGCCTTCACCTTGGGTCGCGCCTAAGATTGATCCGGGTTCTTGGCAGTCCATGGACGGGCAACGTCGTTGGTTGACGGTACTTGAAGATGGGCGGGTGCTAGTGATTGGCCTCGACCGGGCAGCCTTGCCGAACGAGACTTTCGCTGCCACGCTCACCTTTGGTCTCCTTGCCATAGTGATTTCTGGATTTTTGTACCCGATCACGCGGCGAGTCACCCGCAGGTTGGAGACACTGCAGCAAGATGTCGATCAGATTGGACCGGATAACCTGTCGGCGCGTGTCACCGTTGATGGAAACGATGAAATAGCAAAGCTTGCTAGGAGCTTCAACAAATCGACTGAGACTATTGAGGAGCTGGTGAACCGACAGAGATTGCTTCTCGCCAACGCCTCACACGAGTTGCGCACGCCACTGGCGCGCATTCGTATGGGCATTGAGCTGCTGGGAAAAAAGAACACGCAGAGCCGAAGAGACGGTCTGCGTCAAGACATTCAAGAACTCGATGCATTGATCGATGATCTCATCACAATGGCACGGTTTGATGCGGACCCGTCAAAGGACGGTTGGGAAACACTCGACCTCCTTGACCTGGCAAGGGAAGAAGTAAGGCCAAGCACAGATTGCACGGTGTATGGGGTGTCTGCTTTCGTCGAAGGCGACCGGCGAATGTTGCAACATCTCCTTCGCAACCTTGTCGACAACGCTCAATTGCACGGACGCGCGCCCATTGAAGTTTATGTTCGCGCCGAGGCAGAAGGCGCTTTGCTGTCCGTACGCGACGGAGGGAGTGGAATTCCAGAAGGTGAACAGAGCAAGGTCATCGAGCCGTTTTTTCGCGGCCAGGGCAAGCAAAATGACACAGGTTACGGACTTGGTCTTTCCCTCGTTGCTCGCATTGCCAAAGCGCATAATGCGACCATTTCCATTCGGAGCGAACCTTACTCCGAGGTCGCTGTGCAGTTCGCCTAGCACGTAATCTTAACAAAACATTACAAGCCAAACAAACCCGAGAAACAGCACCCCCTCAGATTGCTTTTTGTGACACAACAGGTCCCGGCTTCGAAGCCAAGGCCTCGCATATGTCCCGACCGGAGCGCAATGCCCGGAAAACACTGAAAGGAATCTCAAAATGTGGAACGTCATCAAAAAAGCGCTTGGCTATGATATCGCTGGCCTGCCTGTCCTTGCCACCTTTGTCGGGTGCTTCATTCTCATGTCCACCACGTTTATTTGGTATGGTGGCTTATTCAAAGACACCTTCTACCTTGGCATGGGGATCACCGAAGAAAATGTGACAGCCGAGGTACTTGGATTGTGGTACCCCATCGGCATGATCCTTTCGATGTCTCAAGGTCTGGGTATCGCTATCATACTGAAATGGCGCAATTGGCCATCCTTTGTCGAGGCCTTTGCTACAGCCCTGGTAGCAGGTTTCATTGCCGCCACGACCTTCGGCTATCGCCTGATAATCCTTCCCGACCACAACCACGACCTTTTCTACGTCAATGCCTCCGGGATTGTTACTGCGTTTGTTCTGTCTGCATTGGTGATCACAGCACTACGTCCCCGATCAGAAGAAGCCAACGAACGCATGGTTACCATGCCATTGGAAGCTTGAAAAATACACCGTATGAATTGGACAAGCCGACGACGATCATCGGCTTGTAGGCGTCTAGGATTGAATAGTTGCCATTGGTGCAAAGTACGGCATCCGGTGCTTTGGGCTCCTTGCCGCCATTTGACCGGCCGCAGCAATTGCCATTGTGAAGTTACCGGTAGCTATCGTGGACGGCCCAAACCGATCACTCGCCGGTCACGTCTGATGCTGTGGCGCGGCCCGTCAGACCCGACATTCGCTGCGTGTGCAAGATCCAGCGATGCTCAAACTCACAGATTGCGGACGAAGCGGACGTTCAAACTACCCGGGCAATTGCACCGAACACGATTTCTGTAATGCTGGTTGACTTCGAGTTCGCCTGCTCGATCGCCAACCGCTCTTCCAGAGTGGCTAAATCAATTTCCTCGGCTGTCGCGACTTTTGCAGCTTCTATTCTTGGCAGCATATGGCGAACCATCTCAGCGGTTTTCACTGCTTGAGATGGCGTCTCAACAACGGCTTCAGCAGAAATTGCAATCTCTCGAAAACCTGCGTCTGAAAGCAATGACTGCAACTGAAATCCGGTGCCGAGGTTCGCTCCCTCAAACTTGACGGTATCCCATATCCATCGCTGCGCCCGATCCGCAAGCGGACGATCCGGTGCGGGAAGGCGTATTGTTTTGTCGTGCTCTTGGAGGAGCAAGATGCCGTTTGGTTTCAGCAGGTTAAAGAACGCCTTAGCTGCCTTGGATTGATCGGCGAGGTACATCAAAACTCGTCTGCAAGTGGTCAAATCAAACTTTGCGCCAGATTGTGCAAACTCTAGAAAGTCGCGTTCCAAGAATTGGGTGTTGGTCACATCGAGTGCTGATGCCCTCTTTCGTGCGTGCTCGATTGCTGTGCCGTTTAGGTCAAGCCCAGTTACACGGCCCTGCGCCCCGACCGCAGACGACAGGCGAAACGTAATGTCGCCGCCACCGCATCCGATATCAAGCGCTGTCGAGCCTTGTGGAATTTTTGCCTCAGCAAAGAGGCGGTCTGTAAATGCGCCACCATTGTCCATACCGGATGTCTACCATGAGCAGGAGCGAGTTCCCATCGGTTGCAACCCGGTCGAGGTAGGTTTGGTCTTAAAGCCGACATCTGACGGTTTCAGTCGGGCAAAACTGCCAACAATTGGATGCTAACGGCGGCGATGCGGACAAAACAGCCATTAAATTGAGCTACGATAACGACAGCAAACGGCCCTTATCGGACTTTCAGCGAATGATAGACTACTGCAGTTGCAGGACATTTAGCAAACCGTGACGGTTTTTTTCCATTGCTGTTATCGCAGCCTGCCGTATGGCGTTCGCAAAATTGAATTGTCGTGACCTTGTATCCGGTCCGCGTCCCCGACCCGTTCATCTTGTACCAATGAGGTTCTTTAGCCTGTAAACAACTGTGATCAATTACCTCGCAAGAAACCTGCGATCATCGTCGCAGATGCAACCATCAGCGCGTGATAAGCATGTTTTGCAACATTTTTGACTAGCGGGAGGGGCGCGCGTATTTCGGACATACGCGAAACAGGCTGCAGCAAGTCTAGCTTTGAAGAGACGTCACATGACTCAGCTAGCCTGCCAAAAAACGTGTGGAATTGATGGCTTCGGTTCAGAATTGGCGCGGTGTTTATCATGCGATGAGCGAGGATATTCGCGCAGCGCGGTTTGAGCGTGGCGTGAAGCTTCCCTCTCAAACGGAACTGGCCCGCCGCTATGGCGCGTCTCGTCATGCGGTGCGACGCGCGTTGCGCGCTTTGTCGGATGACGGGGCAATCTCAAGCTGGCAAGGGAGGGAGGCCGTTCTTTTGTCGCGACCGATCATCTACCAGATCGGCTATCAGACACGTCTTGCCACGGGGCTGCGGGCGCGCGGCCACTTTGTCGAGGTCAGCATCGTGCAAACGCGCGAGCGACGTCGGTTGTCGTCAAAGATTGCCGCGATGTTGGATATGGCACCTGGCACACACGGCCCTTTTGCGGAGTTCATGCATCATGTGGATGGCGTGCCCACGGCCCTTGGGCGGCACTATTTCAATGCCCGTCGGGTGCCAAACATCTTGAAGGATACCGAGGGTGCCGATCCTTCTGTGCCGGAGGCGTTCTCTCGCAACGGCGTCACGGACTACCATCGCGCGGCGACCTTCATCGAGGTGCGCCACCCCACCGCCTATGAGGCCCTGGCGCTGGAAATCCCACCGTCGCAATCGGTGCTGTGCCTCTTGGGCCAAAATGTGGATGACAGCCGCGCGCCGGTCGAAGTGACCGAAGCCGTGGTGCGCAGCGATACGGTCACGCTACAGATAGATCCTCACCAAGTTGCGGACTTGGCGTGAATTCTTCATGGCAAACGCCGCCCCGCCAAAAACCGTCAAAATTCCTTAACACAAGATTGATGTGTTGGCCGCGTGGAGCCCAGCGGCCGTGGAGGGCTCCCGCTGCCTGATCTTTGACCTAATGGAGACCACCGATGTTTCGATTGACCTTCGCGGCAGCGACGGCGCTGACGCTTGTCGCAGCTTCTGCTGAAGCCAAAACCGTTATCACCTGCCTGACGAATGCAGGCCACCTGACCCGTCAGCACGAACCGCTGATGAAAGAATTCAATGCCATGCAGGACGAGATCGAAGTCCAGTACGCGGCCCCTGCCAAGAACTATGGCGATACACATCTCAAGCTCTTCCGCGGATCGGCCACCAACACGCTGCCGGATTGCGCGTTCCAGGCCTATAACCAGCTTCCCTCGCTCGCCCGGGCACTGGCCGAGCGCGGCCAGATCGTGGATATGGGCCCGCTGATGGAAGCCGAAGGTGAAGGCTGGACGGAAGAGAACTACTCGGACGCGATGCTGGATCTCGGACGCATTGACGGGGTGCAGTATGGCATGCCGTTCAACGCCTCTGTCATCCAGTGGTATTACAATGCCGATCTCTTCCGCGAGGCGGGCCTCGATCCCGATAACTTCCCAACCGATTGGGATAGCCTGTTCGATGCCGCGCAGAAAATCGGCGGTTTGGGCGATGACATCCTGCCGATGTTCATGTGGCTGATCAACGGCGATGACTGGGGGTTCCAGACGCTGATCCTGCAGCAAGGCGGGCGCATGATGTCTGAAGACGGTCAGGCCGTGGCCTTCCATGAAAACGGACATTCTGTCGAGGCCATGAAGATGGCGCGCCGCCTCTATGAGGAAGGCGGGCTGCGCACGGACCTGGATCGTGAAACACAGTTTGCGGCGTTTACCGAAGGCCGCATGGGGCTTTGGGGCCTGTCACCTGCGGGCGCGCGCAACATGCAGGAACGTGTTGGCGATGCGTTTGATCTGCGCTCACACCCCTTCACCGTGTGGAACGATGAAGACGGCAAGCTGCCCACCGGCGGAAATGCGGCGATCATCACCACGCAGGATCCTGAAAAGATCGCAGCCGCCTGGGAATACATCAAATTCGTGAGCGGCCCACGCGGTCAGCAGCTCACGGTCGAGATCACCGGGTATCTTCCGACCAACCGCCAGGTGCTCAAGACCGAGTATATGGGCGCCTTCTATGAAGCGGAGCCATACTACGCGACGCCTGTGCTGCAGTATGACCGCGCAGGCCCATGGTCTGGCTATCCTGGCACGCAGTCCGAGAAGATCTGGCGCGAGCAGGCCTCGACCATCCGCGCTGTGATGGAAGGGGATGTGACCCCTGAAGAGGGTGCCGCCGAGCTCAAGGCCATCGCTGAAGAGCTGATGACACGCTGAATGTGACCCGCGCGCGCCATCGGCCCGGTATGGCCTGCGGCGCGCGCATTTTTTTGACCAGAGATTTTTCATGGCGCAGCTAGAGCTTAGACACATCAAAAAGTCCTTCGGCGAGACCGCCGTGCTGCACGACATTTCCCTCGATGTGGCAGACGGAGAGTTCGTATCTCTTGTCGGTCAGTCCGGCTGCGGCAAATCCACCTTGCTGCGCATCATCGCCGGGCTTGAGACCCCGGATAGCGGTGACATTCTGATCGGCGGCCAATCCGTCACGGACAGCGCGCCCAAGGATCGAAACATCGCCATGGTGTTTCAGGATTACGCGCTCTACCCGCATATGAGCGTGGGCGAGAACATGTCGATGCCGCCCGTGATGGCGCGGCTGCCGCTTTATGCGCGCTTGCCGGGCATGCGATCAATCACGCCAGCTGGCCGCAAAGCCCGCCCCGAAATCCGCGCCGAGATCGAGAAGGTGGCCAAGCAGCTGCGCATTGATCACCTGCTGGACAGACGGCCTGCGCAGCTCTCTGGCGGGCAAAGGCAGCGCGTGGCCTTGGGGCGTGCGCTTGTCCGCAATCCGCAAGTGTTTTTGATGGACGAGCCCCTGTCGAACCTTGACGCCAAGCTGCGTGTGCAGGTGCGCACGGAGATCACGGAGCTGCATGCCAGCTCGGGCCTGACCTTCGTCTATGTCACCCACGATCAGGTTGAGGCGATGACGATGTCGGATCGGGTGGCCTTGTTGCAGGCAGGCCATCTTTTGCAGGTTGGCGCGCCGAATGTGCTTTATGCGGATCCGGCCAATCTGGATGTCGCGAGGTTTATTGGCAGCCCTGAGATCAACATCGCGGCGGGCGAACGCGGCCCGGGCGGGGTGCGGCTTGGCGAGACGACGCTGCCTGCGGTGCTGGACGGGCATGGCCCAGTACGTGCCCCGGTGCACGTGGGCATTCGGCCGGAAGCAATTCGCGTGCTGGATACGCCGGGTCTCTTGGCGCTTGGGCAAGGTCAAGGGCCAACTCTGACGCTCGTCAAACGGATGATCGAGGATTTAGGTCCAGAGATCCTGATCCATGGCCATTTCGCCCATGCGCCAGATGCGTTGATCCGCGTGCGCGCGCAGAAAAGCGACCTTTACGGCCAGAGTGATGCCCTCGCCCAGGCCACCAGCCTGAAAGTGATGCTGAACACGGCACAGTTGCTCTTCTTTGACGCGGATGGCGCGCGGCTCTCGGCCAAGATGTCTGACGTGGTGGAGACGGTGTGATGGAAGTCTCCCAGCTGCAGCGCGCGCAGACACGGCTGGCTTATCTGCTGGTATTGCCAGCCACATTGCTGATCCTCGTGATCTACATCATTCCGATCATTCTGGTGTTTTTGGCCAGCCTGACGGATTACACGCTGGTCAGCGACTATTACGAGTTTGTCGGCTTTGAGAATTACCGCACCATGTTTGGCGATGAGGTCTTTGCCAATGCGGTGGGCAACACATTCTTCTACGCGGCCCTGTTCCTGCCGGGTGCCTTTGTCATCAGTCTGATCCTCGCCATCGCGATCCAGGAGCAAAAGCAATTCCGTTCGGTGCTCGAGGTGCTGTACTTCTTGCCGGTGACATCAACGCTGGCGGCGATGGCGCTGGTGTGGGCGGCCCTAATGGACAGCGGCCAGGGCGTGATCAACAACACGCTCGAGACCGTCGGCATTCCAGGCGTCAATTGGTTCGGGAACGAAGATGTTGTGCTCTACTCTCTGGCCATCATCTCGCTCTGGAGCATCATCGGCTTCAACATGGTGCTGTTTCTGGCAGGGCTGACATCGATCCCGCAAAACCTCTACGAGGCGGCGGCGATGGATGGGGCCGATCACCCCATTGATAAGTTCTTTCGCGTAACCTGGCCCATGCTCGGGCCCACGGCGATGTTTGTGGCTGTGACCTCATCGATCACGGCGTTCAAGCTTTTCGACACGGTCGCGATCCTGACCCAAGGCGGGCCAGACCGTGCCTCGGAAGTGTTCCTCTATCTCGCGTTTCTCGAGGGCTTTGAATATTTCAACATGGGCTATTCGGCAGCGCTGTCTCTGTTTTTCCTCGGCATTATCTTCCTTTTCGCCCTGATCCAGGCGCTCTTCACCGCCCGGAATGTGCATTACTGATGGCTGACACCGTTGCC
>ERZ1740070.681-NODE-681-length-22635-cov-4.117715_pt1 | contig 22635 bp, 21 predicted proteins | sample MGYA00581734_ERZ1740070 | MGnify/ENA primary metagenome ERZ1740070 (study PRJEB43018, sample SAMN04849744) | marine metagenome | isolation source: floating plastic debris | place: Pacific Ocean | collected 2008-09-01 | study: EMG produced TPA metagenomics assembly...
CAACATGTCCAAATTTCGAGCGATGATGAGGTCTGAGGCCGCGAGCTTTTGCTTCTGTTTTGTCGCTCGAAACGCGCCTTTGAAAACGCTCAAGATCCGGTTGAAATAGGCACCGTTCTCTGTCTCGCCGAGCTCATAATTGTTCCACTCTGGATCAGGCCCATTGCGCCGACGGTTCATAAATCCGTCAATCTCATATCCGTAGCTTTGAAAAACACGGATGCGTTTGCGAATAGCGGCGTCCGATGAGTCATGCCCAAAGTACGAAATCCGCATCGTCTTAGCCATTGTTGAGCATCGAACGAAGCTGCGTGGACGCTTCTTCATCTTGGTTCGGATCAGTCGCAGGTTCATTTACGTTAGCAGCGGGCAGTTTGCTGACCGTTCTGTTGCGCTTCGGATTAATCCAGCGCCAGCGTGAATCGCTGGTATAGTATTTCCGGTAAGCGGTAGAGGTCGACGCCTGCTCGGTATGGTGACGTTTCTTGCTTAGATCGACCATATTCAAGCCAATCCCCAAGACGTCAGCCTTCATGCTCTTCAGCATTTCAAGGGATCTGCGGACAGACGATCTGCGCGACCTCATCCAACGAACGATGAGGATGGTTTTGTCCGTCTTACTTGCGATCACGCCGGCCTCAGCGATCAACAGAAGCGGCGCTGTATCGATCAGGATGAGATCGTATTTCTGCTTGAGCTCATCGAGGAGCGAGTCGAAGGCGCGCGTGCCGAAAACGTCGTAAAGAGTGCGACCGTTGAGCGTCAGCGCCAGCAGGTCCAAGCCTGAATGATCTTCGCGATAAATGGCATCTTCAAGCTCGCACTCGCCCGAGAGATATTCGACCAAGCAGGTTTCGGGGTCGAGCCCGGCCGAAGCGGTCAACTGTCGGCGACGGAAGTCGCCATCGATGACCAAGGTCCGGTCGCCGGACAAAGCGGACATTCGTCCCAAGCTCAGTGTCAGACTTGTTTTTCCTTCGTCCGGGAGCGACGAGCTGATCGTGACTGTTTTGGTCTGCTCTTCCATGGCTGAAATTGCGATGGACGCACGAATGTAACGCATACTCTCCGCATAGGCAGAAAGCGGGTCTTGGATGAGGAAATCCGCAGGAACTTTACTGCCAAAGCCAAGGAACTTCAGAGACTTGATCAGCGGCACAGCGCCCAGACTTGGGAAGCCAAACTTGCGCTCAATCTCTTCCACTGAACGGATTTGATTGTTGAAGATCTCAAGAATAATCGCGAGACCGGCACCGCAGATTCCTCCAAGGAGAAGCCCGACGACCAAGTTCAATGTTGTGCGCGGCGAAGACGGGTAGTTCGGAACAGCCGCAGCGGAAAGAATGCGCGAGTCAGGTTGAACGAGTTCGTCTTGTTCGCTCGTTTGTTTGAAGCGTTGCTGGAACTCATCGAGGATCAGACGGCTCGACTCCGCTTCGCGCTCTAACTCGTTGAGGCGAACCTGAGAGCGATTGTTGCGAACGAGGGTGGAGCGCGATTGCGCAATGCGACGATCCAAAGACGAAATTTGCTGATTTGCGACCGCGAGTTCGACCCGCAAATTATCAACAATCCGGTTCATCTCCTCGTCGATCTGTTGCTGATAGTCCGCGATTTCATCTTCCACCGCGATCATACGGGGGTGCTCGCTGCCTAAAGAAGAGGACAATTCAGCTTTGCGTCTTTGCGCATCAGACAGTTGATTCTTTAGCGCGGCAACAACCGATGAGTTCAGAACTTCGCCAAGGGCTTCGGCCCCAGCGCCCGTGTTCAACTGGCGGCGCATGCCATCATATCGGGCTTGAAGACGAGCAACCTCGCCCTGCAACTCGACTTTCTGGCTTTGCAGCTGTGCAATATTTGTTTCGGTGAGGGTTGTGCCTTGCGCGGCCAGAAGGCCGGACTCGGTGCGAAAGTTTTCAACCCGGATCTCTTTGGCGGTCACCTCTGCCTCTAGCACTTCGACCCGCTCAGCCAGGAAGCGCGTGGCCCGCGCTGTTGCTTCAAGCTTCACTTCAAGCTGTTCAATTCCGTATTGTTCAGCGATCGCATTGGCGAGGCGTGCAGCGGTTTGTGGTGATGGGCTGGTGACTTGAATTTCAATTAGGTAGGTCGTCCCAAGCCGGCTCACCCGCACTTTAGACGCCAAACGGTTCGTCGCCCCAAGTTTGAGCTGCTCGTCGGTTCTCTGGGGACGTGGTTCGACTTCCTTTTCACCGCCAAGCAGTCTCTGGAGGAAACCAGGTTCTTCGGGCGGCAATAAAGACGGATTAAACTCCGGGTCGTTGATCAGGTCTTCTTTCTCAACGACTTTTGCGAGCAGCGCGCTCGACCCAATCACTTGGACTTCAGTGTCTAGTACCGCTGTGTTCAAGGTCGCGCCGCTAAGAACGGCCCCTAGATCGATAACATTGGTTTGTTGGCTATCAACAATCACCGTCGAAGTTGCTGAAAAGAGCGGGGTCTGGGAAAGCGTATAATTGGCGATTAAGCCGAACACGATGGTCGCGGTCACAGCGATCAGAAGGAAACGGCGAAACGCCAATTCGACGATCGACTTCACATCTCGAAAGATATTGTCGCTCATCGAATCTGATTGTTCTTTAAAATCGGGAGCGAGCTCGAAGCTAACCTTTTGTGACATTCTCTAACACCGCATTCTGCATCATAGATTTGTTATCGCTTGGCACGTCTGCCTCGCCAGATCGTTCGACCTGCATGTCCTATGCCGAATCTGACCGAGTTTACCAAAAAACCGAGTCCCCACGACATATGCATTGCCCCGAGTGCAGGTCCGGCCCACGAAGCGCAAAGGCTTTTTTTGGAAACCGCAAGTGCCAACGAAACGAATGCAAGGATGAGCAAATAGCTCAACGGGATTAAAGCAAACAAGGGCGCGACGGGCAATAAGGCGACCCCAAAAACCATCGCTAAAAATGCGAAAACTGGGAGTAGTTGCCTGACTTTTGGGCGAACTGCATGTTTTAGAATGGTCCGAGAACGGCCTTTTCCGTAATTGAAATATTGCCGCGCAAGCGACGGTAGTGACCCTCGCGGTGTATACGCGATTCTGATGTCTGAATTGAGGTAGATCTTGCCGCCGCTTTGAACCAATCGATGGACGTATTCGGCATCCTCATTGTGGGAAAATGTTTCGTCATACCCCCCCACTTTTTGAAACCAAGCAACGTCGAAACCAGCATGGTGGCCGTGGTCTACATAGCCTGATTTTGCCCCGCCGCGGTGGGCTGCCCCCCCCGATCCAAGCGGCGTGTCGACGACCCAGGCATTGGCTTTCTCAAAACATGTAGACCCAACTGAATCCATAACAGTGACAACAGAAGCCGCTCCGGTCTCTTCTAAACACTGAACGACATCCGCCACGAAATTTTTCGGGTAAAAGGAGTGGGCGTCGCATCTGACCACATATCGCGTGTTCTCCGAAGCATAGGTCTCAACCGCGTGATTGATCGCGGCAGACTGCAGTCTTTTTTCATTCTCCAAAAAATGCAGATTGGAGAGGGTTTCTTGCAACGTGCCGACGATCTCTTTTGTGGCGTCTGTGCTTAACCCATCGCAGACAATGATCTCACAATTTAAACCGTCTGATCCGACCAGAGATCGGATACAGGCTTCGATATGATTCTCTTCATTATAAGTTGGGATGACGACGAGCACGCGCTCTCGATCTGAAAACTGGTCGATCATTTATATGCGCCCTCGATTTACCCGTTTGCGGCGCGTTTGAAACCGAATCACCGGCCTCACGTCCAATAAGAGCGAATCACCCCCGCCAATTTCAGGCCGAACCGGTTTCACCGATAGCATCCTTAAACTCGTCTCACCGTCACAAACTGCGTGCCACATTTTTCAGGCGTATGAGGCCAATATTTGATCGCGCGCTCAGTCTCAATGCCATCAAATAGGCATTCTGGAGTCGCTGAAGGTGACCTCGACCGCGCTATTTTGAAACACTCCTCCAATGGACACCGAATCAAATGGACCGGTTTGGTTCAGCCTTGCTTGGCAGGACCTTCCTGAAAATCGACTGAAGCAGGAAGAGCGGCGCGGACCAGGAGATGAAGCAAGCCGATAGCAGTTTGCTCACATTCTTCTCGCGCGCAGCTTCAATCATCGTCCAATTCGCCCATTCTTTTTTCGAATAGGCCAAGTGCCCCTTGATCGCTTTTTGCTCTTCCTTGGTTAAATCAGGTCGCTGTAAAAACGCCTGATCGATCATCGCCACTTTGCGGTGCTCATCGCCAGCTTGCGAGCGAGACGCGCTAAAATCTCTTTGAATAAAGTAATAGCCAAACCCATCGGTCAGAACGGCGCTCGCCCCGTCCAAGAGCAGCCGCGCATACAATTCATAGTCTTCGGCAAATCTCAGATCAGAACGATAAGGCGCGCTCGGGTCCTTGAGAATTTTACGTGAAATCAGAGGCTTGAGATATCCAAGCTCTGAGCGCTCTTCCAGCATGTCATAACAATGGCGGACAAAAAACGCGGCATTTAGCGTAAGCATCCCCTGAGGCTTTGACGGCCAGAGCGGACGAACAATGTCGAAGGGCTGATCGCTATGGGTGATGAACAAATTGTCGGCGACGATATCGGCATCTTCCGCTCGCGCTGTCTCGAGCAGCTTCCGCAAGCGATCCGGTGCCAAAGCGTCATCGCTGTCCAATGGCATATACCAAGCCGCATCACTCTGACGAAGCGCCTCATTGCGGGCACAGGACGGGCCGCCATTCTCAGCGAGTTGGTACACACGGGCATGGTCAATTTGAGCACACACCGAGCTTGCAATCTTAAATGTGTCATCGGTCGATCGATCATCGACAACAATGACCTCTAAAGAGACCCCTTCGGGAAGGTGCTGATCGGCCGCGGACCGGATCGCCCGCTCAATATTATCGCGATCATTGTAGACCGCGATCACGATAGCGACCTTATTGTCTGCGAGTTGGTGTTCCATGTGTACTCAGCAAACTCCTGATGGCGAGTGCGGCGCTCGTGCGCCTGAAGGGCTAGCGACGGACGATCCTCATGACTGATCGCCCGAGCTCTTGAAACCAGCGGGGCCGTGCATCTGCGTCAATGGCAGGTTTGATCATAGCGATGCGCAAGCCGCGCGGCGAAATCTGTAGGACCGACCACCAGACATATTCCCAGACTTTTTTGGGACCTTTGGCGCGTTGAAGCTTTCGAGCCTTTGAGCGCGCCATCAACACGGCTAGCTCGTCGCCTTCGATGGGGTGCTGATCTGGCTCAATGATCAAGGACACGATCCGCTCTTGCAGCGCAAAATCATCGTCGTCAAACAGATTAGGATTCACTTCCAAATTCAGTTTCGCAGCATGTTCGCGTGTGGAGTTGTGGCGATCAATCGTATGTTGAATGCGCCAGCGCGCCCGATTGGCATAGACTTTACTGAATTGCGAATGCTGACGAGAGTGCAAGCGGTAGGCGGAGACCGGCGTGGTCAGACTCAAGCTCTCGCCATAGAGCGGCGCCGTCGAGCAAAGATATCCATCCGCGCCATACCGATACGTTTCTTCGTCCATGGGCATGACATTGGCAACAGCCGATCTCGAAAAGACGAGCCCGGACGTGACCGTTCCATCATAATGACCTTGAGTGCGGAGCCGCTCAGAAATGTTTCCCGACGCCAGCGTTTGGTCCATGGGTGGAAAGGTCCCAAAGGTCCCGCCATCTTCGTCGCCATAGCGCATGCGATAGTGATAGATTGATACCTCGGGTCGGTAATTTGCGAGGATTGTTTTCACCGCGCCGGGAAGGAGAAAATCATCGGCGTCGAGAAACATGACGAGTGTTCCGGTTGCTGCTTCAAATCCAGCATTCAACCCTCCGCCCTGACCGCGATTCTCTTTTAGCAGGATCACTTCGGCACGGTCCGCATATGGCTTGATTACATCCACCGACCCGTCCGTTGAGGCATCATCGAGGACAATGATCTGAACCTCTTCCGCCTGTGCGAGGACGCTCTCAATCGCCGCGCCTACGAATTTTTCGTAATTGTAGTTTGCGATGATCACGGACAGGGTTGGAGTATCTGACATGGTCAATTTGCTACTTTGCGATCAGGAGCCGAAGAATACCTCATGCTACGAGCGCATGCGATTTTCAAACTTGTTTCGCCGCGTGTGCTGCAATGATCGTGCCGCGCCCAGAGATTGCAAGAGCAGGCGGGCGAAATGCCTGCGCCGCGGGCGACGGGTCAAATACTGCTAATAATTCCATCATTCGTGGCACCAATGTTGCAGTCGCAGACTCTTCATTTAAGGTAACCGCGCAGGTGTGATAGCTGGTAGCGTCTGCAGTAGAGTGGGGTCGAATGATGCAGCATTTCAAGACGAAAGCCATGATCTCGTTGACGGCGGTGGCCTTGGCGGCCTGCGCAGGATTGAGCGAAGCAAGACAAAGCGCGGCCGAACCTGAACCGTTCTCAGTCGAGCAAATAAATAATCAACCGTTTCTGATTGACTGGACCGATGCAGCCATCGATCCGCGCTGGTATGTCTCTAATCACAATCTCCCGAATGGACATTGGAAGAGTGATTTTCGGTCCACCAATGTCAGGGCTTTGCCGAACGGGTTAAACGTTAAAGTGACGTCGAAAGCGCCTGCAACAGGCGAGTGGGACACCGATGGCGGAGAGATCCAATATCTCGGCACACTCGGCTTTGGAGAGTATCACACGATTATGAAAGCCGCCCCGGGCTCAGGTTTGGTCAGCAGCTTCTTCACATATACGGGTAGCTATTATGGCAACCCGCACGACGAGATCGATTTCGAGTTTGTCGGAAAATCGCCTTACGAAGTTCAGCTCAACGCGTTTACCGATGGCCGTCCACTTGGACCCATCAAATACCCTGTCGATTTCGACACGACCAAGAATGACGCGCTCTACTCGTTTACCTGGGAACCTGATAGCGTCACCTGGTACATTAATGGTGAGCTCGTCCATCGGGTCACGGGCGACACGTTCCCGATCCCCCAAACCCCTGGCCTTTTAATGGCCAACCTTTTTGTGGGGCGCGAAAAAGGTTGGGTCGGCGAGTCAGACTTCAAAGAGGGGTCAACAGCGATCTACAAATGTATGTCTTACAGACCTTTGGGGGATACGACCTCCAAGACATGTGCCGAAGAATTTGAGCACTATCGATAGTGGAAATTATGAAATGCAATTGAAGACTCTCGTATTAGAACTGAATGAGCTTTGCCCACCATTGCTTGATCGGTTCATTGCAGAAGGCAAGCTCCCGAACTTCAAGACCTTGAGAGAAGGCGGTGCGGCTTTCGTCACGCACACAGATGATGAAAGCCTGGAACCTTGGACCCAGTGGGTCTCCTTCCATACCGGGCTGTCACAAGGCACGCATCAGATTACAGAGCTGGATCAAGGCCATATGCTGAAACAGCCGAGCCTCTGGGACAAACTCGCTGAAGACGGCCAAACAAGTCTCGTTTTCGGGGCGATGAACGCCGGCCCTTCGAGCCATGAAAACGTGACGATTGTGCCGGATCCATGGTCGAAGAACGTCCCTGCATCGAAGCCTGAATTTGCGGCGTTTCATAAATTCATCGCTCGCCAAGTGGCCGAACATTCAAATCCTGATGATCGGATCACGATGTCTGAGCTCACCAATTTCGGCGTGTTCTGTCTGCGCAATGGGTTATCGCTTGAGACTGTCTACAAAGCGGTGAAGCAAATCTTGAGTGAGAAAATCGGATCCCGCGACGTGTATTGGCGGCGCGCTTGCTTGTTGGATGACCTACTGTGGGACGTTTTTGCCACCACGGTGAAACGCGATAAGCCGCAAAACGCGTTCTATTTTGGCAATTCGGTCGCCTTCCTGCAGCACCGCTATTGGCGTCACCTCATGCCGGAAGTCTATAAAGTGAAGCCGTCTGAAGAAGACATGTCCTCTTATGGCGATGCGGTTTTGCATGGCTATCAGCGCTTTGATCGACTGATCGGAAAAGCGATGCAGCTTCTGGGCGATGATGGCGCAATCGTGCTGGTCACGGCGCTCAGCCAAGAAGAGAATCTGCGCTACGAAGAACAAGGCGGAAAATTTGTTTATCGCGCCCGCAACTTTGAGACCGTCCTCGACTTTGTTGGTGCACCCGCCGGCATCTCAGTAGAGCCCGTGATGACCCATGAGGCTTGGGCAACATGCCAGACGGAAGCAGACGCCATCACTTTGTTGAAGCAGTTTGAGGCTATGCGCCTTAAGCACAGCAATGCACCGCTCTTTGGTCACCGCGAAGCGAATGGCGAGCGGGTCATGTTCTGGTGCGACCTCGAGACCGAAGTTTCGGAAGACACGATCATCGTGAACACGGAGACGAATAGTGAAATTAGGTTCTTCGACCTGTTCGCGAGTGTTGGCCAAGTGAATAATTCTCAGCACAATCGAAATGGCGCGTTCTGGGTCTATCGCAGCCCTGTGAAGTTGGAACCCTCGGCGGCAATTATCGATCTGACTGATGCTTCGCGGATGGTGCTAGAGGTGGCGCGCGCCTAAGCGCCGACCCGACCGAACAATACGGTACGGTGAAGGGTACTAAACGCGTTCGCTTTTTTGGTGATACTGACCATACGGGCGGAAGCGATAAAGATAGCTCGGCACAATGGATTCAATCGTTTCGGGGGCTACAATGCCGAGGTCCGCTAGGGTCAAAGCGCCATCTGAAACGATATTGTCGGATTTCAGCATTTCGACTTGGTTTCCGGTAATCGGAGGCGCACCAAGAATACCCGTAGAGAGCGGCCAAACCGCTCGGAACAGAGCCCCAAACGTCAAGCCAATTGGTTTTGCGAGAAAGAAGGGCAGCGGCAGTGCGAACCGTTTCCGATCAATCGTTTCACCGATGAACTTATAAATCTCATTGAACGTATAAATGCTTGGGCCGCCAAGTTCGAAGGTCTTGCCGGCGGCGTCTTCCTGCGTGATGGCATTGGTTATGGCGGTGGCGACATCCCCGGCATAAACGGGCTGTAATTTGCTGTTTCCACCACCAATGGCCGGTAAAAAAGGCAGAACCGTCGAGATCGGATGCGATGACATGGCGGCAAATCGGTTGAAGAAATCATCCTCTGGCCCGAACACGATTGAGGGCCTCAATATGATCGCGCTGGAGACGATGTCGCGGATCTCTAACTCAGCTTTTCCTTTAGTCTCAGCATAGTCCGCTTGTGCCTCCGGATCCGCGCCGATTGCCGAAACATGTACAAGCCGGTCGATCCCTGCATTTGCACAGGCTTTCGCAACATTGACCGCCCCCTCAAACTGGGTGGAGTCAAAGCTCTGACGTCCTTTCTCAAAGAGAATTCCGACCAGATTGACGACCGCCTCGGCCCCTTCGAGTGCTGCTTCAATTGAGGCTCGATGGCGGACATTTGCTTGCACGATATCTACCCAGCCAGGGGCCCCTGCCAATCGCACATCCCCGGCTAAATGGGGGCGACGAACGGCGACTCGAACGCGATAACCGGCTTCAACCAAAGTCCTGGCCGTGTAGCGGCCGATAAACCCTGAACCACCGAAAATTGTAACGAGACCCTTCGGCATAATGCACCTCAGTCAAACTGGATTTTGATTCGTCTAAAGCGCATTCATCATGACGGACCTTAATTGTCCATGTGCGAGAGGTGTGACTCGATGGTCCACTCTGTGTCTGAGCAATTGTTCAACAGACGAAAGTTCTTGCAAACCGCTGCGTTTTTGCGCCCAATGCACCTGCTATTCACTTGCCTAGAAGGCGTCTAACTGCATGACAGATCACAATGACCCGCTCGATGTAATCGATAAATTCCTTGGTGCACTTCGGTCCGAGTTGGCCGCAAATCCGGAAATGACCTACCGGATCATAAAGGCGCTTCCTGTGGACGTGCGATTTGAAGCTTCCGAAATGGTGAACTTCGTCAATCCACTCGAGCTTATCTCGGAAAACGGAGCCGACCTCGCCCGAGAGAAGCTCTATGCGTTCAAACTGGCGGAGCTTAAAAAAATGGCACGCCGCGTGAACCTCGCCAGCAGCACAGACATGGCAAGTCTATCCATTGATGACTTGATTGATCTTATGGTCGACCGAGGGTCGCGCAAAATCGCCGAGAGAACGTCGCATAGCTGACGCCGATCGCACATAGTCCCAGCCCTGGACGCTGCAATTAAACAAGCGAAGGTGAATCCACGTCTAGAGGCCCATTAACCGGTTCATCCTCCGTGGGTTCTGCTGCATAGCGCTCATAGGCATTGTCCCAAAACGCGGCAGACACTTTCGCGGTGAAAAGTCGCTCGACCGTGTCGCGCGCCTTTGACCGCATCTCCGTCAAAGTTTCGGGGTGATCCAAGATGCGCATCACGATCTTCAGCGCATCTTCTGCAAATCTGTCGACTTGCTCGCTAAATTGTTTCTCAAAGGCCGCCGTGTGTCGCTGGTCGTACTGTCTTGTACCGGGCCAGGTGCCGAGCTCATTGGTTTCAATAGGGAGGAGGTAGCCGTTTTCGCCGTGCGTGATGAATTCCGGAAAGACGCCGCTATCGCTAACAATGGCGGGACAATACTCAGCCATGCTCTCGACCGCAGAGTAACCGAATGTATCGGCAAAAGTTGGCAGCAGGCTCAGATCAGATCTGGCGAAAAGTTCCCTAATCTCCGCATTTGGCAGTGACGGCACCATGCTCACATTTGGCAAGCTATAGAGTTTTTCATAGGGCTCATAGAATTCAGAATTCGACGGGTCCGTCCACACCGCTCGGCCCATGCACAGGCCGGAGACGAGCGTGAATTCAACTGGCAGGTTTTGCGCTGCACATAGTTCGGCCAGGCGCAGTACGGAGAGGCCGCCCTTGCGGGCAAAATGCCCACCAACAAAAGCGACTTTTAACGGGTCAGATGGCAATCTTGGTGCGAGATCAGGCCGGTCGCTCACCTCAAAATTGGGATACCGAACGATGAGTTTTTTGACCATGTCCGGCAGATTCGGATCATTACGGTGCTGTTTTAAAAACTGGCGTTTGGCATAGTGAGACAGCGCTGTGATCCGTCGACAATCATTCGAGCAAATTCGCTCGCCCATCCATTCGCTAAACGCCTTCTCACCGGGTGCACCGCCACTGAACATGCGTGGCAAATGCGATTCAAACGACATGATGAACTTACCCGAATTCAACGGGACACGGTTCCAAGCATGGGTCAGATCAGGCGGCGCTAATCTTTGGATCAGCGCGGCGCCGTCATAAGTCGAATGCAAATATCGCCCGGGAATGAAGCGTTTAAACTTAATCGAGTGACGCGACTGCCGAGGCAGAACAAATCTGGTTGGGTAGCGATCCTTGTAAGTGTGGATCTCGATTGTGTTCATCGTCACCGCCTTCTTACATTTAACCAATCTCGCTCCGGATTGATCGCGTACAACGTCCCGGCTGAGAACTCTGGTCGTTAATAGAACCTTCTGAATCAAACCTGTCTGAATGCTAATCTCATGCCATTTCGGCCATAATTTGCTCAATACTGATTAATCCGACGTTTTATTGTTTATCTGTTGGACTCTCACAGCCATGGTTGGATCGTCCTTTCTGGTATAATCATTGCAAGCATTGATTGCGGAAAGAGTTTCGGGCGTCGAATGCGTAGGCAGCAAATAACCGAATTTATGGACAAAGCGCGGGATTATCTCGACGCATTGATCGCGCGCATTCCGCATTTGTCCAAACTGCTTATTCGCCGCGAACCGCCGCAAGCAGATGCATCTCCGAGACCCACGCGTTTTCGGCGACTGAGTGATGTCGGAAAACAGACTCCTAAGGGCATCGCTTATCATCAACGTGACGATAACTCGTTCTCAGCGCCGAGATTGCCGATCGATGCTCCGGTCTACGCGATCGGAGACATACATGGTCGGGCAGATCTTCTGAAAGCCCTATTAGAAGTGGTTAAGACCGATTGCCAAAATAGCACTGAACGCCCGCATTTGGTTTTTCTGGGCGACTATATTGATCGCGGCTTTCAGTCCTATGACGTCTTCGAAACACTGATCGAGCTCGGTCACGATGAGACCTATGAGACGGTATTCTTAAAAGGCAATCACGAGCAGGCGATGATGCGTTTTTTGAAGGACCACAGCATCGGGCCCGACTGGGCGGCATTTGGCGGCCGCGAGACGCTGATTTCCTACAATATTTCTCCGCCCAAAGCTATTGGTGTGGTGGAAGAATGGATACCCATCCAAGCCCAGCTGGTTCGCACCATCCCGCAGGAACACGTCGACTTTCTCGAAAAACTGGTCTTGAGCCACAAAATTGGGCCGTACGGGTTCGTTCACGCAGGCGTCAAACCCGGCGTCCCTTATGATCAGCAGTCAGACGAAGATCGCATGTGGATTCGTGATGAGTTCTTGAACGCGCCGGACAAAGAAGACCTGTACATCGTCCATGGTCATTCGCCCGTAAATGCGCCCTATTGGGACCATCGAAGGGTCAATGTCGATACCGGCGCTTACTTTACAGGCAGACTGACCGCCGTTAAAATTTTGAAAGATAATATGTCATTTTTGACCAACAAAGTGCCGTCACAGGAGAAGAAAAAATGAGTCTCAATATGAGAGGCGTTGTCCAACTCGTGCTATGCACACTCTTTCTCGGTCTCGCCGCCGCCTGTCAAAGCTCGGCTCCCGTGACGCCCCAAAATACCGCCCAAAGCGACAGCGTGAGCCAAACCGATGCCGGAGATTATCGATTGGGCCCCGCTGATCGCCTTCGGGTGACAGTTTTTGGCCACGACGATTTGACCAACGAATATACCGTCGCCAGTAATGGCACCGTCTCATTCCCACTCATCGGAGACTTGGATGCAGAGGGACTAACCGTCACCGAGTTTCAGCGCCTCACCGAACAGCGCCTGAGTGAGGGATATTTGAAATCTCCACGCGTAACGGCTGAAATTATGAGCTTCCGGCCCTTCTACATTCTCGGCGAAGTCAGCCGAGCCGGAGAATATCCGTACACGAACCGTCTGACCGTATTGAACGCGATTGCGACCGCCGGCGGCTTTTCACACCGCGCGAACCGAAAGGTCGTCGCGATCAAAGGACTCGACGACACAGACGAAAGACGCGTTGAATTGACGCCGACCACGTTCGTACAGCCGGGCGATACTATCCGCATATTAGAGCGCTTTTTCTAAGCCGAAGCGCATAAAAAATTAGGGGTCAGGCGATACCGTTTGTCGTCTCGCCAACTCAGTAAAGGGGGATCATCCTATGTCGAAACTCTATTCGGCTTCTATCGCAGCGCTACTCTTTAGTAGCTCGACCTTCGCTTATGCGCAGGTCGCCGATCAATCCTACTATTCGGGCGCAGAGGTTTCTGCTGCGGAGAGCGGCGAGTATTTCGTGCGGGACCGCTATATCGCTGCCGACGCTTACAATTATGAGGGGATCGATCCTGTTCCCGTTCGGCTGGGAGCCTTCATTGCCCGACCGTCACTCACCGTTGGCGCAAGCGCGGAGAGCAATGTCTTTCTAGACGAAGTCGATGAGGTTTCCGATACGTTTCTAGTAGCGGCGCCCACACTTTCGACTGTCTCTACATGGTCGCGGCATGCGATTGGTTTTGATGCCGCCGTTCAGCATGAAGAGTATCTCGATCTGTCTTCTGAAAGCGCAACCCAAGTCGGGTTGAGAGGGTTCGGCCAGGTGGATGTTGCGTCCAACTTTGCGATCGCTGGTTCTGCGACGTTCGACAAGATACGGGAAGCTCGTTCGAGTGTCGGCGGGAATTTGAATGCTGCCGAGCGAACAGACATTGAGCGCACCGGTGTTGAAACAAACGCGCTTTATGCAAGAAACCGGGTTCGCCTTCGCGGGCGCATCGCTTTTAACGACATTGATTATTCTGATGTCGACGCTGCGGTGGGTGGGCGTACCATCGATCAGGATTTTCGGGATCATGAAGAAACCGTGGCCGCGGTTTCTGCTGAATATGCTGTGTCCAGAGACTGGTCCCTTCGCGGCGAAATCCAGCACTTGGATCGCAACTACACAGATATCAATCCAACGCTGAATCGCGATATTTCAGGGCTGATCTTTCGGGCCGGTACCAGCTTCGAGCTTCCAGTAAGTCTTCGTGGTCAGGTCAGCGCGCAATACCAAGACTTCGAACCAGACGATCCTATGCAGTCGAACATTGAGGAATTTGGCGTGGATGCCAGCGTACAATGGTTCCCGACAACGCTCACGACGATTAGCGGGTATGCATCACAATCCGTTTCGGATGCCGGTAATACAACAGGTGCTGCCAATGCGCTGATTACCCGCTACGGCGTTGGGGTCGATCATGAATTGTTGAGAACCCTGGACCTGTCCGGAGAAGCGAACATCGAAAACCGAGAGTTCAACCCCTCAACGCGTGAAGACGAGCAAACGGTACTGGATCTCGGCGCGACGTGGAAACTGAATCCAAACGTTCAGGTCCGCGGCGGTTATCGATTTACGACGCAAGATTCCAACTTTGACTCATTTGACGATAACACATTTACAATCTCGCTTCGGTTCTTCCCGTAAGCAACGCCCTGAAGATCGTAGATTTTACGATCCTTTAAGGGCCGAAAAAATTAAGCTCGCTCGGGGAAACCTGAGCGAGTTTTTTTGTGTGGCATAAGGATCAGACAAGGCCTGGCGGTTCGTGATCGAGAAACTGTATCCGATTAAGTGGCCGTCTGGCTGGCTTCTAAACTAGGACCGGCGTGGGTGGGGTCTTTTGGACCTCAGATCTGACGAGGTTGCCGACATAACGTCGACGCTCGCCACGCGCATAGGCCGCGCCGCCAACGAAGAAGATAAAAGCTTGTAAGTTGAAGCCAGACCACAGCGATGACTCCACCATTGAAGAGATCAGACCGATACTCACGACCACGGAAAACGTGATCGCAACCATATCGCAATTCATTAGCAACCGCTTCGCCAACAACCAGATCACGGCGAGGATCGACAATACGAAGAATCCATACCCGATCATCCCGAGATGAACCAGGACCTCCAAATGGACGTTATGGAAGGTTAGCTTAGTTCCGAACGGCTTGTGATCGTTCTCGTTCAGTGTTTGCGCGGATCCAACATCATATTGCCAGAATCCTTCAAGGCCAACGCCTAGATAGGGTCGCATGCTGATTTGATTGGCTGCTTCGTCCCACAGCGCTGTCCGCCCGGTAAAACTGGAATCCTTACCAAAAGCGCCCAGGAAAGAATCGACGACACTCTGATCGACAAATACGAGAATGCCGTAGATGATTCCCACAAAAGAAATGAGCCCAAAGACGATCAAAAGGCTCAGCAGGCCTCTTACTCGCCGCGCATCCAATAGGACCAACCGCAACCCTAATAGCCCGACTGCGCTAATCGCGAGCATGAAAAGCGCTGTCGTCGAATTGGCGCTCACCACCAGAAAGGCAAAAATAGGCGTCAATAAGAGACCAAACCACCTTAACGGCGCGAACTCCTCACTGTTCAGGGCGGTCGAAAAGCTCAGGATGAACCCAGACAGCATAAACAGAGCCGCATAATTCTTACTTCCAAACCCAGCGCCATGTTCCATGGGGATGGGTTGAGTGACGAAATAGAGAAGAACGCCCGCGCAAGATAACAACAAGCACCGCACAATCTGTAGCGGCGTAAACTTCGCGGCGACGACGATAATCACCACCGTCGACAGGATCATCAATATCGCTGACCGGAGGGCCTCACCGCCATAAGGCGACCAAAAATAGGATAGAAACGCGACACACAAGAAAGGGGTCAGCCACCAAGCTGAAACGACGCCGGTGAGAATGTTCCTGGTTTCAAAAAGAAAGAAAGATAGGAAGTAGAGAATAAACAGGTATCGAAGCGGGGTCAGCCCCTCCATCGGAAGGCCGATCACCAGGAACCACAGCACAAGCAATCCCTGTTCGTACAGCTTCCCCCCGGAATGCTGCTCATAAACACGTGCTAAAACCTGATCAGACTGCATTATGATACCCGCTATCGATTACCGTGCACACCAAAGCTCGTCGTTCTGATCCTTTCCCGAGTCACACTCAGTAAACAGATGGAGAGCTGAAGTCTTTCGCGCCGTTCTCGAGATGAATTTTATATCCCGGACTTTGCATTAAACATACCAATGTTTGGCAGATTTAGAAAATTATACTGAAGAATGCAGTCCAAAAAAGTGTGCAAACAACAACCACACCAATCACTGACCACCAAATAGGCCACTTTTGACGCTTTTCAGGATGAGCAACCTCATGCGACTGACCGATTTTAGAAACGGGTAGATCAATCGACGGCGTGTTTACATTTGCGGGATTGGTTGCGTACTTCATAAAGCTCCCATAGGCAGCTACCGCTTTTGAGCAGGCGCAGTGCTTTGGTATAGAATTGCTTTATTGATCAGAGCTTAAGCTGAAAACATAATTTTTTGAAAGGATTACCGGGCGCCAGCGCGTCCGAGCACTGCGGGAATGGTCTGCAGTAAAATTTTCAAATCCATCGCATAGGTGCGCTCAGTGACATATTTCGCGTCTAAAGCGACCCGCGTTTCATAGCTTGTTTCGCTCCGCCCACTGACTTGCCAGAGGCCCGTAAGGCCAGGACGTGTTTCGCAATAGAGTTCGAAATAATCGCCGTACTTTTCGATCTCATTCCGCACGATCGGTCGAGGGCCAACCACAGACATTTTGCCTCTCAAGATGCTCAAAATCTGAGGCAGCTCATCAAGCGATGATTTCCGCAAGAAATGACCGAAAGGCGTAATTCTCGGATCATTCTTGAGCTTTTGCGTCGCTTGCCATTCGGCTCGCGCTTTCGGATTGGTTTCGAGCAAGTGCTCAAGACGCTCTCGAGAATCCACAACCATTGAGCGGAACTTGTACATCATAAATTCTTTGCCGTTCCGGCCAATCCGCTTCTGTTTGAAGAAGACCGGACCGCCGTCGGAAAGCTTTATGATCAAAGCAATGGGAATCAAAACCGGAAGGAGGAAGATGATCGCCCCGATCGAAAGAACAATGTCCGTTGTGCGTTTTAGACCACATGACGATAGCCGATCAATCGGTTCTTCGATTTTTACCGTGTAGTCTACTTTCTGTAGACCACTTGCATACGGTCGATAGCCCATTTCTTGTCCCACACCGATCTTTCTACGCGAATTTCAAAACAACTCTCAGAGGGTTGAGCAAAATTCCTGCCAACTTCTCGTTTGAGCACCGTCCCAGGTGAAATTCTCGAAACCGATCACATAATTTTCTGTTGCCGAATCTTTATGTTGCAGGTGCTGCCTTGATGCAAATTACTTCGCCTAACAGGCGAAAAATAATCACAGTTCATTAACCCTATGCACAAACTTGTGGCAGCGTGTGCGAGCAGATCGACCGACCCACGGTTTTGGGTCACTGAGCATGTTTATACGAAACCTGTGAGGATTTTCACATCTGACGAAAACCCTTCCGACATTTCCTGAGATATGCCAAAAAGTTCGCAGAGGGAGTTAGTTTTAATGTCAGCTACAGTAGCGGCGGTCGCAAATCTAAAAGGCGGCGTTGGCAAATCTACCACGACTTTGATGCTCGCGGACGGGTTAGCTTATTATTACGGCGCGGACGTGCTCGTTGTCGACCTGGATCCGCAAGCCAATTCAAGTCAAATGCTTCTAACCGATCGCGGTTTGCAAATGGCTTTCGAGCAGGGCAAAGGCGTCCACCACTTGCTCGAACAATTCATGGCAAACGAACGACCAAACATTGCCAACCTGATCCTTCCCAATGCGGTTACCCTGGAGGAACTGCGCCGCGCGGAAGAGAAAGACGAGCGCCAAGGCTGGGTTTCGATCCTGCCCGCGCACACGCAGCTGCGCTTCACTGAAATGGCGCTCGAAGAGCAGATATATAGCAAAGGCATGGCGCCAAGCCGTCTTTCTGGCTATCTCGCGGACCATATGACCAAGGCGCTAGAACCGCTGACAACACTTTATGATGTCATTCTCATCGATACCCCGCCTTATCTCTCGCCGCTGGCGCGGGCGGCGCTGACGATAGCCAATCAGTATATTACACCGACCCTGGCGGCCTCCGGATCAATTTGGGGCACAAAACAATTCTCAGATTGGATGACGTCGCAAGTCACGCCGCACCTCGCTTCGAATAATTTCATTGTCATTACGCGGTTCAAAAACACGCGCTATGCCCGCGCTGCGGAACAAGAATTGAAAGAGATCTATCTTAAAGATCGCACCTTCGGGCCAACCATTCCTGAATCGGTCCAAGCCCTGAGCGCGATGGATCGACCTGATCTTGATAGCTACGACTCGATCCGGGGCAAGTATGGGCGCTTACGCAATGAGGTGAAACGTCTGGCGGAAAGCTTCGCGGAATTCCTGGCGCAGAAGTCCAATGGCGCGGCTCCGAAAATGGTCCGCGACTAGTTAGAGCTTTCGCAAAGCCGTGACCAAAGCTTGCATATCTGCCGGCAAAGGGGTCTCTACCATTAGGCGCTCCCCGGTCACCGGATGGACAAAGCCAAGACTGGCCGCGTGCAAAGCTTGGCGAGTGAGCTTCCGGGCCAAGCTCGTTGCTGAATCAAACGCGTCGCCCTGGCCATACGCCTTAATCCCGCGATGGCGTCCATATACCGGATCGCCAATCAATGAGCATCCAAGATGCGCCATGTGGACTCGGATCTGATGGGTCCGGCCTGTTTCAAGTATGCGCTCAATTAGCAACTTTGCTGATCTCTCCTAAGGTCTCCAGGGCTTTATAATGGGTCACGGCATGCCGGCCGTCTCCGTCGGGAACCACTGCCATTTTTTTCCGATCATTCGGACTGCGGGCGATGTCAGATGAAACTGTGCCAACCGATGGCCGCGGAGAGCCGCGAGTGAGGGCAAGATAGGTGCGCTCAATATCATGGGTGGCAAAGAGCTCCGACAAGCCTTTATGCGCCGCCTCGGTCTTGGCCACCACCAGAACGCCAGTCGTATCCTTGTCAATTCGGTGGACAATGCCGGGTCGCTCGACGCCGCCAATGCCCGGCAGCGCGCCTTGGCAATGATGCAGCAGAGCGTTGACCAGCGTGCCTTGCCAAGTTCCGGGCGCCGGATGTACGGCCATTCCCGCTGGTTTGTTGATCAGAATGAGGTGCTCATCCTCAAACAAAATATCCAGTGGTATGTCTTCTGGCTCAGGCGTGGCCGGGACGGGCGGCGGCATATCCACCACATAGGTCACGCCCGGCTCGACGGCTTTTCTAGGATCGGCTTGCGGCGTCGCGGCTCCGCCTCGGTGTTGCGTAACATGCCCCTCTTTGATCAGAGTTTTTGCGCGCGAACGCGACAACACATCGAATTGCTGGCTGAGGAACCGGTCAAGCCGGGTTCCTTTATCGTGATCGCCTGCTAAAGCTGATAATTCTGTCATGAGATGGGTATAAACCCACGAGGCGGAAAAGGTCATGGTGGAATCGCAATAGCGACCACAAGCGGAGAAGCTGGGACAATGTCAAAACTAACGAGACGCGGCCTTCTGGGGGCGAGTAGCAGTCTATTGGGTCTGGCGGCCTGCAACCGCGATCCCTTGCTGGAGCCTGAGGCGCGGATCACGGTCAGTCCGGATGATCGCGCCGGTTATCCAGGGAAGGTCAACTTCATTCATGGCGTTGCGTCCGGCGATCCTTTGCCGGATAGCGGCATCATTTGGACCCGCGTCACGCCCGACGCAGCGTATCCCGGAGAAGCGGTTCCGATCAGTTATGGCGTGTTTGAAGATGCCGAACAGACCATGCCGGTTAAGTATGGCCAAGGCTACGCCACCGTGGAACGCGATTATACAGTCAAGGTTAGCGTCGAAGGTTTACAGCCCGACAAAGAGTACTGGTTCCGCTTCATCGCCAAGGTGACGTCTGGCGATGTCGGATCACCCGTGGGCCGAACCAAAACAACCGCAGCAAGCGGCGACAATCCCGTGCGCTTCGCCGTGATTTCATGTTCGAACTATCCCTTCGGTCGTTTCCATGTGTATCGCGAGATTGCCAAGACCGCAGACCTCGACGCCGTCATCCATCTCGGCGACTATATTTATGAGTATGGGATCGATGGGTATGGCGGATCGGTCGGCCAAGAGATTGATCGTAACCATGAGCCACCAATGGAGATCGTCACGCTTGACGATTACCGCACGCGGCATGCGCAATATAAAACCGATCCCGATCTACAGGCCGCGCACGCTGCGGCGCCTTGGATCACCACTTGGGATGATCATGAGAGCACCAATAACTCATATCGATCTGGGGCCGAAAACCACAATCCAGAAGCCGGCGAAGGCAATTGGAGCGACCGCAAACAAGCGGCGGTTCAAGCCTATCTTGAATGGATGCCCGTGCGCGACCCAGAAGTTGGGATGGCCCGCGAGGCGCTCTATCGGCGATTTGAGTTTGGCGACGTTGCCTCCGTCATGTGTCTCGAAACCCGCCTCACCGGGCGCTCGGACGAGATTAGTTGGTTCGCTGAACTCGGTAATCTCGAGCCGGCGGAAATCCCGTTAGCCGCGGCCAGGACCATGATACGGGTGCAGGACTCCCAACGCACAATGCTCGGCCAGGTTCAGGAAATGTGGTTGGACGACCAGTTCGCCGCCTCAACTGAGTCCGGTAAGTCTTGGCAGGTCCTCGCCAATCAAATCGTTATGGCACGCGTGCGTCCGCCGAACTTTGAGCGCAACCTTTCGGATGAGCAGAAGGCCGCGCAGGATGTTGGCTATATTCAGCAGCTCATTCCGTTCAGCCAGCTGGGTCTGCCTTGGAACCTTGACGCATGGGATGGCTTCCCAGCCGCACGTGACCGGCTCTATGCGAGTGCTAAATCGCATGGCGCGCGCTTGGTGACTCTGACCGGAGACACGCATACGGCATGGGCAAACACTTTGCTGGATGCCGATGACGAGCAGCGCGGCGTGGAGTTTGGATGCACGGCCGTGACCTCACCCGGCTTCGGCACTTATATGAAAGATGTACCGGACATTGGGCAGCAATTTGCGGATGCGAATCCGGAAGTCGATTTTTACGACCCGAACGATAATGGCTGGACGTTGGTCACTTTGTCCAAGGACGAGGCCCGCGCCGACTATAAGAAAGTCAGCGATGTGACGGCTGAGGACTACACTGCCAGCGACGTTACAACATACGTCACCCGCCGCGATGGCGATGGCATGACGCCGCTCGAAAAAGTCTAGTCTCTAGCGCCGCGGCGACAAGCTTGCTCGCAATCCTTATCCATGCTGTTTCACCGCGACTTGAGACAGTATGGAGGAAACGATGGGCGTCTTAGACGGCAAGGTCATTTTGGTAACCGGCGGCGGCAATGGGATCGGCAAAGAGTGCGCGCTGCTCGCGGCCCGCGAAGGGGCGAAAGTTGTCGTCAATGATCTCGGCGGCGCCCTCACCGATGATGGCGATACGTCGGGTGATGCCGGATTGGCCGAACAAGTCGCCCAGGAAATTCGCGAGGCGGGCGGCGAAGCCGCATCAAACTCAGAAAGCGTGACAGATATGGCGGCGGTGCAAGGCATGGTCGAACAAGCCAAAGACACGTTTGGCGCGCTTCACGGGATTATCAATCCTGCCGGCATTTTGCGCGATGGCATGTTCCACAAGATGAGCGAAGACGACTGGAAGTCCGTCATCGATGTTCACTTGCATGGATCGTTCAACGTTACCCGCGCAGCGATCGAGCATTTCCGGGAACAAGAAGACGGAAGCTTTGTCCTGTTCACCTCAACCTCGGGATTGATCGGCAATATTGGCCAAGCCAACTATGCCGCTGCCAAGATGGGCATTGCGGGTCTATCCCGCATCATTGCCATGGAAGGCGCGCGAAAGAATGTCCGCTCCAACATCATTGCGCCCTTCGCTTGGACGCGCATGATCGCCTCTATCCCCGTGAAAGACGAAGAGGGGGCGAAACGCGTTGAACGGATGCGGACCGGTATGCGCGCCGACCAAGTCGCGCAGCTGGCTGTGACGCTGTGCGCCGATGGCGCCAAACACGTCTCCGGCCAGATCTTCAGCGTGCGTGGCAATGAAGTCGTGCTGTTTAACCAGCCCCGGCCGGTGAAATCTGTTTCACGTTTGGAAGGTTGGACACCCGAAACGCTCATGGAACAAGGCTTTGCAGCCATGGAGGGCAGTTTCACCGATCTTGGCGCGACAACCTCAGTGTTCCCATACCCACCGGTCTAAGCTAGGTCCGTCGGCCTAGGATTTGCACTAAAGGCCGATATGGAAGACGACATCCCAGCCGAACCGATCGAGCAAGTCGATCAGGTGCCAGAGTCAGCGCAGACCTTGGAAATAATCCAAGGCCCGAACGGTCGGCTTTATCTTATGCCGGACACAGAGCCCTCGCCCGTCGCGGCGGCGGAGGCCCCTGAAGACGCGGCTGATGCAACAACGGGCCTCTTTTCTTGGGCGGATCCGATCCTCGCTGATCCCTTAGGCTGGGCACAAGCCAACTTGTTGAACATGGATGTGCTTCTGCCATATGCCTGGCAGTTCGCCGCCATTATGGGGGCCCTGATTATCGG
>ERZ1740070.682-NODE-682-length-22630-cov-7.382458_pt1 | contig 22630 bp, 16 predicted proteins | sample MGYA00581734_ERZ1740070 | MGnify/ENA primary metagenome ERZ1740070 (study PRJEB43018, sample SAMN04849744) | marine metagenome | isolation source: floating plastic debris | place: Pacific Ocean | collected 2008-09-01 | study: EMG produced TPA metagenomics assembly...
TAACTCCTAACTCCTAACTCCTAACTGATAACTGTTCACTGATAACTGTTCACTGTTCACTGATAAAGTTCCATAACTCGATTCAACCCCAACCTTGATTCAACACCAAGGTTTAAGGAAGAAGTATGTCCTCGATTAAGATGCTCCGCAGCACAACAACCTATCATAGCGGCGTTATCGGTACAGAACTTTAAAGAAGGAAATAGGACTCGTAGTTTATGAATTTGTGCTGCTGCTTCTAACTGCTTTCTCAAAGCACTATTTGCCGCGACTCCACCACCAACAGTAATAGTATCTAAACCATAATCTAAGGCACATTTTATAGCTCTTTTAGTCAGCGCTTTGGCTACGGTATTTTGAAAGCTGGCCGCAACATCTGCCACAGGTACTTCACCACTATCTTTCTCTAGCTGCTGTACTAACCGTAAAACTGCTGTCTTTAAGCCGCTAAAACTCGCATCATAGGGGTGAAAACCGCCTTCTGGTAAAGAGACTCTTCCTTCTGGCAATTTAAAAGCGGTGGAATTTCCTTCCTGAGCCAATTGGTCAATTATTGGGCCACCCGGATATCCCAATTTTAATAACCGAGCTACTTTATCAAATGCTTCACCTGCTGCGTCATCGCGAGTGGTTCCCAAACTATCGTAGATTCCGCAATCTTTAACGTGAATCAAGCTTGTATGACCTCCTGAAACCAATAAACTTAAAAATGGAGTCTTAAGAGTTGGTTCGGTTAAATAATTCGCATAAATGTGACCTTCGAGGTGATGGACTCCTAAAAATGGCAAGGAATGTACCATACACAGAGTTTTCGCCGCAGTTAATCCCACTAGCAATGCCCCAACCAATCCAGGGGCACAAGTTGCAGCCACACCGTCGATTTCGCTCCAATCTAACTGTGCTTGTTCTAAAGCAAGGGCTACACTTTCGTTTATCGTCTCTAGATGCATGCGAGAAGCAACTTCTGGTACTACCCCACCATAATTTTTATGTACTGCAATTTGCGAAGCAACAATGTTACTAAAAACTTGACGATTGTTAACAATTGCTACGGCAGTTTCATCACAGCTAGTTTCTATAGCTAAAACAGTTGCCATTTATCAAAGTTGGTGATTTGAATAAAAATTTTGATGTAGAAGCTTTAACTTTTATTTACTTCAACTTTACTCAGTTTACGTATCAAGAGTATGATCGCTTCTTAGTTAGACAAATTTAAATTTGTACAAGCCGCTTCGTTTTGTACAAAAAATTTTTGTTTCGTAATAAAAGGAAACAATTTCATGCGACGCTTGTTTGCTCTAATTTTAGCTGTTTGTTTGGCGTTTAACTTCGCCCCACCAGCTTTTTCTCTCGGTGCTGACCTAGTACCATGCAGCGAATCTGCTGCCTTTCAACAACGTGCTGCGGCCGCCCGCAACACTACTCCCGACCCCAAATCAGGAGAAAAACGTTTTGCACGTTATTCTCAAGCTTTGTGTGGACCAGAAGGTCTGCCTCATTTGATTGTTGATGGCCGTTTAAGCCGTGCTGGTGATTTCCTAATTCCTGGCATTCTGTTTCTATATATCGCTGGCTGGATTGGTTGGGTAGGACGTGCTTACCTGATATCAGTTAGGGGAGAAAAAGATGCTGAAATGAAAGAATTAATCATTGATGTACCTACAGCATTACCACTAATGCTTTCTGGATTTGCTTGGCCAGCTGCAGCAGTCAAAGAACTGCTTTCGGGTGAATTGACTGCAAAGGATGATGAAATTCCAATTTCTCCGCGCTAGTAGCAATTGTTAGTTAGGAGGATATTTAATAGCAATTCTGGCTATAAGAAGACAAGCTAATAATTGATTATTGTTAGTTAGCTAATTGGCTAATTATAGAGTTGATTTATTAGCTGTCTTTGAAATTATTCTTCCTAAGTTTACAGATGCTTAAATCTACTCATCTAAAATCGATTAACCAGCTTTTTACTATTTGGGAGTAATAATTCATGCAGCAAAGTAGTTTTTTGAAATATCTTTCCCTAGCACCAGTTTTACTGTTCGCGATACTGATATTTACTGCAGTTTTGTTGATTGGATTCAACTACATTTTTCCCGACCTATTGTTCCATCCACTACCGTAGCTTGGATATACAAAATAGTTTTCTAGAGTTAAGAGTTATTAGATACTCATAGCTCTGAATAAACCCCTATTTTGCGGGAAAAATTTGTGATAAAACTCGCTTTCACCTTCAGCAGGTAAGAGCGAGTTTTATATTTATTGTTTGTTATTATTTATTGATTTAATTGTTAATTTAATTATTAATTTTTCTAAAAAACACTGTTAAAAAATTCCTCCAGATACAATTATTAATATGGAGAAAAATATTTACTTATTGAGAGGTAAAAATAAAATATGTCGAATATGGCCCAAAAGGCAGATTCATCAAAAAGTAATTCTAGCGACCCTAGAAATCAGGAAGTAGTTTTTGCCGCAGAAGGAAATCCGCAGTTAGGCAACCTAGAAACACCAATTAATTCTTCAGCCCTAACTAAATGGTTTATCAGAAACTTACCAGCTTATCGTGCCGATTTAACTCCTTTCAGAAGAGGATTAGAAGTTGGTATGGCTCACGGTTACTTGTTGTTTGGCCCATTTGCTAAATTGGGGCCGCTGCGTAATGCTCCTAGTGGTAATCTAGCTGGTTTGCTTTCCACTATTGGCTTGGTAGTGATTCTCACTGCTTGTCTATCTATGTACGCAAATAGCAACCCATATAAACCAGTTGCTACTGTTACTGTTCCAAATCCCCCTAGTGCTTTTAACACTACCGAAGGTTGGAATAACTTTGCTAGTGCTTTTCTAATTGGTGGTATTGGTGGTGGGGTAACAGCCTACTTTGTAACCAGCAATCTAGGATTTATTCAAGGTCTATTTGGTTGATATTGGATTATAGAATAGCCTGGTTTAAAACTAGGTGTCACTGATAATAAAGACAAAAGGACACAAACAAAGACTAATGGGGTCTTAGTTCGTGTCCTTTACTTGTAACTATTTGGTAACAAGCACGTCGAAGCGATTCATCAAAATAATTCCCGATCCGAAAACATTGCCACTTCAATGTCATGAATAGCGGTTTCTAAGTCGTCATTCACAATTTGAAGGTCAAATTCAGAAGCAGAATCAATTTCTTCCTTGGCACGCTTTAAACGACGCAATATTGCATCTTCAGAATCTTTCTTTCTACCGCGTATCCGTTTCTCTAGTTCATTAAAAGTGGGTGGAAGTATAAAAATACTCAACAGTTCGGGAAATGCCGCACGGATTTGTCGTGCCCCTTCCAACTCAATTTCTAGTAACACCGACTTCCCAGACTTCATTAAGTCAATCACTGGCTTGCGAGAAGTACCGTATAAATTACCGGCAAATTCCGCCCATTCCAAAAATTCACCTTTCTCAATCAACCGCTGGAATTTATCACGGCTAATGAAATAGTAGTCTTTGCCGTCCACTTCCCCCGGACGAGGAGGACGGGTAGTGGCAGATATCGAGTAATTGAGTTCGGGATGACGCGAAAGAAGTAATCGCATTAAAGTGCCTTTTCCGACACCACTAGGGCCTGTTAAAACAATGAGTTTCCCCGGAGACAGTAATTTTATAGTAGTAGCACCACTCTTAGTCGATAACACTTGCATCATCCGCTTTCCCTGTGAATCCATTTATATACATTATTCATTAGTCAGTAGTCATTTGTTGGTTTGCCAAACGACTATTGCCTAACCGGGCTTGTAACATGAACGACTTTTTCAATCGCTTAACTCACATGTTACAGAAAAATGTATACATTCTTCTCGTTAGAGATATGAACTTCCCTTGCGGGTGCAGTATTCTGCAAGGGGAGGCTTAGTTATTCCGCTTTACTGGAACACAAATAAATTGTTTTGCAGCCTGCCCCTATAAATAATCAATTTTTACTTACACCCCTTTTAATTATCTACAACATGATGCTCGCGGGAAATAACGAAACGATTTGCTACCGTTTCCGGCTGGATAGCCGAAAGAATAACGTGACTAGAATCAGTAATAATTACAGCCCTTGTCCGACGACCGTAAGTTGCATCAATCAGCTGACCTCTATCTCGCGCATCGGTAATGATTCGCTTGATTGGGGCTGATTCTGGACTGACAATCGCAACTACTCGGTTGGCAGAAACAATATTGCCGAAACCGATGTTGATTAACTGAATGTCCATAAGAAAACTGCTATGTAATATGTGTGAGGATTAGACACGATTAATCATGCCCTTAAAAGCAACTATTTCCCATGTTATCTTCAAAAAATAGCACTAACAACGCGCTTAGTTAGTAATTGCTTTCGTTTTTATTTACAAACTAGCTTTATTCATAATTTATTGTACTTCCTTATTTAAAATACTCCTTAAGATATAGACAAAAAAATATAAAAACAAGGTATCATGTTTATCCCCATAAAATTTGAAGTCTAGATTTTATAGGGATGAATATCCAGTTTCACTACCCCTATTCACTTTCTAATTCTTAGAGATAGCTGCCTTCATGGATTTAAATGCTTCGATGACGGCAGTTTACGTAAATTAATAATAATGTTTTGTTATTTAGAATCTCTACAAATGAATATTTAGTTATTTTCAGCAATCAATGTTCCTAATGCTGACAAGAAAAAATTATTATATATATTTGTTTTAGCTAGAGTATCTATCTATGATTGGCTAATCGCTAAGTACAAGTAGCAAGAATTAATGGATACTAGGAACACCAAAATTGAAGGTTATAAATAATATACTTCCAAGAACAGCTTATTTATATAGCAAAAGGCAGCTGATTACTGTGGCGCTAAAGTGTGATTTTATTCATATCTTACAGCAGTGGCACTATTCCCAGCTTCTTTGGTCTTTTTGAGAATGATGCAAGACGTTAGATTTCACAAATCAATCTTTTAACATCATTATTTTGGTCGAGTTCAATCTAAGAGAATAAATCCAAAATTATTTATCTCAAAAAAATCATCAACAGCAGCAACCTTTAAGCCTTGTAATCAATTCTGAGGGATTTGAGCGGTTAGTATAAGTATTAAATTCTATTTTTACACCTATTATTCAAAGTCACCTTAACTTGAGGTAAGGTCTCATTTGCTTATCTAGCTCAATATTGAACCGCCATAAAAAGCTAAGCAAGTTATTGAGGTAAATCAAATGCTTCAAATACTGTTTATGTGCTGTAGAAATTCTACCCATAAAAAATACAGGCTAGAAGCCTGTAATATCAGATTTTCGTGAATTTTCAAAATATTTCAAAACCTATTTAAGCCAACTAATATCAGCAAATATTAGAAATTACAAACATAAACTTAATTTACTGAAGTATTTCTTATCTGCTGCCATTTTTGACGTAAATTGCTCATATCAGGGGTGTTACCCCCATAACGCCAACCCACATAAGCTTGAGAAATCTCTTCTATGACTTCAGCGGTTTCTGGTGGGTAATGCATGTTAGAAACCCGAGCATATTCTAAAGGTGTTTGGGCTGGATGCTTATGTAAACCTTTTTGCGTAGCCCACTGAAGCATTTGTTGATAAAGTTTTTCCATGGGCTGCAATTTATTCAAAAATAGTTGATAGCGCCATTTTCGCCATTTATCCCAACCTAACCAGCTGAATAAAGAAACTGCTGTCAATAAGGTTAATCCGCTGATTATCCCGAAAATACCTCGGGAGAATAAAGAGATAAACCACGATACAAGTTTTAAAATAGCAGCGAATATTTTTCCAAATACACCGTTGAGAAAACCTGTGACTGGAGAAGGAAGCCAACCTGCAATCCAATTCCAAAATTGTTTTAAAACAGTAAAAGTCTGAGTTTCTTCTATTGATGGAGGAATTAAAGGATGATTGGGTATGGGGTCGAAAGCAAACCAACCATATTTAGGGAAGTAAACTTCTGTCATTGCGTAAGCATCTGTATTGCGAACTACGTACATCCCTGTAAATGGATTAAAATCTCCTGGAGAAAAACCAGCTACTAGCCGCGATGGAATACCGATAGAGCGCAACATCACCGTTAATACGGTAGAAAACTGGTCGGGTAGTCCTCCTTTGTTTTTAAACAAGAAAGCTTCTACCAAATCATCATCATCATTTAATACCGGTATTTCAAAAGGATTTTGCGGTACCGTGTAGTTTTGTTTTAAATATTGAGCTATGTAGAGGGCTTTTTCATAAGGTGATGAAAGATTTTTCTCTGTTTTCCCCACTTTTTGACGGTTGTAATCATCCAGAATTGTTTCGGTAAGCTGCTTAACTTTGTCGTTAATTTCTGGAGGAACCTGTAAGTAATAATTTGTAATACTTTTGGGATACTTACTTCCGGTTTTCCCTAACAAAGTGCGATTTCGATAGGGAACTTCGGAAAGTACTGTATAAGTAAGACCTTCGGATAAACTAACCGGCGCTCGCAAGCCACCTTCTGTATCCACCGCTATTATTGGTGTGGGAAAATAAATTTCTTTCGGATATGCCATTGCTGGAATTAAGTTAGGCAATTCCGACACTACGGTATATGTCTGTACTACTTCCTTTGTTTTACCGATAATTAAAGGACGTTCAAGAAAAGTTTGATAAGAAAAAGGCGGACGTTTGAGACGCTTTACTTTATCATTACGAGAAATTTCCCATCCCTTTCCCGTGTAACGGTCAAATGCTAAAACTCTCCAGAAACCTTCTGCTTGAGAGCGTACCCGCATCACCACTTTGGGTTTCATTTCTCCGCCCAAAGTCTGGTTAATTTTGGTATTGAATCCGTAGTAAAAGCTATCATCAACTTTTTGGCGATCGCCATTTCCCTGTTGAGAAGTTCCGTCACCATTACTACCGCCTTCACCGTTATTATCACCAGAACGTACATAACCAGGATTTAGAATTTTACGTCCGGTAAAATCACCTTTTACGTCAATAGGAGAACTAACGGGAAATGTCCGCAATCCGTAACCGGGAACCCTTGGTAAAACTGCGAAAATCGCTAATCCTATAGCTAGTATTACTGAAAAATTGATAAATAAGAATTTTAAGTTAAAAGCAGAATTATCTTTCTTTTGTGATTTTTGTTGTGGTTTAACCTTTAATGGTTCTAAACCCAATCGCGAACGATAGTCTAATACTAAAGTTGGTAAAGCAATAGCTAAAAATAGCAGCAACACTGGAGCAAAAGCTAAAGTTTGACTCAGTGTTGCGGCTACACCTAGTAAAATTATGCCGATAACAATTGAATACCCCAAATCTTTTCTTCGGGGCATATCAAAGCTATGCAGCACCTGAAGTTGAATCAGTAATTCTGCTAATAACAATCGGGTATCATTCAATTCACCCATTAATCGCCCGAAAAAAGCACCCAGTGCTAATAACATTCCGATAGCGATGCAGAATTTAATAGCTACATTCTTGTGGTGACGACGGTAATAACCCCAAGCACCGCCCACCAGACTTAAAGGAACTGCCCAAAAACTATGGGTTGTTTCTGCGGCTACATCTGTAGCCACAATTCCTATAATTACCAAAGCGCTAACTAGCACCCTTAAAGTAATTGAATCTTCTACTTCCATTGGCGGCGATGACTGAATTTTTTGCCGCCAGTACCCTATATGTAGACGCCCGCTGAACCTATTCATTCAAAAAAAAATCCGTCATTTTAATTACCCCGCTTTGTTCGTTTTTAATTCATACGTATTAAACTGTCAAACGGAAAATTAATTTCTATTTCTAACAATTTATGCGTATGTATTAACAACTGCACTAAAAGCTCGGGGCTATTCATTTGTTAAATAAAGGTTCAGTTTCACTACTACCCCTAAACCTTTCTTTGATTCACCGTTTTTAACAGTCTGACAAAAGTACGTTAAATACTAAGCACTGACAGAAAAAAAGTACTAATATTCTGACGAATTTGTCGGAACAATAGCAAACGTTAGTGGTTGAGTATCCATATTTTCTAACTCAACTGCTAATGTATAAGTTGTTCCTAGTTGAACCGAGTTCAACTCTAAACTTACAATTCCGGACTCGGATGATTCTGCGAATACGCAGCATACACCTTTTCCAAGCTTCAGACTACCTTTTAGGGGTAATTGAGCTTCACAATAAAGTTTCTCGGCAGCTTGATTATATTTAACTCTCAGAGTTACGTTACCGACATCGGTTAGCCACTGCTTCTCTACAACTTCTTGTGTTGCATCAACAGTTAAAGTGAGGTTTTCTAGTAACTGTTTGGCAGCTAACAATGACAATGCCATTTGTTGACGTGGCTGTAAGTCTGAGAAACTGCCTTCTACCGTTTTGCTTTTTTCTAAAGTATCGGCAGAACGGTATGGACTTCTTAAGACCATTCCCGCTAAATCATTGAGTGCTTGCGGCTCGTTAGGGAATAAACTCTCTACAGCCCCAACCAGTTTTGCTCCCAATGGTACGGGAAAAGTGAGTAATTCTTGACACCTTGTCAACAATTGTTGAAAAACTTTTTCTGGCATAGACATTGGCAAGCTCAATTTGGATTGTTGTGCTGCCCAAACCCAGGCAGGAACCCAAGACATAGAAGAGTTGTCAATATAATCAGGATAATCAACTAATTGTGTTTCCCAAGGAAACAAGGGAGGATTATCTTGAACTTGATTTTGTAAGCGACGTTTAAGAACGGCTTGGAAACGTGTTTGCACGGCAGGAATTTCTCCCAATTGAAAAGGATAGAGCTTATCTTCCGACTCAGAAGCACCGCTTGTAGAAGCGGTGTTTGCAGAATTTGAATTAGCCCCGTTAATTTCCTTGCTTTCGACCAAAAAATCCTCCTCGGTTGTAGCATCTTCTGCTAACAACCAAGCGAGTAATTGGTTTTGCAAGGATTCTGTGTCACTATTCATGAGTAGATGCACTAGATCCGGACATAAAAGAGTTACGAATATCCCAAGCTTGTTCGAGAATTTTAAACCACCTTTTTTGCAATTGCGCCATAGATAGTCCCAAGGTCTTGGCAATCTTTTCATCCACTTGACCTTGTTGTTTCAGTTCTAATAAACAACGTTGTTTATCGTCAAGTTTTTCTGTATAAACTTGCCATTGGTACTCGGTCAAACCTAAATTGGTATGCAAGTCTGCTTCCAACCATTCATGAACCAGTTCCCAACGATGTAATAAGGCAAACCGAATCAGATGATATTTGAAACGCTGCTGCAAATAATCTCTTTGACGGGGAGTTAAACCTAAAATCGACTCAATTTCTTGAGCGGATAAGTCTTTTAAGCGCAGGGCAAAATAATCGGCGCAATCCCCTTGCTGTCGTTCCTCCAGATAACTCATTAATTCATTAATGACTACAGAACGCAGCGTTTCTTCGGTTGGTTCTGGTTCTGGTTGAGATGCCATTGCCGACCTTAACTGCTGTACGGCTGGATCTTCCCAAGAGCCATCTCCATCATTGCTACTACCTTCTGCGGCTTTTTCAATATCAACACAGGTTTCTGGAGGTTGCTGTTGAGAAAAAGTTTGTGCCCGCAAAATAATTAATTGCTGCTGTCGTCCTGGTAAAGGAATACGTCTTTTTGCATAGCGTTCGGTAAACGCCATGTACTCGGCTAATTCCAGAAGAGTTTGGGGACGATATGTCGGCTCAAGCTTATTTTCTCGTCGGCAAGCATTTAATGCTTCCAAATAAAAATTTTGCAAAAAATCTTCAATTACACTTAACCTGCCTTGATAACTCAGTTGTCTATTTGGCGGATTAATGTAACGATAAATAATTGCGCTTAAAGTGCTGTGTAGCTCTATCCGACCCCGATTTGAACCAAATTGGTAATATCTCATACACTGAGATAGCCGATGTCGAGCTAGAGCGATTGCCGAACTTTTGATGTCTCCGGAAGCTTGGATACGTTTGCTTTCTTGGCAAATCCGCATGACTTCGGCAGCAATACGTGTTGCCACTTCATGGCAATTGGACTCCGAAGCTTTGGTTGAAGATTTAAGTTCTCCGAATAGGAGTTGAAATATCGCCTCCACGCCGATAGACTTTTCTCCCTGAATAGTTGTGGTCGCGGCTGATTTCATAGTCTAGTTGTTTAAAAGACCTTAACATACAAACGTGTGCAACCTGTATTTTGTGGGACTGCCAGTTGATTCGCCGATTGCGTCAAAACGCAGCCGACGGAATAGCTATTATCCTGCTGCCCTCAATATGACTGAATTTATTATTCCCAGGACTTAAGGGAAATTAAATCGCATTTCATAAAAAATGTGAGAAGCTGGAAACTCCCACATTCGATGTGGAAGAGGAAAGCGACTCTCTCGGTACTTTTAAGTACAGTGACGCATTTCCTTCGGGGCAATCGTACTCACGCTTCGCGTGAATGCCCACACACAACAATGGTAAAGTTAGCCATATCCTTTCGGACACGCCTCGCTAACGACAGTGTTTAGAGTCGGTAACTATTCGAGCAGTACTCGCTTAACCATAGACCTGTTTAAGCACCCGGTTATAGAGCAGTAAACTGTGAAGCAGTGTGGTTTTGGGTAGCCACTTTCGTGCGCGGGTTCCCCGCGTTGAGAGAAGTGGTGTGTTTCCCCCATGAACAACTGCTGAACCCCGAAGGGGCTAAGCATAACAAGAGTATGAACTTTAACTCTTACTCTAAACGTAGTACCCATAGCGGGTGCTGAGTCCAACTAGAGCTTACAGAACAAGTCTGGAAGCTCCCGGCTTAAAGCTGGGAGTCGTTGACAGAAGTTATAACTAATGGCCACGAACTAATAAAAGTTAATTATGGATTTACAAGTACAAATTCAATCTTTGATTGACAATGCACCCCAAGATGGTATTACACCTCAACTGGTTGCGGCAATTGCAACTGAACTAATCCAAATTGCTCGCAAATTACATTTTACTCAATACTATATACTCCGAAACCAAGATGGTGAATGGGTTTTAACAACATTAAGCAATCGTAAAGACCGGCAATTACAAAAACGAGTAATATACGCTTATCCTACGTTACAAGATGTCAGTACTACCTCTGGTGTTGGGTTTGACCCTCAAATGATAGCTGCACCAATTGGAGTTATAGAAATTTTGTTCCAGATGGTAGCACTACAACCCGTAGATAGTATAATTTTTTTTGATACTCCTGGCACTACAGCTAATGCTGTGGAAATTAAGCGTTCGCTGATTCAAAGTATTATTGAAAGCTCGCTACAACAAAATCGCCGCAGTTCTGACATCCCACCAGATATTGCTTAAATAATTAAAAAGTAGAAAATTATTATAGTTAAAACATATACCTTTCAATTGACAGAAATATGGTTTGAGGTAGAACCTATAAGTTAAGGATTTATTACAAAAGGAAAATACTATATTTCATTCATCCCCTAAAACTAGAAAACGGGATGAATGAAAAATTAACAATTTTTATTACTAATTTCCCCCGTCCAAAAAATATAAAAAAAATATTCTACAATTTCTAGTTAAGGCGGCTCAGTACATAATCAGCCATATCAATCAAAGTCTGACGAGTTGGAGAAGATGGCAATTGTCCGATATGTTCTACTGCAAGCTTGGCATGGTGAGCGGCTAAATCACGAGAGCGTTCAAAACATTTAGTATCTTCTATCAAGGCAAGAGCTTTCTCTAAATCTCCAGATTCCTCAAATTCTTGTTGAATCAGCGTTTTCAGTTCTGGCTTTTCTTCTAAAGCATATATTACAGGTGCTGTAAGATGACCGTCTTTAAGGTCTGAACCAGCAGGTTTTCCTAATGCATCCGCAGAACTGGTGAAATCAAAAATATCATCAACTATTTGGAAGGCTAATCCAAGATTACGTCCATATTCGTACAAAGTTTCGGCTGTTTCTTCAGATACTTCGCTAAGTACTCCAGCAGCTTTGGAACTATTTGCAAATAATGTCGCAGTTTTGTAATAAGTTTTCTGGAGGTAAGTATCCATCGAAATATCGACTTCAAAACGATTCACCCCTTGTAGAATCTCCCCAGTAGCCAAATCCATAATTACTTGTGAAAGCAATTTCACTACATCTAAATTATCTAGATTGGCTAAATACCAAGAAGCTTGAGCAAACAAAAAGTCTCCAGCTAATACTGCTACTCGATTACCAAACAAACTATGAACTGTATCTACCCCGCGTCTTGTTTCTGATTCATCCACTACATCATCATGGACTAAAGAAGCTGTATGAATCATTTCTGTAATTTCAGCTAAGCGTCGGTGACGGGGGGTAATATCATCTTGCAACATTGTTGCTCTTGATACGAGTAAGACAATTGCAGGTCTAATACGCTTTCCTCCAGCCCCGAAGAGATGTTCTGCTGCGAGACTGAGGATGGGGTGGTCGTTACCAACTAACTTTTTGAGGTTATCTGCCAATATATGCAGGTCTGCTTCCACGGGGGAAAACAAGGAGGTGGCTGGGGTCATGAATGGGCGGACTCTGACTTTGGTTACGAAAGTTTACATATCCTATACTCATTTTAAGATAACCCTGTGCCTTTTCTCAAAGCTTTCTCTAAATGTTGTTGTCAAAACAGCGGTCAGCTAAATTTTTTATTTCGCTCAAAGTCTATCCCAAACGGGTATTTGAGAGTCATTACTACCCAAGTATTGATTCTAATGAATGCTTATTGAACTAGGGATACTTTGAGGGAATTGTTCATTTTTCTTTATGAATAAATATGCTTGTGTCGGATAATCCAAAACTTTAAATACCTTATTGCTCGGATAAGCAATAACTAAACATTCTTCTATCGAGCCGGAAAATGTTATGCCTTTAGGACGAGTTAAAATTCTTTACTTAAATTTACATATAAATTATACAGGTATCACTTACGTACAAATACTATACAGATGTGCCAACCGCTTGTGCGATTAAATTATTTGCACATGAATGATTTTAAAGATAAAAACTCTTATTAAGAAAAATTTAACATTTTACTGTATAGCTACGAGTATCTTTGATAACAGAACGAAAAATGCACTTATTTTTCATTCATGACCAATAACACTATCCGGACATGGGGAGAATAAGTAAACAGATAATAATATCTCAAAAATTTAAAATTAAGCCGTAAAATACCTCAAAAGTTAGAGTTCTTATGTTACTGTTATATATAGGGATTTCAAATACTTAAAATATTCACTCAGAAAAAGTAATTCGTCATTTATTAGCGTTTCTACTTTACTGATGACAGTGGGTTTAAATAAGTCGAAGGTGAAACCGAGGGGATTATTCGTTGGAGAATCTACGGATAAGGTTCCCTTTAATAGCTACGTGCTATCTGAAAGGTATATATTGGCTCATCTTGAGGACTCTTAATAGAGAATCCAGGGTTAAGTTCGAGTATAGAAAGAAGAAGCACGCTCATAATGCAGTTGTAATACAGGCTAGGTAGATTGCATAGGGAGAATAATTTATTCTTGCTGGCATAGCCTTCAGAAACTAATTACGTATAAATAAATCGAAGAGTATTAATACTCTATCGAAATCTTTTCATAGAAAAGCTGTAGGAATATTCTGTATAGCTTGAATCTTTGTGTTGAGATGATGCCTAATCTTTGCTGTAAAAAATCTAACTGAAAATAAAACTTGTCGGGGGAAGTATACTTATGATGATATTCGTTCTAGCTTCTGGTTATTTGTTTGCTGTATATGTATTCTTAGCAATTGCGAAGAAATTAATTAATAAAACTGCTGTAACAGCAGCATCATCGCAAAATATAGGAGATTATTCTTCTGATATGTCGATAAATACTGCTGAATGAAAATTAGATGCATGCATTATAAAATTGCAGCGTTCGTAGGCATATTTCTGATTAAATTTATCAAACAGCACGCTATATTACAATAATACAGCGTGCTGTTTTGTATTTAATAGCTCCTACAGCCACCACTAACAGAGACGAAAGTGCTTAGAGTTTAAATGCTCCAAATTTACCGATTCAACCATTGGAGTACAACCCAGCCACTGCACCGAAGATTGAGCAAACTGTTGTGAACTCCCGCTGACAGCAAACCGAGTTGGTACTGGTGGAAAAGTATTTTTTAAGCCCAACAGTTCTAATTCCTGATTACAAGCTTCAACAACACTTTTTCCTGGATCTACTAATTCTACTGATTCACCCAGTAGAGAACGCAGTAATGTTGCTAAATGAGGATAGTGAGTACATCCGTAGACTAAAGTATCAATGTCCTTTTCTAGTAAAGGTTCGAGATAAGAAAGTGCTACTTCCTTGGTGTAAGGATCATCAATACGGTTTTGTTCGATAAGAGGAACAAACTCTGGACAACCAACTTGCCAAACTTGAGCGTTACTATTAATTTCTTGGATAGCCAATTTATACGCATTGCTTTTAGCTGTTGCTGGTGTCGCAATTACTCCAATACGCTTACCAGCTTTCACCGCTGAAACAGCACCTGGTAGGATAAGACCCAATATAGGTACTTTAAATTCAGAACGTACCGTTTGTAATGCTAAAGCAGAACTGGTACTACAAGCCATAATGACCATTTTTACGCCTTGGTTTTCCATCCAGAAGATAATTTCACGAGTAAACTGGATAATTTCTTCTTGAGAACGAATACCGTAAGGTAGTCTGGCTGTATCACCAAAGTAAATTATTGATTCATTGGGAAGTTGTTCGTAAACTTGCCGTAATACTGTTAAACCACCAACACCACTATCAAAAACGCCTATAGGAGCGCGTTGGGGTTCTTTTTCGGATAAATGGTAAAGATTGCCTTCAAAGATAGAAGATGAAAACACAAGCAGATTTTGATAATAGTTTTTGAATTTGGGACAAAGGATTTAGAAAAAACTTCAAACTTTGAAATACTAAATCCGACATGAAAGAGAATTTTACATCCTAACTTTCCCGCTCCTGAAATTTTTACTATATTTCTTACTTAAATGTAGGTATTCCTTAATACCATTACTTACATAAGAATGATTAAAAGTTTTAGAATATATTTTATTTATATATTATGCTTAAAAATCTATAAAAAATAGCGGTATTTCAGTAAATATACTACGACACCGCTATTATAATTATGTTTTTATCAAGTCTGTACTCTTTCTTGGTTAAAAAAATATCCCAATTTTGATTCAAGATTAGGAATCAGTTTATCTTCTTCTGATGTAGCTGAGAATTCCATTTGCAATTCCTTGAGCCATTTCTTCTCTATACTGGGGAGAAGCTAATTTTGGAGCATCTTCACGTCCAGTTACATAACCTGTTTCTACAAGAATTGCAGGCATAGAAGTTTTTCTCAATACATAAAATCAGGCTCTTCGTACTCCTCGGTCTTTAACACGTACAGAATTTAATATACCGCTACGAACACTGCGAGCGAGATTAAGACCGCTACTGTAATAGTAAACTTCTAAACCGCTGACATCTGGACGACTTAAACCTACGGAATTTGCATGAATGCTGACAAATAAATCGGCATTTCTTCTTTCAGCCATGTCTACTCGTCCTTTGAGGCTGACGAAAAAATCAGAATTGCGAGTAAGTATTGCTTGCACTCCGTTTTGCTGTAAGATTTGAGCAACTCTGATGCTGATAGGTAAAATAACGTCTTTTTCTCTCAAGCCACCGATACCAATTGCACCAGGATCTTTACCACCATGTCCGGGGTCAATAATTACTGAAACTCTACCGTTAGGAACTCGCGAGGGTGGTATACCTGGTGATGTTCTACGCGGAATAGTCATAATCGGAGGACGTGTTGTAGGTCTGGGAATCGGTCGATTTATGGGAGGTAAACCTCTGGAATTAGTTGGAGGTAAAATTGCACGAGAACGCTGTAATACTAAGGATAAGAGTTTGGGGCTAAGTTGATTTAGTTCGCCAATTTGCACTCTAGAAGCAGGTTGGACAAAAATTGCAACTTTATCGTCCTCAATTTGTTGCAATCTGACTCGTAAAACAGGACTAGTGGAGTTTAATCTAGGACCTCTAACTTTTGGAGCCAACTTAGCATTATTTACGGTGATGCGATATAAACCGGTTTTTCTATCCCAGCCACCATTTGCTTGAAGATTTTGATTTCCTCTAATTAATAATTGAGTACCTGTACGTGATAATTCTACAGATTGTATTGTTGCTACTTCACTTCTTGTAGCTGGGATTGGTGGAACGGGAAAAGAGTTCGATTGACTTGTGTCGCTTGAATCATCTCTACTAGAGTTATTAGAACTACTATTTCTAGATAACCTGCTGCCTAAACGATTGGGCAGTACTATTAAACCATTGCGGCCGCTGGTTGCAGCTCGCCAATCGGGACTGTCTTTATCCACCTGTAAAGTCATCCGAAGATTACCATTCACTTGGTTAAATTGAATCCGATTAACATCATGCTTGTTAACTGATATCTCCCGTTGCACAGAATTGCCTAAAGCTGCATCTAAAATATCTACATTAATTTCTTTGCGATCGCGACTGCGATTAACTTTTATTTTAGGCTTCCGTCCGCTGGTACGCATGAAAAATCCGTCTCCGGTAACTCGGAAACTTTCAATTTTGGTGGCTGCATTTGAAGTGCTAGCAGCTATTGTTCTTGGTAAAGGAGCATTATTAGAAACATTATTAGATTTTGGTCTAACAACGCTTAAGAAATTTCTGGTGGGACTATTAGGAGAAACAGCGCTTGTTTCAGTTTTTGGTGGAGGTAGCTGTACAGTCCACTTGCTGGGAGTTATACCAACAAATTTGATTTGAGCGGGGTCAAGAGTATATCCCCTCTGCATTTCGACAACTATACGAGCAGTTTGTGGTTTAAACTGTCCGACGCGAAGAGAAAGAATCCCTTTACCGCTAATGGGTTGGGTTACTTGAGGTCTTCCAAATGTCGTTCCTGGTAAGTCAATTACTAAACGAGTCGGATTAAAAATTAGTTGCGCTTGGGGTTGAACTGGACCATCGGTTTGAAATTCTAACTGATTTTGATTGGCATTAAAACGCCAGGAAGATAGTTTCGCGCCGTGAGCGGGCGACGATAGCATTAGTACAGCCAATGTTGTAGTACCAGATACTAACCAGTTTATTTTCACAGCGTTTTCTCCTAATCGGTATTTTATTGATAACTATTTATGTCTAAAAGTGTTAGGCTTCATGCTTGAAAGTTTAACGGCTGCTTTGAGCCACTATCAATTTTTGAACACTGATACTACAAGCAAGAACAGCGAATAATTGAGATTGAATTCATAGGTTGTTAATCGCATTAACCTTAGCATGAAGCAAAGATAAGAATCTGCGTCAAGGACATCATTCTGCCGATTATTAGCATTTGATTATACCAATATCCGGATAAGTTGAAGTTAAATTGAGCGGTGAAATCCAATTTTCTACTAATGACGTGTAATTCAAATATGGCAGCAGTGTTACTAAAAAATTCAGTTATGCCTTCACGAAGTAATAAAGCTTTCATATCTGAATTTTAATCAATTAATTTGTGTGAAAGTAGTTCTAGCTTAGCTTGACTTTAGTCCTCAATTGGGTTTAGTTTCATAACTTGCTTATTAGGACAGCAGGGTGTTGATTGTATTTTGCAAAGAAAATGTTCCCCAATTTACAAAAAATAATATTGCTAGCTAGCAATAACTTTGGAGATATTCAAGTTTGATATTTCAAGACTATTAAAGGGGAATGAGCCTTCTATAAAATCAAAAGCCGATTGAACTGAAATTTTACACGATTCCTATAATTCCTTAGTTTTAACGTTTCAATTTTGATTACCTCTTGTATTAAGACAAATCGATTCAATCTAAATTAATCAAGCCTGTTTAATCAGTCATAAAGATTTTTACGCTCTTGTTTACTCATAGGAATCTTCTAGAGCGGATTAATTGTCATATCTCAAAAAAAAATTATCCAACGAAATTATCTTTTTGCTTGAGCTAAAGCATAAAATATGGGATTATAAATGCAGGAAAATAAAAAACTAATAGATTCAATTTTGGTGATGATAGTTGCTTAGAGTAGCGCGGGAATAAATTTATCAAAATCTACAATATTCATTAAAGATAGGTAAGTATTTGCCAGCCCCGATAGCAGATAGGCAGGCAAATTAAAATGGGGGAATTCTTGCTCGCAAGTGAGCCAAGAATTCCCCCATAATAACCGCTCTTTTTGATTTAGGATGACAATTTATAATGAGTAAATTTACCCAATTTTCCTCATTATCAAAATTCTATTTATATATTTTTACTTACGTTTTAAGTACCTAAGAATACCATCTGCGATACCTTCTGCCATTTGATTTCGGAACCAACCTTGCTTTAATTTAACAGCATCTTCTCTACCGGTTACATAGCCAGTTTCAACTAAAATTGCTGGCATAGAAGTTTTGCGGAGTACGTAAAATCTAGCTCGTCGTATTCCTCTGTCTCTAATTTTGACTTTTCGAGTAATGCCTTTACGCACCGTATCGGCAAGTCTTTTACCGCTGTTATAATAGTAGACTTCCAAACCGTTAATATCGGGACGACTTAAACCCATAGAATTCGCATGGATGCTGACAAATAAGTCCGCATTGCGTCTTTCTGCCATATTAACTCTTCCTTTGAGACTAACAAAGAAGTCACTATTACGAGTAAGTACCGCATTTACTCCATTCTTCCGTAATATCTCAGCTACTTTTTTACTAATAGGCAAGATTACATCTTTTTCCTTGAGTCCGCCAATTCCTACAGCACCGGGGTCTTTACCTCCATGTCCGGGGTCAATCATAACTACTACTCTTCCAGCAGGAGGTTTTCGGACTGGAGTTGGGCTGGGTTTTCTAGTAACCGGAGCCGGTTTTTTTCCTGCAACTGGATTTGGTTGTGGAATCGGAGGTAAAACAACTGGAGGTCTGACTGCTGTGGTGCGCTGTAACGATAACGATAATTTGTCTCCTCTAACGTTAAGCCTACCGAAATTAACCCGAGATGCGGGCAAAATGTAGATAGCAACAGTATTTGCATCTTGCTGTCGCATACGTACCCGCAACACCGAACTGTTAGGTTTAAAATCTGGGCCTTTAACAGACGATGCTAAGCGAGCGTTAGGAATTAGAATTCGGTACATTGCAGTAGCTCTATCCCAACCACTGGTACTTCCAGATAAAGCTTTATTAGCTTTGACAACTAATTCTTTACCATTGTTATCCAACTCTACAGATTTGATTTCAGCTAAAGATGTGTTAACTGATACCCTGGGTGGTGGTGTTGAAGATATTGGTGGGTTTGCTGGTGGATTAGGATTGGTCTTTATTACAGGAGAACTGCTAACTGCTCCGTTAGGAAGCAAGACTACTCCACCAAAGCTGCTGACTGAAGCTCGCCAATTTGGGCTATTTTTGTTTACCCGTAAAATAATACGAGCGGTTGTTGAATTTAATTGTTTGAATTCAACTCCTTTTACACCAAAACGATTCATGGGAAATTCGTTTCGCGGTAAGTTAGGCGATAATCTAGCTCCAGAAACATCTACATTGATAATTTCTTTTCCGCTGCGGTTGATTTTGACCCCCGAAGGTTTACCACCACTCATACGAACGAAAAAGCCATCACCTGTCGGAAGTACTCTTTCTATTTGAGCGGTTCCTTGAGCAGTTTTGATTACAGTTTGATTATTGCTGTTAGATGTAGATGTATTGTTGGGTACAGTATTCCCCGTTCGCACCACACTGTAGATAGCTTTTTCCTCTACTTGTGCATTCTCAAGTTGGGGTGATGGTAATTTTACTCTCCAACGACTGGGGCTTATTCCTTCAAATTTGATTTGATTTGGATCTAAAGTATAACCTGGGCTTAATTCAACCACCATGCGTGTAGTTTTGGGGTCGAATTGACCAATACGGACAGTACGGATAGCACCACCTACAGGTTTTTTAAGCTGTGGACGACCGAATTTAACTCCGGGTAAATCAATTACCACGCGAGTCGGATTGAAAATTAATTGAGCCTTTGGCTGTACAGCAGCGTCAGTATTGAATTCCAGGCTGTTTTGATTAGCATCAAAATTCCAAGATTTTAGTTTTGCTGCATCCGCAGGCGACGATAACAGGGAAACAGTTAAAAAAGTCCCAGGTATTAACCAGTGTAGTTTCAAGGTGCTTTCTCCTAAGTCGCATTTGTGAGAGCGGTTAATAAGTAAAGAGGTTTCAGGTGTTGCTTTTATTCAAAGCCGCGATAATTTTCATAAAAGATAAATATGTTACTAGTAGTGCTTGCCAAGACAAACAATTTTTTACTAATATACGCCCCAATAGAAAATACTTCTAAAAGAAGGGCGGATGGAAGCTATTGGCAAGAAATTCTAGCATGAGAAATAATTCTTGTATGTCGTGATGGCGATAAAATTCTACGTATCATACACTGCATAAAAATTACATCCACGGCGATATAACCAGAATTAACTGTTGCAGTCAACGCTAGTCAGAAACACTATGTTAAAGACAAATGGTATTTGTGAAATTCGAGAAATGAAGCGGTAATTAATGCACACCCATAAAATTATCAGTTTTCAAATAATCAGGTGCTAAGTTTGTCTATATGTAACAAAACTCCTAAAAATTACAGTAAAAATTGACGGAGATTTTCAGATATAAGTTTCCTTTGGTATAAAAAACTCTCCTCATCGAAATAATTTTATAATTGTATTTTTTTAGTTGCTGAGGTGAAAATGCTGAATTTCACAGCAATTAATGAGATTTTACTTATATTTTTCACAATTTTAGGCTATTAGATTTACATTTATTAAAAAGGTATTTTTTGATTTTTTACTTTTCAATCTAAAAGTAAAGCTATCTATCTAAAAACAACTTGATAGTTATAAGCAAAAATTTAGACAGGATTTTACTTTTATTATTTTAATCCTCTAATACTGCTATATCCGTCTTTAAACATTGACTAAAGTAATCCAACCATGAAGGTTCTAAGTTCATTTCTTTATCTGCTTCTTAATAGAAGCTAAACTATGCCGAAAGCAAGGAATAATACTTAGAATGCCAGATTTCTATCCTTCAGATGCTGCTGCTGAGAATTACATTGGGAAACCAATGCTGTTAAACATCAATCCTGCTTCACCAATCCAAGATTGACTCGGAGTTGATTGGAAATACTAAAACCTGTGATAACTTTACCTACAATTGCAACTCCAATCAGGAAAATTGCCATAATTTTCATCATTAAAATTAAAGCAATTGTCAGGAAGCTATTGATTGAAAATTATTAAATTAGTAATTTTGCCTTACAAGTCAGTATCATTTACTGTTTTTGTCATCTCTAGTAGCCGTTGCCAGTGTTGAGGTAAAACTGGAACTATTGATAATCTAGGCAAGCGTAATAAGTCAAAACCTGTAAATTGTTCGTCTTGCTTTATTTGGGCTAAAGTAATTGGTTCTGCTAGCTTTCGTACAGCCCGTATATCTATAACTAGTCTTTTCACCTCGTTCAATTTGGGGTCGGGGTATGCAGCGCTTGCGACTTGTGCGATTCCCATAATTCTACGTTCCTTGCCAGTATGATAAATGAATACTTCTTCCCCTCGAAGCATTGCACGCATATTTTTCAGAGCAAGACCATTTTTGACTCCATCCCATACAGTAGTACCTTCTTTTTCCAAATCTGTATAGGAATATTCATTAGGTTCGGTTTTCAACAACCAATTCATATATTTCGTACTTCGCAGTTTGTAATTAAATCAAATAATAAATCTTTTTTGTACGAGCTAGACTTTTATTTTTGATTTATAGCTACGTAAACAACAGGAACATTCAAATTAAGTAAATACTCTAAGAGACAATAGTGATGATAATGATTTAATTAAAGGTCAAAATACTATGAATCAAATAAAATTATTCAGTGATAAATCTCAAGATTCCATTCAAGGCTATAAAAATCTATGGAAAGCTCTACCCATAGCGTTATTAATTGGTATTGCTTCTATTCAACCTAGTTGGGCTGAAGAAAAAGAAATTTTACGAACATTAACGGTTACAGGACGAGGAGTAGAAACAATCCCTACAACTCTATCTAAAGTCAGTTTGGGGGTGCAGGTTGAGGGAAAAGCAGCTAACACCGTACAGCAAGAAGCAGCTCGTAAGTCAAATGCTGTAGTGACATTACTCAAGTCGCGGAATGTTGAAAAATTACAAACTACTGGAATTAGACTTAATCCAAGGTACAGTTATAAAGATAATATACGGAAAATTGAAGGCTACGAAGCGACAAATATTGTTAGTTTTCAGGTACCTACAGAACAAGCTGGAAAATTATTAGATGAAGCGATAAAAGCTGGTGCAACAAGAATTAATAGTGTCAGTTTTGTAGCTACTGAGGAACAAATAAGTCAAGCACGACAGCAAGCATTAAAAGAAGCAACTCAAGACGCTCGACAACAAGCCGATGCAGTTTTTTCAAGCTTGGGTTTAAGGTCGAAAGAAATAATTCAAATTAAAGTTAATAATGCTTCCATGCCACAACCAATTATGTACCACAGGTCAGTCCACACGTCAGCAATGCCAGAAGCAGCCCCACCTCCTCCTGAAGTTGGTGGTGAACAAGACGTAGGCGCATCTGTGCCGTT